>Ga0210044_10000746_pt1 | contig 49675 bp, 41 predicted proteins | sample CryGey13umfilter_2_FD_183959 | JGI IMG/M metagenome (GOLD analysis project Ga0210044, IMG submission 183959) | Groundwater microbial communities from aquifer in Utah, USA - Crystal Geyser 4/9/14 3 um filter (SPAdes) (version 2) | ecosystem: Environmental > Aquatic > Deep subsurface >...
TGTCGAGAAGGTCCCCACGTTACCGCCGTTCTTGGCGTCGAGAGGGACCCGTCCGGCCGGCGACTGATCGGCATTGGATATCGCCGGCCGGGCGGGGCGGCGAGGGGCGCTCAGACAGTCCTCTCCGCTGGCTGGCGTCTAGTTGCCCAGCTGCATCTGTAGCATCTGGTAGCCCATGCTGTGAGGCACCAGCTGTCCGCTCGGCTTGCGTTCAAAGTCCGACCTGCGCAGGATGCGGTAGGACCCGGCGTCCGAGGTGAACAGGAGGGACTGGAGCTTGAAATAGTCACCCGCCTGCAGCCCGGTGCGCTGGGCGTGCTGTTTGAGCTGGTCCCGGGCCGAGGACATGTTGGTCTTGCCCTGCTCCAGCTGCCCCAGCGCGTCGCACGTCACCAGCGAGCGGGCGAGCCGGATCTCCTTGGCGTTGAATCCCAGGCTCCACATCACGCGTGACATGATGGTGCTGGAGTCGCGGGAGTGGTGTCCGAGCTGACCGCGCTCCAGCGCCTCCAGGCTCTTGCCGCTGGCCAGGGTCTTGTCGATCAACCCACGCGCCCGGTCGATGGCCACTGGTTTGCCCAGATCGTGCAGCAGCAGCGCCAGCTGCAGTGTGCGCTTGACGTCGATTTCAGGGTATCTGGCTGTCAGGCCACCCATGTCGACGTGGCGCAGCTGGCTGCCGAGCACGTTGTACGCGCGCAGCGTGTGGCTCTTCACGGTGAAGCCCTCCCACGTGCCAGATTCCCGCGGGAAATAGGCCTTGGCCTCGGGGAAGCGGTTCATCAGGTAGCTCAGGGCTGCCTTGCCCTGGTGGCGGTCCACGTGTCCCGCCAGCAGGCGATGGAACTCGGTGTGCTGACCGCGGTTGTGGTCGACGATGGCCTGGATCCGTCGCTCCCGTGGGAGCAAGCGATCCACGGCCGTGGCCGTCTGTCGGGTCCGCGGCGGCACGCTCCGCGCACGGGTCTCGGTCAGACCCTGGCCCACCACGCGGACGACGGCATCATTCAGCATCGAGTGCGCGCCGGTCTCGAGCAGCGCGATCTGTGGGGTGCCCACCATGGGCTTGTAGCCCGCGGCCGGGAAGTGCGGATCTTCTTGCCACCGCCCGAACAGGATCTGATTGTCACGTCGGAGCTGGCGGTGCAGGTCGTGCTGGGGGTGGTTGGCATCGATCGCCCAGTCCGCGACGGGCTTGACCTCGGCCTTGGAGGCAGCATCGAACCGGGACTTGGGGATCAGAATCTCGAGGATCGTCTCCCTCGCCTTGATGGGGGAGCGCGGTTGCTTGACCAGCAGGTTTGCCATCTCGTTGCGCGTGCACTCGATGTACTTTCTGGCGTCCTTGAGGTTGCCGAACAGATAGAATCCGCTGCCGTACTGCCACTGGCTGTTGTTCTGGAACCAGCGCAGGTCGCTGCCCGACTTCATCAGGCAGGCGCTGCGTTCCTTGGAGCAGACGCGGTAGGTGGCATAGTAGGGCTTGCCCTTGACGATCACCTGGCGGAGGCTCGGGGCCGGTGCGGGTCGTGTGGCCGACGCGGGGACCGACAGCATGAGACAGAGCAGCAGGATGGGGCGAAACAGGCGCATGTGGGGGTCTTGTGCAAGGGGTGCGCCAGAGTAATCTTATTATGATCCAGCAGGTTGGATCTCCGGACCCTGACCACGCGCGTTGCCACTGGCTGCCCCACCAGGCAGGACCACGACATCGTGGTATCATCGGCCCACCCTGAAGACCTACCGCTGTCACCCGTATCACCGGTGCACAAGGAGCGTTCCATGCGATACAGCCCTTTGCTCAAGGTAGGGCTCACGTGCCCTCTGCTGTCGTTGGCGTTGTGGTTGCCGGCCTGTCCCAAGCCCTCGGTGAAGTCCCAGGGCGACCGGGTGGCAGACGAGCGGCCGACCACCAAGGGTCAGGAGGTCAGGTCGGTCAAGCTCCCCAAGTCGATGGTGGTGGGGAACAACGTCGCGCTCAGCGGGTTCTACGAGGACGATGCCGAGCTGGCCGGGCCCGGTGAGTCGAGCAAGACCACCGACGAACGTCCAGCCCGCGGGGGGGGCGCGGGTGCAGGGGTCTCGCAGAACCTGTACCGCGTCGTGGCTCCGGCGGTGGTGATCGTGCGCTCCCAGCGGGGCTACGGCACGGGCGTGATCTACGACCCGGCGGGGTGGATCCTGACCAACCACCACGTGGTGGCGCACGCCGAGATGGACGGGTTTCGGATGAAGGTCAGCGTCGGGATTGGCCGGCTGAACAAGCAGGGCGTGATGGAGCAGCGCGAGGAGACCTACGACGCCTACGTGCACAAGAAGGATCCGTTGCGGGATCTGGCGGTGATCAAGCTGATCAAGCCGCCCAGGGGCCTGTCCGCAGTGCGCATCTCGGATGGCGATCCGGTGCCGGGGCAGGCGGTGACCAGCATCGGCCACGCGGGGATCGGCCTGCTGTGGGCGATCAAGGACGGCCAGATCTCCGCCATTGGCAAGCTCTCCAAGCACCTGGCCGAGCTGCAGCTGTACGAGGCGGGCAAGCACCACTCGGGGCCGAGCCAGATCAGCGACCAGCTCAAGACGCGGAAGCTTGCCGAGCTGCGCAAGTACCTCGAGAGCAAGATCCCGGCCCTCGTGATCCAGTCCACCTGCGACATCAGCCAGGGCGACAGCGGCGGTCCGCTGGTCAACAGCCGCGCCGAGCTGGTGGGGCTCAACGCCTTCGTGCGGTCCACCATGGCCGCGCGCAAGGAGTCCAACTTCCACATCCACGTGGCCGAGATCCGGAAGTTCATCAAGCATGTGCCGAAGCAGGCGCCACAGCTGCTCCCCGATCCCTGGGTCGAGGGCGGGGCCGTGGCGAACATGGGGGACGCCGACCTGGATGGCGTGGTGGACACCCTCGCGCTGTACCAGGTGGTGCGATACGGCTTCTTCCAGCGCAAGATGCCCGGGGCGTTCTTCCTCGATCTGGACCAGGACAGCTTCAGCGGCGCTGTGCCCGAGGTACGAGACGTGGTGCAGAAGAAGGCCTTCGACGCCGAGCTGATCTATCTCAGCCACGGCAACTACCTCTACGCCTGGTATGACACCGACGGCGACCGTAAACCCGATGTGCTGCTGGTGGCCGACGCAGCAGGCAAGGTGGTGCAGCAGGCCTATCGCATCGCCGCCGACGGGGAGCTGAAGGAGGACAGGGCGCTGGTGTCGGGCACGCTGATCCGGCCGGCGCTGTTCACCAGCCCGGCCATGAGTCAGCGGCTGGCGGCGGTGGCGGGGGACATCTTCGGAAACCAGTTGCTGCCGCCCGGCACCATCACCGCCGGTAACCGCTTCCCCGACCCGATCAAGAGCGCGGGCCACAAGGGGACCCTGCGCGATCTGAGCCGCGACGGGAAGCCCGACACGGTGGCGGCCGAGGGACTGTTCTCCAGCGGCTTCATCTTCGACGTGGACCAGGACAGCCTGGGTGGGTTCAAGGAGGGGGACTCGCTGGAGCAGGCGCGCAGCCGGGGCATCGACGCCGAGGTGAGCTGGATCGCGCTCAAGGGCGGGTTCTGGGTCTACTACGATACGGATAACAACGGCGCCTTCGACCTGCTGTTCCACGCCCACCGTTACCCGATGGATGTGGTGAACGAGGCCTGGCGCGTGGCGCCGGACGGGACGAAGACCCCCGACACCAGCCACCTGGGCCAGTACCTGGTGCAGCCCGAGCTGCTGGGGGCCCAGGCGGCGACCTTCCGCACCATGGCCGGGCGGGTGCTGCCCTCACGCAAGGTGGCCGGCGGCGGCGGGCTCAAGGTGTTTCCCGATCCCGGCGCCTACTATGGCTTCGGCTATCGCCTGAAGGAGGTCAAGGGCCTCAAGGACGTGGCGCTGGAGGTTCGCCTGGCCAGCTGCAGCGGCCTGCTGATCGACGTGGATCGGGACACCGCGCGACGGGCGAAGAAGGAGAAGCGGTCGATGGAGGAGATGGTCCGGGCAGGCAAGTTCGACGCCGAGTTTGCTCAGGTGCAGTGCGGATCCGACGTCTGGACAATGTATGACACACGGGGCAAGGGCTACGACGTGGTGCTCTACTCCTCGAAGGGCGCGTCCGGAAAGCCCGAGGTGAGCTACACCGTCCACGGTGATGGGGTCAGCCCGCGGTCCAGGGAGGTGGCCTGCGGCTCCATGTTCATCCCCGGCCTGTTCCACACGGTGGCTCAGCAGCGCACCTATCATCGCATCGCCTCCGAGCTCTTGCGCAACGTGGCCGACCTCAAGTGCAAGCCCTAGTAGGTCGTTCTTCTCGCAGCCCTTGGCGAAGAGCACCAGCGCTGCCTTGACATCGCGGTGGCTTCCTTGGCCGAGTAGATATACCGCAGCCAGGTTATTGCAGGTCTTGATGTCACCGCCGTCGCAGGCTTTCTTGACCTCGGCGAAGGTGCCGGCGTTCACTTTGCCAGCAGCGAGCACTTGAAACTCATTGACGACGATGAGGTTGTCATCTGCTCGTCTGACCAGATAGGTTAGGAACAGTCCCACGTTGCAGCCATTTGCGGAGCATTCCTGCTTGAGGTCCTTGATGTGATCGTCTGGGATAGGAAGCCAGTAGGTTCTTACCGTCACCGTCGCTAACGCGCAGTTCCTTGTGGAAGAGTCGTAGCAGACTCTGCTTCGTCGACTTGTCCCAGATGTTCAGCAATGCCCGGCTGGCAGCAGAAAGAGGTCTCAAGTTGTCCTTCATGGCACCCACCACCCTCGCCGCTGTACGGAACGGTGTCATCACTGTGGGGATTACGAGGCGCTCCTTTGGAACCGCCTTGAGGCCCGGGTCAGACTGGACCTGCTGCGTCACCTTGTTGATGGCCGCGCTGATTGTCGACGGCGGATAGTCAGCAGGATCGAACGCCATAACCTCGGGGGTGCTCAATAGGGTCACGAGCAATACGTTGAGAGTGAGGCATGTCCGGGTCATGACGGGTCATGACGGTCATCCTTCCGTGGGTGCCAGGGCGAATTCAAGCACGCCAGAGACTGCAGCAACTCCTCCATGGGGAGATGTTGGCGAATCGGCAATCTGTCCTCTAGAGCCAAGGGACTACCTCAACTCCCAGACCCACGGCAAGGGGTAGTTGTCGCCGGAATGAACGCCGAACATGGCACCTCAAGACGCATGGTTCCAATCCGGGAAGCTCACCCGCATCCTGATCCTCTAGCATGGACGTGTGAAGCCCCGGGTGATGTGACACAACTCCCAGGGTGATGCCGCTCATGGTCGGTGCTGTAGCGCCGGCAGCTACACCTCTGCCGAGGGGAGGCACCACCTCGGCAGACGTGTCGCACGAACAGCTACACCCACGCCTGGGCGGCCTGCCACCTCACGAGATCTGTCGCACACCGACGTTCATCCGAGCGCGAGTCCGGCGATCCGACTGACCCTGGCCGGACGCAGACGGAAAGCAGCAGCATGCGAAGGCGATCCTGGGTCAGCAGCCTTATGCCCCAGACCGGATCACGGTCTGATGCGTTACTATTCTGCACTCGGAGGCCACCATGCAGAATCACTGGATCGCGATGTTCTTGGCGCTGGGTCTTGGTGCCTGTGAATCGAGCCCACGCGAGGCATCATCCCCCACACCGCCCGGCGGCGAGCAGGCGACGGTGAATGCCGTGCTCTCGCTGGGCACGCGGGGCGACATCGGGGTCCAGACCCGGGTCGGCGGCGCGTCGTGGAAGACGCTGGCCGTGGGCCAGAAGCTGGCCAGCGGGGCCTGGCTTCGCACCACCCGGGGCACGCGAGGGAGCGTCCAGCTGCAGGATGGCTCGACGCTGCTTCTGAACCAGCAGACCCGGCTGCAGATCGAGGGCCGCCGGCAGCTGCAGGTGGAGCAGGGGGAGCTCCTGGCGCAGGTCAAGCCCGCCGCGGATCATGGCGCGCTGGAGATCGCGACTCCCGTGGCGCGGATACACGTCACCGGCACCAAGCTCAATCTGCGGGTGCAGAAGGACCGCACGGTGGTGGACGTCACCCGTGGCACGGTGGAGGTGGAGGGTGGCGGGGCGCGGGTCCAGGTCGGGGCCGGCGAGCAGGTGGTGGTGCAGCCGGGTCAGCGGCCCCGGGTTCAGCTCAGCCGGGACCTGGTGCAGGTGACCCGCTGGTCGCGTGAGATCGGCGAGCCTCCCCGTGCGGTGGACCAGCTCCAGCAGGGCTTCGGATCGCTCACGGCGCGGGTTCCGGGCGGGGGCGGGGCGCGCCCGCTGCGGCTCTCGCGGCAGAACGTACGGGTCACGGTGCGTGACAACATCGCCCGCACCGAGGTGGAGCAGGTGTACTACAACCCCAGCAGCGAGACGCTGGAGGGGACCTATCGCTTTCCGCTGCCCACGGGGGCCAGCATCGCGCGTCTGGCGCTGTACGTGGGAAAGACCTTGATGGAGGGCGAGATCGTCGAGCGCCAGCGGGCGCGAACGATCTTCAACCAGATCGTCAACGACACGATCAAGCCCCGCGACCCGGCTCTGCTGGAGTGGATGGGCGGGCGCACGTTCCGGATGAAGATCTTCCCCATCCCGCCGCGCGGATCACGGCGGGTGATCCTGGCCTACGTCCAGCCGCTGGACGGCAGCTACGGCCGGCACAGCTACGTCTACCCCATGTCCACCTCCCGGGGGAAGGCCACCCGCGTGGGCCAGCTGTCCATCGACATGCGGATCTCGGGCACGCGGGGCGTGACCGACGTCGAGGCGCCGCTGTACCCCGTGCTCCGGGAGCGCGACAACGACGGCGTGCGTCTGCGATACGAGGCCACCAACTTCACGCCGGCGGCGAGCTTCGTGGTCAACTTTCGGTCCGAGGGGGCGACGCCCGAGATGCAGGTGGCGCTGTACGAGAAGAAGAAGGGTGGCGGCCCGGACTGCGCCCTGCAGAGTCAGTCCGCCTGTGGTGACCGTGGCGGGTTCTTCATGGCGGTGCTGCGCCCCGAGCTGCCCCGCGAGGGCCGGGCGCGCCGACGGGACTACCTGTTCCTGATGGACAGCTCATACGGCATGGGCAAGGAGGGCTGGGCCGTGCAGGTCTCGGTGCTCGAGGCGTTCCTGGCCGAGATGGATCTGAGCAGTCGGATCAACGTCATGGCCTGCGACGAGCGCTGCCGTGTGCTGGGAGAATCGTTCCGCGAGCCCACCAGCGAAGGACGGCGTGCCGCGCTGAAGTTCGTCGGGGGCATCACGCCCGGGGGTGCGAGCGACCTCCAGGGAGCGTTCGAGGAGGCAGGTCGCCGCGCCGCGGGCGCGGGGCGGCCGGTGCACGTGGTGTACATGGGCGACGGTCGACCCACCGCTGGTGAGATGCGGGAGCCGCGGCTCGCCGCCCTGGTGGCCGACGCGCTGAGCAAGGCGGGAGCGACGCTCAGCGTGCTGCAGGTGGGAGAGGACGTGGGCGAGCTGTTTCTGCGGGAAGCGACCCGCCGGCTGGGGGGCTCGCTGCACCTGCTGGAGGCGGGCGACGATCTGCGAACGCGGGTGTTCGAGGTGGTGGCGGCGCAGTATCGTCCGGCGCTGACCAACCTGGAGATCAACGTCGAAGGTGTGGACGTACACCACGTCTACCCCGCGCGACTGCCCTCGCTGGTGGCGGGGTCGGAGGTCGTGGTCACGGGCCGCTACGACCGCGGCGGCAGCGGGGCTGTGCGGGTGACGGGCACGGTGGAGGGCCGGCCCTTCGAGCGTCGCTATCCCATGACCCTCGAGGCGCAGCCCGGGGAACGCGGCGCCAACAGCTTCATTCCGCGGCTGTGGGCCCGGGAGCACCTGGACTCGCTGTCCGTGGCGGACTACGCCGCGAACCGGGCGGAGATCGTTCGCGTGAGCCAGGAGTACACGGTGCTCAGCCGCGCCACGGCGTTTCTGGTGCTGGAGAACGAGCGCATGTACCGTGAGTTCAACGTCAAGCGCCGGCGTGGCCGGGAGTACTGGAAGGGGGACCAGGTGGCCAGCCGGACGCTCTCCGACCAGGCAGAGACCGAGAAGAACAAGGACGCGGACGCGACCGGACCGTCGGACAAGAAGCTGGACGATCTGGCGTCGGCCGGCGGGGGGAAGGCGGCCTCGGAGCTCGGGGGCCTGATCCGTCCCCGGCCGAGCATGCCGGCCAAGCCCGCCGCGCGGGCCTCGGCCGAGAGCATGGAGCCCGCCGCCACGCCGAGGGCGGAGTCGCGGCCGGAGATGCGGCCGAAGATGGGGGATGATGCGATGGACCTCGCCAATCCGTTTGGCGCCACGGGGCAAGCGGCGCCAGCGCCGGAAACGACGATGCCGGCGAAGATGTCTCGGCGCAAGATGCCGTCCATGATGCACGGGCGCGGGCGGCCCTGGGTGCGCGTGCCGGTGCACAGCGCCAGCATCGAACCGCTGATCGACATCAGCATCAGCGTGAGCCCGAGGCAGACCCGTCGCGAACACCAGCTGCAGCAGCTGGTGCAGCGCGCGCCGCTGCGGCGGGGTACACGGCAGGCGTACCATCGGGCGCTGGTGACCAACGGCCGTTACGACGAGGCCCTGCGCCATGCGCGGCAGTGGGCCGAGGTGGACGGCAGCCACCCCGACGCGCTGCTGGCGCTGGCCGACATGCAGGCCGCCACCGGGCGGGCGCTGCCGGCGATGCGGACCTACAGCGCCACGGTGGAGGTCCAGCCGTGGAACGTGAACCTGCACCAGGATCTGGCCCGCATGTATCGCAACAAGGGCGACGTGCGTCGCAGCTGCGCCCACCTGTGGAGCGTGATGTCGCTGTACCCCAGGCGGCTGGAGCACCACCTGGCCCTGGCGACCTGCCTCGGGCAGCTGCCCGAGGAGCGGCCGCGCGCGATGCAGCTGCTCTCGGAGCTGACGCGTGGGTCGGGCAAGCGCGATGCGGCTCGCATCGGTCGGGCCCTGGCCCAGCTGGTGTCGGGTGAGGCCACCCGGCGCTCCGACCCCGACCGGGGAGCGCTGCTGATCCGCGCCACCTGGGACCGCCCCGTGGATCTCGACGTTGGGCTGATCACCCCCCGCGGTCGGCGCCTCTCGGCGCTTCGCACCGGGCGCCAGGGTCAGGCCTCCGACAGCCGCGACGGCCAGACGGCCGAGGTCCTGGCCCTGCGCTGGATCGGCAACGGCCGCTACCGTATCGAGATCACGCCCGCCAACGGGGAGACGATGACGGGCACGGTGAGCGGAACGCTGCTGGTCAAGGCCCGGGGCAAGACCCGTGCGATACCCTTTGTGCTCTCCGGCGGCTCCGGTGCGGGCAAGCCCGTGGCCCGGCTCGACCTCTCCACGCGCTACGCCATGCGGCCCTACTGATTCGCTGGTCGCTGGTCATGCAGTCAACCAGTTGACGTTCGGGGCCTCTTCGGGAACCGACATGACAGCCCGCGAGGCGTCGCCGTATGATGGTCCGATGGAGCCCGCCCAGCGCATCGACCAGCGGCTGCGCTGGCTGTATGGTGAAGAGGTCGGGGCACGAACCGCGCGCCGGCTGCTGGAGCGGCTGTCCCCCCTGACGGTATCGGAGCCGCTGCTCGACCCCCGCCAGCGACGATTGCCATTCGACCAGCGCGACGTCGTGCTCATCACCTACGGCGATTCGCTGCTGTTCGACGGGGAGCCGACGCTGGCCACGCTGCGCCGCTTCGCCGTGGAGCGGCTGAAGGGGACGATCTCCACGATTCACCTGCTGCCCTTCTTCCCCTTCTCCTCGGACGATGGGTTTTCCGTGACGGACTTCCACGCGGTGAACCCGCGGCTGGGGGAATGGTCCGACGTCCAGCGACTGGGCCAGGACTTTCGCCTGACCTTCGACTTCGTGCTGAACCACGTCTCGCGCCAGAGCGACTGGTTTGGGCGCTACCTGGCGCGGGACCCGGCGTTTGCCGAGCTGGCGCTGGAGGTCAATCCCGGCGCGGATCTCAGCGCCGTGGTCCGCCCCCGGGCGTTGCCGTTGCTCACGCCGGTGCGGCGTCCGGACGGGACGCAGGTTCACCTGTGGACCACGTTCAGCGCCGATCAGATCGATCTCAACTTCCGCAGCCCCGAGGTGCTGCTGACCATGGTGGAGGTGATGCTGCACTACGTCCGGTGCGGCGCCGAGATGCTGCGCCTGGACGCGGTGGGCTTTCTGTACAAGGAGCTCGGCACTTCGTGCATGCATCTGCCCCCGACACACGAGGTGATCCGGCTGCTGCGCGACGTCCTCGACCTGGTGGCGCCCCGGGTGGCGCTGCTGACGGAGACCAACGTGCCCCACGCGCAGAACGTGAGCTACTTCTCCGACGGGTACGACGAGGCCCAGCTGGTGTACAACTTCTCCCTGCCGCCGCTGCTGCTCCACGCCCTGACGACCTCGAGCACCACCGACCTGACGCGCTGGGCCCGTACGTTGAGCGTGCCTTCCCCGGCGACCACGTTCTTCAACTTCACGGCGTCGCACGACGGGATCGGTGTGCGGCCGCTCGAGGGGCTGCTCCGGCCCGAGGCGATCGAGGCGCTGGCGGAGCTCTGCCAGAGGCGGGGCGGACGCGTCTCGTACCGCGAGATGGCCGGCCGGCAGGTGCCGTACGAGCTCAACGTGACCTACCTCGACGCCCTGCGGGGCAGCGACGCCGAGCCGGGCGATCGGCACCAGGTGCAGCGTTTCCTGGCGTCCCAGGCCATGGCGCTGGCGCTGCCGGGGGTGCCCGCGATCTACGTCGGCAGCCTGCTGGGCTCGCGCAACTGGCAGGAGGGGGTGCAGCAGACCGGTGCGCCCCGGACGATCAACCGTCGGCGCCTGTCGCTGTCGCAGGTGGAGGCGGAGCTGGCCCGGGCCGGCTCCCCGGCGGCGCGCGTGTTTGACGGGCTGTGTCGTCTGATCCGTGTCCGAACGGCTCAGCCGGCGTTCGACCCTGGCGCCGCCATGGAGCTGCTGGAGCTGGACCCGCGCTGCTTCGCCATCCGGCGCACCTGCCGGCGGCAGACGCTGCTCGCGCTGTGCAACGTGTCCCGGGATCGATTCGAGGTCGATCTGCCCGGGGGAGCGTGGGTCGATGCGCTGGGGGGCGATGGCTCCTCCTGCCAGTGTGTGCGACTGGAGCCGTACCAGGCAGCGTGGCTGACGGAGGTTGAGCGGTGAGGGACCTCGGAGCCTGTGATAGGATTTTGCGGTGACGGACGAACATCCACCTGATGCGCAGATCACCCTGCTGCAGCGGCAGATCGAGCAGCTGACGCGGGAGCGAGACAAGGCCGTCAGCGCCCGGGATCTGCTGGTGCGGGAGCTCATCGCGCCCGGACGGGTGGGCTCCGAGTCGGGCGGACGACGGCGCGCCCTGCCCATGCTGCTGGCGATGGTGTTGCTGCTGGGCCTCGGCCTGCTGGTGATGCAGATGGCGCGCACCGGCCACCTGCTGACCACCACCGCGGTGGGAACTCAGAGCCCCGTTCTTCCGCTGGCCCCGCCGGCGGGTCCGGCCGCGAACCGCACAGCAATGACGTCGAGCCGACTGGTGGTGATCCCGGTGGTGGAGGTGAGCCTGTTGACCCGCGCCGTGCTGGCGCCCGACGGACACCGCGTGGCGCTGGGTGGGCTCGACGGCAGGATTCTGCTGCGCGACCTGAACACCGATGCGCGACTGTGGATCGTCCACGGGCACCCGGCCGGGGTGCGTGATCTGGCGTTCTCGCCCGACGGCAGCCGCCTGTACTCGGGAGGGGCCGACGGCGCGGTGCACGAGTGGGACACACGCAAGGGGCGCCGGCTGCGGACGTTGCGCCCCCGTGGCAACCCGGTGCGGAGGCTCGAACCGTGTGGGGCCTGGCTCGCGGTGGCGGCGGAGCAGCCCACCCTCGAACTGCTCGACCTCCGATCCGGCGCATCCACCCAGCTCCAGGGACACACCGGCTGGGTTCGCGCCGTGGCGTGTAGCCGCGATGGCGGGCGTCTGGCGTCCGGTGGGCACGACGGCGCGATTCGCATCTGGTCCATGACCCGGTCCCCGACGCTGGAGCAGACGCTCGCCGGCCACGGGCTGTGGGTCTCGGCGCTGGCGTTCGCCCCCAATGGCCTCCTCGCCTCCGGCGGCTTCGATCGACGGGTGCGGCTGTGGGACCTGGCGCAGGACCGCATGCGGCGGGAGCTGCGTGGCCACGTGCGCTGGATCTCGGATCTGGCGTTCGATGGCCGTGGTGTGCAGCTGGCGTCGGCCAGCATGGACCGCACGGCGCGGATCTGGAACGTGTCAGACGGACGGCTGCGGGCCGAGCTCGTCGGGCATCGACACGGCCTGACCAGCGTCGGCTTCAGCCCCACGGGCAACGTGGTCACGGCGTCCACCGACGGTACGCTCCGTGTGTGGCCGCTGCCATTGCCCACACCCCAGTCCATGGCGCCGTTGCCGTCCGTCGGTGCGGGTGAGATCACGCTCCGCAGCTACACCAGCGGCGAGCGGCTGCGGGTGCTGGTGATGGACGGCGTGGACAAGGTCTCCGAGCGTGGGCGCACCCGGCTGGCCGCGATCCTGCGCAGCGGGCCGGACGATCTGTCGTCCCCGCCGGCGCCGGCGCTGGTGCGGCTGCTGTACCGCGTGGCGGACCATTTCGGGCGCCAGCGGGAGATCTGGGTCATCAGCGGGTACCGTTCGCCGCAGTACAACGCGCTGCGCACGCGCCAGAGCCGTCAGGTGGGACGCGAGAGCCGGCACATGCAGGGCGAGGCCATCGACTTCCGTATCGACGGCATCCCCCTCCACACCCTGCGCCAGTTCCTGGTCAAGCTCAGGGCCGGCGGGGTCGGGTTCTATCCCGACTCGAACTTCGTCCACATGGACGTCGGACCGGTGCGGACCTGGAATGGCACGTGACGCTACTTGTAGGCGCAGGTGGAGGTCGACAGCGACACACACAGCGGCGTCCCCAGCGAGGAGCAGGCAAACCCCGTGGGGCAGTTGTCGGGCGAGCGGGTGCAGCTCTGAGAGCAGAAGTAGGCGCCATCCCCGACGTTGATGCAGGATCCGCCGACGCAGTCTGAGATCTTGCCGCAGCAGCCCCCCAGCGGCTGCGGTTTGGCGGCCACGACGTGGGGGCCGCACTGGTACGGGCCAGCGGGTGGCGGAACGCAACGGAGAAGCCCGGGGTCGCAACCGAAGCCCACCGGGCAGTCGTCGGACGAAACGGTGCAGGTCTTGCTGCAGTAGGGCGGACCGGTGCCGACCTGATCGCATTGCCCCGAGGAGCAGTCCGCGGGCTTGGCGCAGCAGCCGCCCGCGGCCAGTGGGCCCTGGGCGTCGGGGGAGTTGGTGTGTGCGTCCACGGACAGCTCGTGCTGACCGGCATCAGCGATGGAGGTATCGGTCACCTCTCGAAAGCCGTCGCAGGCCGCCAACAGCAGCGCAAGCAGGAGGCCGTATCGCATGCTGCATTGTACGGCGGCCTGACGGCGGAAGCCATCAGGTGGCGGGTAGATCGGACCGCCATGCACGGCTCAACTCTCCCGCCAGCGGCCACGCGAGAGACCTGCCTACATGGCCATCGTCATCTCGCCTGCTACGATGGAATGAGAAGCAGCAGGTGGTATCATGCCCTATCGGCAGGCAGGGTCTGGGTTGCGGCCGGAGCAGAAGCCCCGCCCCGCCGCGCTGGACGTGGACTGGGTCCAGGCGTCTGTTCCTGTCCGCTGGTGATCAGGCCTGAGCCAGCGCCCGCGCCACGTCCTGAGCCAGGGCGCTGAACACGCGCGGATCGGTGAAGACGTTGAGATCGGGCGCGAGCAGCTTGGCGTAGCGATCGAAGTACAGCACCTGCTTGACGATCAGCACGAACTCCCGCGGCAGTCGCAACTGGTGGCGGCGAGCCATGCGCAGGATGTTGGGCAGCAGGTCGATGTACTTCATCTCGGCGAAGTTCATCTGCCGTAGCGGGGCGTAGGCTCGCTCCACGTCCCGCGTCAGCTGCTGAACGTCCACCGTGGCGGTGGCCGAGCCCATCTCCACCATCACCTCCGCCAGCTGCTGGAACTGACCCGTGGCGAACGACATGACATAGCGCGTCACCATCTTGCGCTGCTGAGAGTCGAACCGTCCAACGATGCCGAAGTCGAGGAAGCCGATGCGCCCGTCGTCCAGCCACATCAGGTTGCCGGCGTGCACGTCGCCGTGGAACAGGCCGTAGAACATCACGCACTGGAACCACGCGCGCATGCCCTCGAGCAGCTTGCCCTCGGCGTCGACGGTGGAGGCACGGATCGTCTCCACGTCGTCGACGTTGTGACCGTGGAACCGCTCCATGGTCAGCACCCGACGAGTGGTGCGAGGCCAGTCCACCCGCGGGGCGCAGATCTGATCGTGGCCCAGCTCGCCCATGATGCGATTGAACTCGTCGATGTTCTCCCCCTCCTTCACGAAGTCGAGCTCCTCGTGGATCGTCTTCGAGAAGTCCTCGACGATGCCCACCGGGTTGGCCAGGCGCACCGTGGGCAGCAGCGCGGCCGCGACCCGGGCCCAGAAGCGCATGATCGTCAGGTCCGCCTCGATCAGTCCCTGGATCTCCGGCCGCTGGATCTTGACCACCAGATCCTCCCCCGCCTCGTCGCGAGCCCCGTGCACCTGGGCGATGGAGGCCGAGGCCAGCGGCTGACTCTCCACCACCAGCTCCAGGGCCGTGTCGCCCAGATCCTCGCGCAGGATGGACATCGCCCGCTCGAAGGGGAACGGTCGCACGCGATCGAGGCAGTTGCGGAACTCGTCGACATAACGGTCGGTGAACAGACCCGGGCTGGAGGCGATGATCTGCCCCAGCTTGATGTAGGTCGAGCCGAGATCCTCGAAGATCAGTCGAAGCATCATCGGTCGCTGGAGGCGCCGCGTGAGGTGCAGCACGCCGGTGAGATACAGCGTGCCGTATTTGGCCGCGATGAAGAAGGTCGAGAGCAGCCGCCGCCCGACCCGGAACGACAGCAACACCAGCAGCGGCAGCAGCACGGCGACGGCGGCGATGATCCAGCCCACGAGTACTCCTGTTGCAGTGCCCATTGTCTGCTATACAACACTACGGGGAGGCTGTCCTGTGTCTTTCAAGGCTCATCGTACGCCGCGCTCGGGGATCTACCGGCTGCTCATCGTCGCCTGCCTCACGCTGGGGCTGGCGCCCTTCACGCCCGAGCCGCGTTCGACGGCGACACACATGGAAAGGACAAGGCAAATCCTCCCTGGAGCTGGGATGATCCCGAGGACGGGCCGGTGTATCGCGGCGACTTCTTCTTCCGCCCCGCCGAGACCGTGCTGACGCACGTCACGCTGCCAGGCCCGGTGTCCAAGATCTACCGCGTCAACCCGTTCGTGACCGCAAAATAGCCCTAACGATCCAAGGCGCTCTGCCGATGTCACAGATCTGGATGGACCGCCTGGCTGACAACCTGCCCTGGATTGTAGCTGGATGCACCTCGCTGCTGGCGCTGGCCCTGCTGCTGCGAGGACGCCGCCCGGCACCCACGGTCCGGGACCAGTCTGTGTCACGGGAACGGCTGGAGGCCGCCCGGCTCCGCAGCCGAATCCAGGAGCTGGAGGCGGAGTACGTCGCCCACATGGACTTCATCGTCAACTTCCCCGAGACGGTGCGCAGCATCACCGCGGCGCTCTCCCTGGAGCAGGTTCTGTCGGCCTGTTCCCGCGGGGTGACAGCGATGCTCATGACGCGCCAGATCGGCATCTTCCTCGTGCAGGAGAACAGCCTGCTGCTGGCGGACGGGGCCGGGTTCGACCCCGACTTCCGCGGCCGGTTGGCGTTGCCGCTGCATGACAACGGGCTGGTGGCGTTGATCGAGAACCGTACCGTCGCGGATCTGGCCGACCACCCCACGGTGCAGGTGGCGTTCCAGAAGTTCGATCTGACCTGGGACGTGGCCATCCCCCTGTGGCACGGGGAGCGCCTGCTGGGACTGCTGGTGGTGGCGAGGCCGCAGGGCGAGGCGAAGATGGTGCGCCGGGTGCTGGCCATGTTGGCTGATCTCACCGCCGTGGGTCTCAACGCGGCCAGTCAGGTGAGCCAGATCCGAGACGAGGCGGAGCGAGATGCCCTGACCGGGCTGGCCAATCGACGTACGCTGATGAAGCGGGCCCAGCTCGAGGTCCAGCGTGCGCGGTCGTATGGTTCCTGTGTTTCGCTGGCCATGGTCGACGTCGACCATTTCAAGGTCTACAACGACACACACGGCCACGCCGCCGGGGACGATGTGCTGCGGCAGGTGGCGCAGCTGCTGCAAGCCAACACGCGCCGCACCGATCTGGTGGCGCGCTATGGCGGCGAGGAGTTCACCATCGTGCTGTGCGGTGCGGATCGAGAGCAGGCGCTGCAGCATGCGGAGCGGGTTCGCGAGGCGGTGGCGCGGCACGAGTTCCCGGGCGGCAAGCAGCAGCCGCTGGGCCAGCTCTCGATCTCCCTCGGGCTCGCCACCTTTCCCACCAACAGCCCCACCCTCTCCGGTGTGTTCGAGGCGGCAGACCGCGGGCTGTACCAGGCCAAGGAGGAGGGGCGGAACCGGGTCGTGGTGTACCGTGGACCGCCGGTGCCCGGCAGCTGAGGCGCAGGCCGAGGCTCACGTGGCGTCGGACACCACGTCGATCTGCGCCATCGTGATGCACAGCGGCTGACGAGCGACGGCCTCGTCCCCGGCCAGCTGAAACGGGGTGGGTCGCGATGTGCCGATGGAGATCGCGCGGCAGGCGAAGTCCTGCACTCCGGGATGAACCAGCGTTCCGCGACACAGGCCGGGCAGGCGCAGCAAAATCGATAGCACCGATGTGTGGGGGAACAGGCGGAAGCCGAACCCGTACTGCGGGATGGTGGAGGCCGCCGCGAAGTGTGCCGGCCCGTGGTACAGGATCGCGCCCGGCACCACGGGTCGGCCCTGGCGCTGTCCCCGGTGGTCGATACGCCAGGCGGTGTGCCCCTCGTTGCGGATGGTGATGTATGGCGGCTGTCTCAGCAGCAGGCCCCACACATGTGCCCACGCGAAGCCAGCGTCGATCCACCCGCCCCGATCCAGTGATTGCGCCGCTCTGGCGCTCCTTGCCGGGGGTCAGGTGTGGAGTTCTGGACACCGCTCGTGTCGAGGTCTTGCCAGGACGAGGGTGGCGCAATCGCGGTGGATTGGCGATAATCGCCCCATGCGATGCACTCTGCTCATGCTGCTCGCCGCCGTCCTGCTGTCAAGCTGTGGACCCAAGAACCCCGATCCAATACTGCCTCCACCGGAGCGAGCGCCGGCCCGCGGGACCTTCGATCCCTCGTCGGGGTGTCAGAAGGCGCTGGACCACGTGATCGAGCTCGCGCTCCAGGCCACGGGCTCCGGCCCGACCAACGCCCAGCGCTCCAACGTCGTGAGCCGCTGCGTGGAGACCGCCTCCGAGCGCGCCAGCGCCTGCGTCCAGCAGCTGCCACGCCTTCCGGGACGGCGTGGCGGCGCCGTGGGGCTGGGCCCGGTATGGGCCTGCCTCGGTCGCAGGTGAGGCATGGGTCGGGCGCTGCCCATGAGTCTGTGGGTGCTGGTGTCGCTGTCGGCCTGCCCGGCGGATGAAGCGCCGCTCGACGTCCGCGGTGTCGACGCGCCGCGAACGGATCGCGGCCCGGTGAAGGACGGGCCGGTGGACCATGCGTCGAGCGCGGATCGGCGGCTGACCGAGGCCTGGCAGCCGGACGACCTGGGCTTCTCCTGCAGCGGCTGCCTGCTGGAGCAGGTGTGCGTCCACTCGGTGAATGCCACCACCTGCCAGGTGATCAAGAGCCAGTGCAAGTACCGCACACCGAACTGCTTCAGCCCCGCCACCAACCCCTGCTGCGACTGTGAGGCCGAGGTCTGTGGGCTGCACAGCCTGCCGCTGTCTCTCGTGGCGTTCAGGCTGGCGCGGTGGGGCTACCGCACGGTGGTGCTCGGCGCGATGACACCGCCCGAGGCGCTGGCGACGGCCGTCCGGTCGCTGGAGCCCGACCTCGTCGCGCTCAGCGTCACGATCCCGGTGGCCCGCGAGCGCGGCATGGACCTCGCCCGACGCTATGCGGATGCCATCGGGACCGTGCCCTGGATCGTGGGCGGAACCGGCGCCGATGGCATGCGAGAGGCGATCGATCAGGGCGGCGGGGTGGTGGCGAACCAGGAGACGGAGCAGCTTCGCCAGCAGGTCAAGCAGGCGCTGACCATGGCGCGCGTCCGCCGTGGCCAGCTCCGCCGCGAGGACGCGTAGCGCGGCCCCTGAGCGAGGTGGTCAGGCGCCCACGAGCTCCAGCACCACGTCGATGGGGTTGGGCTTGAAGGCGAAGGGCAGGGCGCGGTTCCACATCGCCGGCATCACGATGTACGACACGTGGCCCGCCCGGGCGTGCACCACGTGGCGATAGCGCGGCCCAAGCAAGCGAGCGAGGACGTCGGCGGTCCGGGCCGGGATCATCGCGTCCTCGCCGCCGTAGAATCCGGCGACGGGGATGCGCGCGCGGTCGATGGCGCGCAGACTCACCGGGCTGCCGTGATCGTGAAACGGCAGCTGCATCCGCTCGTCCAGCCCATCCTGCCACAGCCGGGAGAACAGTCGCAGGAAGTCCGGCGGGATGGGGTGGTGCGAGAAGGCGTGGGGTGAGATCCAGTAGGCGCCGGCGAGCTCGAACCGTTGCTCGGGGCTCAGGTCCTCGACGCGCTCCACGTCGGCGTAGGCCAGCCGCTTCCAGCCGGTGATGAACTGACCGGTGCGGGTCTTGTAGAACATCGTGTTGATCGGGATGTCGATCGCTACCCGCAGTGGCTCCCCGGGCAGCATCGAGACCTGAGCGGCATCACCGCCATCGGCGTCGACGACGCCGAGTTCTATGCCCGGGAGCGCATGGTGAGCCACCTGGATCAGCTGGCGCTGTCCACGGTGAGCCGCGTCATCGGCACGCTGGTGGTGGAGCCGCAGCCCGAGATCCTGGATCTGATGGCGAGCTGGGACTCGCATCTTCCGGACACCCTGCGACCATCACGGGTCGTGGGGCTGGGGTTGAACCCGACCGAACTGCAGCGCAACACGCGCCTCACCCGACAGGTGGTCCACGATCTCAACCGCGAGCCCCGCTTGCCTTTCCCCGACGACACCTTCGACGTGGTGCTGAACACCGTGTCGGTGGACTATCTGACCCGTCCGTTCGAGGTGTTCCGCGAGGTGGGCCGGGTGCTCCGCCCCGGCGGGCTGTTCCTGGTGATCTTCTCCAACCGGATGTTCATGCCCAAGGCGGTGAAGATCTGGAAGCATACCGGACAGGATCGGCGCATCCATCTGGTGGAGGACTTCTTCCACGACGCGGAGGTGTTCGACGAGCCGGTGCGCTACGTCCACAAGGGACACCCGCGGCCGGCCGACGACAAGTATGCCGAGCTGGGCCTTCCGTCCGATCCGATCTACGTCGTGCATGCCAGTCGTCGTGGTGGTCAGCTGCGCCGTCCGTCCCTGGACCAGGAGCTGGGGCGCCCGGACCGAGCAGAGCAAGCCTGGGTCGAGCGTCGCCGGGCGGTGGTGGGCCAGACCCTCCGCTGTCCGTACTGCGACCAGCCGCTGAAGCGGTGGGCTGTGCCGCAGACGCCGTTCACCGAGTGGGACAACGAGTTCCTCCATATCTGCTTCAATGACAGCTGCCCGTACCTCGTGCGAGGGTGGTCGGTGATGGCGCGGCAGGGCAACCTGAGCTTCTCCTACCGCCTGACCTACGACAGGGAGCGCAACGCCCTGGGCACGATGCTGGTCAGGAACCTGGAGCAGCTGAAGGAGAACATCGTCGAGGATTAGCGGTGGCGCTGCAGGTAGTCCTGCACCCGCAGCTTGCGTCGAGTGTTGTCGCTGCTCATGTAGCGCACCTTGCCGAACACCGGGCGCTGTGGGCCCCATGCACGATCGTAGCGGCCGAGGATCCAGAAGATGCCGCTGTAGGAGTTGGGATCGCGCCCATCCAGGGCCAGGCGGTTGTTCAGCTCGATCATCACCCGCAGCGCCTCGCGGGGCCGACGGGTCCACTGCAGGATCTTCTTGCCCCACAGCATCCGCAGGTAGTTGTGGATCCGGCCCTCCCGCTGGAGCTGGCGCTGCGCCGCGTTCCACAGCGGATCGTGCGTCGCGGCCTGCTCGAACTGCTCGAGCGTGTAGCGCCGGGGTCGCGGGTCATCCTGATGCTGGGCCAGCGTCTCGCGCGCCCACGGGGGCAGCGAACGGTACTGGTCGTGGTCGGCGCGCACGGCGCACATGTTGAAGCCCAGCTCGCGCCAGGTGATGAGCTGGTCGAGAAACGCCTCGGCCCCCGGAGACAGGCCCCACCAGCCCTCACGCCGCCCCCGCGTGTCGGGCGACAGCAGCTCACGGTGGAACCCCTCGTGCGCCAGCAGATCGTGCACCAGCTGTTGACTCCCGATGTGGCCGAAGTGCAGGTGCGCCGACAGCTGGCTCGTGGCCTCGTGATCCAGGTCGTTGCGCTGGTCGTGGTAGCGCAGGAGCCCGTGTTGCAGGAATGCGCGCCACAGGGCCTGGGCCGCCCGGTGCCCGCCGCGCGTGGTGGTGCGCCCCACCGCGTGGTCGATGGGCAGCCGGGCCAGCACATCTCCGGCGGCCAGCAGCTCCGGTGTGGCGGCCGGCCAGCGCCGCGTGATGTGGCGTGGCAGCGCCGCGAGCCGTGGCACACGCAGCCCGCGCAGGGGGTCGGCGGCGGGGGGTAGACCCAGCTCCGCTGGCAGCCGTCGCTGCAGCTGTCGACGAAAGGCGTGGGCCGTGGGGAACGCCCGGTCGAACAGCCGGATGGGCATGATCCCGGCGCTGTCCACCGCCTCCAGCCGCACGGTGAGCTGGTGCGCAGCGGCGTCGAGCATCCGCGGGAAGAAGAAGGTCGGGAAGTCGTCGGTGACCACCACGCAGGCCAGGCGCCCGATCTCGGCCAGCAGCCCCTTGCCCTGCCCCCGCTCCAGCTCGACGTACGGGTGGTACAGCACGCGACGTCGAGCCAGCAAGGCCCGGTGATCCCGCATCCCGTCGAGGATGAAGCCGTGGAACCGGTCGCAGGCCCAGCGGTAGTCGCAGCGCAGCGCCTCGAGGATCACCAGCGGCCGGTGCAGCTGTCGCGCGTGCTCCACGGCCCGCTGCAGCGCGAAGTTGTGCTGCAGCCTGCGGGTGGCCACCATCCAGTACAGCACCAGCTGGCCGCCGGGGTGGATGGCGGCGGTGTTGAGCGGGCGGATGCGGCTCTGGGGCACGTCGGGCATCAGGCGTGGTTGCGCAGCTGGAGCTCCAGCGGGTGGGGGTTGAGGTAGACCTGGTCCGCGAGGTAGCTCGTGTTGAACTTGCGCACGTAGTGCGCGATGAGGGTCACCGGCACGATGAGCGGGATGAGCCCCAGACGATAGTGATCGATCAGCTCCCGCAGCTCTTGCTTCTCGTCGGCCGTGAGCTGCTTCTTGAAGTAGCCCATCATGTGCTGCAGCACGTTGGCGCTCTTGGCCGGGGTGGCCAGGAGCTTCAACCCCTGCATCAGCAGCGCCTCGTAGTGCGCGAACAGCTCCATCGGGCGCGGCCGATCGCCCTGCGGCGAGGTGTCTCTCGCGACGATCCGACCCATCTCCTGGTAGTGCTTGGGGCTGTGGGCCAGCATCAGCAGCTTGTGCCGGGTGTGGAACGCGACCAGGTTGCCCATCCGCCGTCCGTCGCGCAGCAGCTCACGCCAGCGCTGCATGACGAAGATGCGCTCGATGAAGTTCTCGCGCAGCCGGACGTCGTGGAGCCGTCCGTCCTCCTCCACCGGCAGCGACGGAAAGTGCCGCATGAAGGCCGCGGCGAACAGCCCCGAACCGACCTTGTGCGGGACGCCGTTGTGGTCGTAGACCTTGACCCGCTCCATCCCGCTGGAGGGCGACTTGCTCTTGAACACGAAGCCGCACAGCGCCTCCCGCTCGAGCTCCAGCAGGCGGGGGCGGATCCAGCCGTGCATCTGGTCCGTGAGATCGCGCTGGGTGCGGATCGTGATCAGGTGCGGGCTGGCCGGGTCCCCCGAAAGGCGCATCGCCTCGCGCGGGATGGGCAGACCGCACTCCACCTCGGGACACACCGGGACGTACTCGACGTACTGTCCCAGGGTGTCGCGCAGGAAGTGATCGAGCTTGTGCTGGCCGTCGTAGCGGACCTCCTGGCCCAGAAGACAGCTGCTGATGCCGAGTCGGATGCGTTCCATGTCCGGGAGTATAGCAGCGCCGCGAGCCGCTTCGACGCGTGATACACTCATATCGTGCGCTGGGTGCTGTTCACTCTCATGCTGCTGGCGGGTCGTTCGGTGCTGGCCACCACCTGCTCGGCGCCCACCACACCGCGGCTACTGTTCCCCGGGCCGGGGCAGCGGGTGCCGCGGGACGTGGTGCTGTACCTCGAGCCAGGGCCACAGAAGCCGCGGCTGGCGCTGGTCGAGACCGGCGGCGGTCGCGAGATCTGGCTGCGTACGGAGAGGCTGGCGTCCTCGCTCCGGCTCAGCCCCACGCGGCTGCTGGAGGCCGAACGGGGCTACGAGCTGCGCCAGCTGGGCGAGCTCCGCAGCAAGCCGCCCCGGGTGCTGGGCACGTTCCGCACCACCAACCGGACCCATCGCCAGGGCCCGTCGGCGTTCACCCGCGCCAGCATGATGTTCTCCGCCGTCAAGCCGCTGACGATGACGCAGCGGCCCGGCCGCGCGGCCGACGTGGCGCTGGAGGCCGGCCCGGAGCCGGCGGCGGTGGAGATCCTGCTGGCGTTCCACACGCGGCGCGGGTGGAGCGCAACCTGGCGTCGGGTGCTGCCCTATGCCCGGCGGCTTCGTGTGGCGGCGACGCACGCCTGCGATCCGGCGCCCACCGCTCCGGCCCGGGGCCAGTACCGCATGACGTTGATCCCGTGGGGGCCCACGGGCGAGAAGGGGCGGGAGCTGCAGCTGAAGGGCGTGATCCGCTGAGTGTTCAGCCGGCCCGGCGCCGCAGGCGCGCGGCGATCTCGGGCGCCTCCATCACGGCGGTGCGCAGGAGGTCGAACGACTTCAGGAACGCCCGTGCGCCCGTGCGCTGCAGCTGTGGCGCCTCGGTGCCCACGTTCGGGAAGCCCCGCTCGTCGGGGGTCAGGTTCTCCCAGTTGCGGAACAGCCGGCCCCACTCGGAGGCCAGCACCTGCTCCATCTGGGCCTTGGCCCGCATTGGGTACCAGAAGCTGTCGTGGTACGCGACGCTGGCGACGTAGGACCAGGGGGCGAGCACCGTCTTGAGCGTCCACTCCAGCGGCTTCTTCAGCGGGCCCCAGTAGATCTTGTGCTGCATCTTGGAGGCGAAGGTCATCTTCTCGAACGGTCCGGCGAAGTGCCAGTTCTCCCGCGCTGCGTCCTCGTGGCCCACGATCTCGATCTCGCGCGGATCGCCGCAGCCCAGACCCATGTCGTGGGCGATGCGGATGAAGGGCAGCGACATGGGGTCGATGCCCATCATCTTGGCCGCCATGGCGTCGATCGCCACCGGGTCGGCGCTGGCCAGCAGTACGTTCTTCACGTGAGGGGTCATGCAGCGCGGCCCGGGTCCGTCGCCGGCGAAGGTCCCGTCCATCACCGCGAACACCCCGCGGTGGATCTTCTTCTGGATCATCAGCAGGTCCACCAGCGTCTCGTGGATCACCGGGTGGGTCCAGTGGCGCCGTTCGTTGAGCAGGCCACCGAAGGCGTTCTTCATCGCACCGGTGGTGGTGGTGAAGACGTGGGTCTTCACCGTGGGCAGGTGGATGATGTTCTCGCCGATGAAGCGACGGGGGATGTGGAACCCTTCGGGGTAGACGTCGTTGAGCACGAGGAACTTGTCTGCCAGATCGCCCACCGCGTCGCGGATGTGGATCCACTCCTCGCCCTCGTACAGGTGGATGTTGCGCAGGCCGTGGGCCTGGATCACGTTGATCTGCTTGTTCTCGCGCTCACCGAAGTGTGCGTCGATCACCACCGTCCGGTTGTGGCAGCCGTGGATCAGGTCCGGGTTGTAGCCGTCCCGCTTCAGCGCCTGGATCACGCCCTCCAGCTGCCACGGGGTGGTGGAGCTGCCGGGGAAGAAGAAGTGCCAGCTGATGTTGATCTTCAGCGCCGTGTCCGCGTCAGGCGCGATGACATCCTGGTACCCGGCGAGGTTCATCAGCCGGTGGTAGTCTTCCAGCACGGTACGCGGGGAGGTGCGAAGTACGGCCACCTTGCTGCTCATTTCGACTTCCTTTCGCTGTCCTGCATGGTTCTTAATGGAGAACGCGCCCCATCTCAAGCGCTGTTTTGCCGAGCCGGGTGACAGGAGCCGCGGCCTCCTTTTATACTGGGGTCCATGGTGTTCAGATCTGGCATGTTGGCGCTCCTTGTCGGGCTGGTGCTGGGCTGCGGACCCGCCCCACGCGAGGAGCTGACACACGCAACGCGATCCATCACCGACGGGACACAGGACACCGGGCACCCGGAGGTCGGGCGGCTGCTGATCGATGCCTCGGGGGGAACGGCGCAGGACACCTGTACCGGGTTCCTCATCGACAAACAGGTGGTGCTGACGGCGGCGCACTGCCTGATGCCGACCAAGAACAACCTGTTCCAGATCGGGGGCAAACTGTACCAGGTGATCAAGGAGATCCCCCACGGCTCCTGGGACCCCTCCACCAGCAAGTACCAACACGACATCGGGTTGGTGTTGCTGCAGGACCCGGTGACCACCGTGCCCTCCTTTCCGCCGTATGGCACGCTGTCGCCCGGGGTGGCGATGCCCATCACGCTGGTGGGGATGGGCAAGACCGCGGAGAGCGCCAGCGACTCGGGTGTCAAGCGCAAGGCGCAGAACAGCGTGGCCACCGTGGGGACGGGGTACTTCACCGTCACCGGGACCGGCAGCGGTCTGGGGAACATCTGCTACGGCGACTCCGGAGGCCCGGTGTACGGCAAGTCCGGCAGCACGGAGGTGGCGGTGGGGATCATCTCCGCCGACCAGTCACCCTACTGCACCGGGACCACCTCGTACCATGTGTCGATCAAGGATCACGTCGGCTGGATCCAGAGCAACACCCAGCCCGATACCGTCGGACCGACGGTGACCATCGATGCGCCGAAGAACGGGGCCATCGTGGGCACCACCGTCACGTTGCAGGTCACGGCCACCGACAACGTCGGGGTCACCGAGGTGGAGGCGCAGGTGGACGGCGCCAGCGCCGGGAAGCTGACCAAGGCGCCGTACCAGTTCGCGCTCACGCTCACCGCCGGCGGTCGAACGCTGAAGGTCGTGGCGCGGGATGCGGCGGGCAACAGCGGGTCGGCGCAGGTCAGCGTGACGGCGATGGAGGGACCGGCGCCCGAGGCGGGGTGGCCCCAGCCGGACGGCTCGCCGGACCTCGGCCTGGCGGGGGACGGGATCGACCCCAACCGCCGCCCCGAGGAGGGCTGCTCCATGAGCGGGGGCGATGTGACGTCGAGTGGGTTGTGTGGCTCAGTCGGGCTGCTGCTGCTGCTGCTGGCACTCCGCCGCCGCAGCTGTCGCCGTTGATTCGCGCTGGACCAGCTCGTCATACAGCTCCACCAGCAGGCCCTCGTCGGTCACGACCTCCGCCGCGCGTTCGCGGTGGACGCGAGGCAGGCCATCGGCGCTCCACTTGATCAGGTGCAGCGGATCGTCGTGCAGGCTGGAGGGCCGGGCGAACAGGAACCGCATGGACTGGATCTTCGTCTTGTCGAGCATGGGCGCTACTAGGTAGCACAGGCCGCGGGCGCCGACAAGGACGCTCATCGCTTGGTGGTCGGAGCAGGAGCCTTGGCCGGTGGGGCGGTGGAGGGCGGAGCCTTGGCCGGCTGGGCCGCGGCGACCGGGCCTCCGGCGGGGGTGCCAGGCGCCTCGTCCGGCGGTGGCGCCGCACAGTCGACCCAGGTGGGGGTTCCCCTGGACTGCTTCACGGAAGGTCGGTCAGACTCGCACAGGCTGGCCCCGTCCAGCCTGGCCTGGCTCAGCTTCGCCCCCTCGAGCCGGGCGCGTCGCAGGTCGGCCCCCTCCAGCCGGGTGCCACGCAGATCGGCGCCGCGCAGGTCGGCCCCCGCCAGGCTGGCGCCGCGCAGATCGGCCTTGCCCAGCCGCGCCCGCCGCAGCCGGGCGTCGTGCAGTACGGCGTCGCGCAGGTCGGCCTGGCGCAGATCGGCCAGGTACAGATCGGCCCGCCGCAGGTCGGCGCCCTCGAGCACGGCCTGGCCCAGAGTGGCGCGCACCAGCGCGGCGGACTGGAGATCGGCCTCGCTCAGGTCGATGCGGGTCATGCGCGCCTCCTGCAGGTCGGCGTCGCGCAGGATGGCGCGTCCGAGAAACGCCTGGCGTAGATCGGCGCGGAACAGATCGGCCTGCCGCAGGTCGGCCGCGTACAGGTTCACCTTGTGCAGCTTGGCCTGCCGCAGGTTGGCACCCACGAGGTAGGCCCGCGGCATGATCTTCGGCTTGTATGGCGTGGGTGCCGACTTGCAGGCCGTGAGGGCGAGCGGGAGCACGAGGAGCACGAGGAGCACGGATGTGCGGTGAGCCACGTCCTCACAACGGCGGGCCGCGGCGCACCTTGAGCCGCCTCAGAGCGGGATCTTGCCCCGCAGGCTCAGGCTGCCGGCGAAGCCCATGCCCCCGAAGTCGCTGAGCAACGTGTCGGCGTCCGCCGCGATGAGGATCGTACGAGGGGTGGGCTGGGCGTGGAGGGTGGGGGCCGCGAGGAGGACGACGGTCAGGCAACAGGGCCACAGGAGCTTGTTGGTCATGATCTCTCAGGGTTGTCGCCGAATTTGCTCGGTGTCAAGCTGGTCAGGGGAACTGCCAGTCGTCCTTGCGAGGAGGCTCGACCTTCCTGGGCTCGACCGTGGGCGCGGTCTTCGGCTCGACCGTGGGCGCGGTCTTCGGCGCGATCTTGGGCCCGATCTTCGGAACGGTGTTCGAAACGGTCTTCGGAGCGATCTTCGGGGTGGTCCCGGGCGTGACCCCGGGCGCGGTCTTCGGTGTGGCCATCGTCGTCTGGTCGGGTGTCATGGTGTCGGGAGCCGGCGGTTGGGTCAGCGGCCGCGGCGTGGGCGGTTGCGGGGCCGTTTCGGTGCGCAGCATCACCACCAGCAGCATCCCCAGGCCCAGAAGCAGGATCAGCCCCGCGGGCACCAGCACCCGCGGGCGAGTCCAGCCGGGTTGCAGCTCACCGGTGGCGCCGGACAGCGTGGTGGTATGCCCGGGTGCGGTGACGACCGGCACGGGAGCAGGGGGCGCCGGGACGACCACCGGCGGTTCGACGACCGCCGCCGCGGGCGCCCGCAGCGCCTGATCCATCGCGTGCAACAGCGCTTCTGCCGACTGGTAGCGATCCTCGCGCCGCTTGGCCAGCGCCCGATTTACCACCTGCACCAGCGAGGCCGGCACGTCCGGTCGGTGCTCGGTCAGCGGCCGCGGGTCGGTGTTCACCAGGTTGTACAGCACCGCGGGCAACGAGTCGCCGGGGAACGGCTGCTGGCCGGCGAGCATGGTGTACAGGATCGCCCCCAGCGAGAAGATGTCGGAGCGTACGTCCACCTCGGCGGAGCGCCCCTCGGCCTGCTCCGGGGACATGAACCCCGGTGTGCCCATGGTGCTCACGCCCGCGGTCAGGGCCGTGGTGGCGCCCAGCACCTTGGAGATGCCGAAGTCCATGACCTTGGCCACCTCGGGCTGGTCCGCGGCGTGGCACCGGAAGATGTTCTGTGGCTTGAGGTCGCGATGGATCACGCCGCGCTGGTGGGCGGCTTGCAGCGCCGACGCCACCTGGCGGCAGATCGCGACGCAGCGCGGGAGGTCGAAGCGCTCCTGTCTCAGCGCCGTCTCCAGGTCGGCCCCGTGCAGCAGCTCCATCACGATGTAGGGCGCCCCGTCCTCGGTGTGGTTGAAGTCAATGACCTGCACGATGTTCGGGTGTCCCAGCTCGCTGGTCATCAGCGCCTCGCGCTGGAACCGCTGCACCACGTTGGCGTGGGCCGCGACGAAGGGATAGAGCATCTTCACCGCGAAGCGGCTGTGCAGCCGGGTGTGTGAGGCCTCGAACACGGCCCCCATCCCGCCGTGTCCCAGCACGCGCTCCACGCGGAAGGTGCCGCCCAGCACGCGCCCGACCATCTGCTCGATGGAGCCCTGCATACGGCGATCGTAGACTAGGAACGAAACCTTGACGAGCCTCGCCAGCCCGCGAGCAGCAGCGCCAGCAGGAGCAGCGCCGTCGGAGCTCCCCCCCCGAGGGGCTGCCCGCTTCGGTGCGTGAGGTTGCAGCCCTCGCTGGCCGCGTACACCGGCAGCTCGGTGATGCATGGCCCCCCCCCGGGGCAGCCGGAGACCTCCAGCGTGACCTCGATTCGGGCCGGAGGGCTGGCGGCGCCCTCGGCCCGGGCCTCGATCGTGGCCTGGTGCTGACCGGCGCCGAGGCCGGCCGGGTCTGCCGTCACCGTGAGCGCCTGATCGTTGCCGCTGCCCGTCCGCTTCACCGTGAGCCAACCCTGTTTGGCGACCGCGTATTGCGTCGTGAAGCTCACCGGCTCCAGCGTTCCGCTGCCGCTGTTGTGCAGCGTCACGCGCTGCGGGGCGGGGGTGGTGAAGGTCATCCGGGACGGCACCGCCGTGAGCCACGGCCTGGTCGCGGACCACGGCGTGCCGATGTGCACCGACGGGTATCCGTCGAAGTGCGTGTCGTTGGTCACGCGCACCCGCTGATCCACCGGGGCGCCCAGCCGATGGAGGAAGATCTCGTAGTCGCAGATGTACCCCGCGTGGCAGCCGGTGGACGCCATGTAGGCCACCCACTGGTTGTCGTTGGAGATGTCGGGGTTGTACTCGTGGCCCCAGTCAGCATCGGGTTGCGCCTTCTCCGGGGCGCAGGATGCGCGGGTCATCAGGTCCGTCAGGTCCATGCGGTAAATGTCCGGCTTCGTCGGGCAGTCGCCGCAGATGTGATAAATGAGCTGGCCCGCCGGAGGGGTGAAGGGCCAGCAGCCGTCGCCGAAGAAGTAGACCCGTTCGGGGTGCTGCAGGTCCAGCACCACGGCGGCGAAGCTGGCCTTGAACGATCCGTTGTCGCCGCTGTGCCCCTCGCGATACAGGTCGGTGCCGGCGAGCAGCCAGCGCCCGTCGTGGGTCACGCCGCCGGGCAGCAGCGTGTGTCCCGCCACCTGGGTGAAGTCGCTGGCGCGGATCAGCAGCGTGCTGACGCCGCTGTCGGGGTCCACGCGGTAGTAGCCGCCCTGCTTCTCGGACACCACGCCGCTGTTGTCGTGCAGCCAGAACAGCGGCGGGCCGTCGAAGATCTTCTTGCGCTCGCTGCCGTCGGGCCGCACGAGGAAGGTCGCCTGCTCGTCGGTGTTGAACCCGCGAAACGAGATCCACCGGCCGTCGGGGGCGAAGCTCGGGCGCTGGGCCCCGGTGGTGGTCAGCCGCTTGACGCCGGTCCCGTCGGCCGCGCCGATGTAGATCTCGTTCTGGTTGTCCAGGCGGTTGGATTGCCACACGACCCGGCCGTCCGCCGGGGCCTGGGCCCGGGCCGGCTGGGCCAGCAGCAGGATCGTCGCCAACGCCGCGCGTTGCATGATCGTAGCGTAACCGGGGTCGCGGTGCTTGGGAAGGTGGGGTGGCCCTGGCGGGGCTCTCGAACCCACCGGAGGTGAAGGGCTTGACCGCCGGGGCTGGCAGGGCGAGGGTAGGAGCGTGAGCGCAGCAGATGATTGAATCGATCGCCGCCGTGACGGCCGTTGTCGGCGCGGCCATCTGGTTTGCGACGCTGCTGTTCAACCTGCTGGTCTTCCACCGTGTTCCAGTGCTGGCCGACGCCGAGCGGTACGACTTGGTCGATCCGCCCACACCTCGGTGGCCACGACTCAGCATCGTCATCCCGGCCTGCAACGAGGAGCGGACCCTCGGTCCGGCCGTCGCGGAGCACCTGCGGACCGACTACCCGGACCTGGAGGTCGTCATCGTCGAGGATCGTTCCACCGACCTGACCGGCGAGGTCGCCGACCAGCTCGCCGCCGACGATTCTCGGGTCACCGTCGTCCACGTGGCCGAGCTTCCCCAGGGCTGGCTGGGCAAGACGCACGCGCTCAAGGTCGGGCTGGCCCGGGCCACCGGCGAGTGGGTCCTCTTCGCGGATGCGGATGCCCACCTCGCTCCGGACGCGCCACGCCGGGCGGTGGGGCACTGCGAGGCGCGCGGGCTCGACTTCCTGGCGTTGCTCCCCCAGTTGACCCCGGTCGCGCGAGGCGAGGTAGATCTCGCCCATCCCGCCCTCGGCCACCTTGCGGTGAATCGTGTACTCGCCCACCTGCTGCATGAATCGGTGTAGGGCAGGTTTCGTGCCACAGGCCAGGTGGTCGAGATCATGTGGTACCTACAGTCGGCTACATCGGTGGCAGTGTAGAACTGGGTCTACAGTGTGGGATCTTCGCCCCCACCTGACGCTCGATGCTTCCACTGACGCTCTCTGCCTGTTCCATGGAGCATGTGCCGGTTGAAAGCCGGCCGGTTCGGGGGACAATGGCGTATGCAGCGCAATGCACTCCGATACCTGGTGGACGCCCTGCTGCTCGTGGACATCTGCGCCATCAGCGTCGTGGGGATCCTGCTGGGATTCGTCATCCCCAAAGGCCCCGGCCCGGACAAGTTCTTCCTCGGCCTCCATCGGCACCAGTGGGGCAGCATCCACCTCGACCTGTCGCTGGCGCTGCTGGGGCTGCTGGTGATCCACCTGTGGATCAACTGGCGCTGGGTCACGCAGATCTCGCGCCGTCTGTTCCCGATCCACCACAGGTCGGTGTTGCTCGCGTTGTCGGGGGGATGGATCGCCGTGCTGCTGGTGGCCTGGGTGCTCGCCCGATTGTGATGCGCACGTGTTGGTCGACGGTCTGAAGGTCGTGACCGAGTCCAGCCTCACGAAGCCGGTGAAGGCGACGCACGTTCGGCTGTGGGAGAGCTGGGGTCGCTGACCCCGCGGCGGGCTATTCAGCCGCCGAAGGTGGTGCCGACGAGCAGATAGGGGCGGACGGAGGCGTAGGACAGCTCCATGTCCTCGTCGGCGTAAGCGATCGTACCCGTGGAGGCGTAGGGTACGACCTCGATGCCCTGGGCCACGAACAGGGCCCACTTGAATCCGCCTGCCCGCACTGTCATGAAGTCGATCTGAAAGCGCGGGGAGACGAGCAGGCCCTGGAACGGATCATCCATGTCGATCCCCCTGCTCTGGTAGCCCAGGTCGAGCACCAGGCTCATGAACACATGGTTGCCCACCGGGCCACCCAGCTTCATGCTCACCCCGACCGCCAGGCTTCCGAAGTCGCCTTCGGTGTAGTAGGTGAGGAAGCCGCCGATGTGGAAGCCGCGGCGGACCGCGTAGCGCCCGTCGATCTGGATGCCATTGGCGGTCTCCATCTCGATCTCGCCATCGTAGGAATCGGGACCGATGTGCCCCCAGACGGTGCTGTAGCCCTTGGGCAAGATGATCGGCGCCAGGCTCGCATAGCCCTTGAACCAGTCTCGTGCCACAGGCGGGCTGACGCTCGTTGTCACGGTGGGTGCCGGCGTGGCGGGCGGCGGGGCCGCGACCAGATTGGGGGCCGAGGTGGGGGTCGCGGCCGGCGCGTGAGAAGACGGGCTGACGCACCTTCCAACCTCGCACAGCCGTGTTCCCTTGCAGTCGGTGTCCTTGGTGCACTGGGCCGCGGCCGAGGCGCTGCTCAGCAGGCAACTCACGATCAACATCACGTTGGCGATCCGCATGATCCTCGTCCCTTCTCGTCTGTCGCTCGCTGCTTGTCCGTGTTTGTCCGGTTATCGGATCCAGCGGCCGTCCGGTTGCGTGGAAAATCGGAAAGCCAGTGCCGGGGCGCGTTCCGCTTGAGTTCTGCGCATCCGTTCAGTATCATGCCCCATGCCCCCCGCGCTGCGCTTCGCCCCCTCCATCGACCACAAGCTCGAGCGTCTGGGGCGCGCCGCGGCCTTCGACCTGTCCTGCGCCTGCGGCGACGCGCCCTCCCGCGAGCGCGGGCTCGACGGGCTCTGGATCTACCCCGCTGCGTTGCCCTCCGGCCAGCGCGTGCCGATGCTCAAGGTGCTGCAGCAGGGAGGGTGCGAGCGAGGCTGTCACTACTGCGCCCAGCGGCTGGGCGGGATCGATCAGGACCCGCTGAGCTTCTCGCCCGACGACCTCGCCCGGGCGTTTGTCGAGCTTCACCGACGACAGCGGGTGTTCGGCCTGTTCCTCAGCTCCGCGATCCACGGCGGGGCGGTGTATTCCATGGACCGCATCCTGGCCACCGCCGAGCTGCTTCGTTCGCGGCATGGCTTTCGTGGTTACCTGCACCTCAAGGTCATCCCTGGCGCCGAGCCGGCCCAGATCGAGCGCGCCATGGCGTTGGCCACGCGGGTCTCGGTCAACATGGAGCTGCCCACGGCGGCCCAGCTGGCGCGGGTGGCCCCGGCCAAGGCGATGCAGTCCCAGATCCTGGCTCCCATGCGGCAGATCGCGCGGGCCGAGGCCGAGGGTCGCTTCAGTCGCGGCGGTCAGACAACGCAGCTGGTGGTGGGTGCGACCGACGAGACCGACCACCAGATCGCGCGGGCCGCGGACTGGCTCTACCGCCGCCTGCGGCTGCGGCGCGTCTACTACTCCGGGTTTCAGCCGGTGGCCGGCACGCCGCTTCAGGGCCGGGCGCCGGCGCCATTCATCCGGGAGCACCGGCTGTACCAGCTGGACTTCCTGCTGCGGAGCTACGGCTTCGAGCTCGACGAGATCCCGTTCTCGGACGATGGCGCCCTGGAGCCCGACGTCGATCCCAAGAGCGCCTGGGCCCGCCGACACCCCGAGCGCTTCCCGGTGGAGGTCAACAGTGCGGCCCTGGAGGAGCTGGTGCGGGTGCCGGGAATTGGTCCGAGGTCGGCGCGAAACCTGGTGCGCATGCGACGCGAGTCACGCATCCGCGGCGTCGCCGCGCTGCGCGCTGCGTGCACGACCTGGCGTATGGCCGCAGAGTACGTGCTGCTCGACGGGCGCGCACCAGCCCGGCAGCTGTCGCTGCCGCTGTAGTTCCCTCACCGGGCCGCCTGGCCGCATATCTCGAACAGCCGCAGCGCCTTGCGCGCCCAGCGGTCGAGCTCGCTCCACCTCGGCGGTCCGCCGCTCCACCAGGAGAGGTAAACCCGGGTCCCGCCGATCCAGCGCTCGAGGTCGAGGAACTCGCCGTCACAGCCCGCGCGCCAGCCCGGCTCGAGCACCGGGATCTGGATCCCCGCGCCCTCCTCGAACAGGCGGCGGTAGGCGGGCAGCGGCAGCGGCGCGTCGAGCACCTGGATCGCGTCGCCGGGGCGGTAGCGCACCGCCCCCCGGGCGTCGGTGACGGCGCGGATCGGCCGGCGGGAGCGGGTGGCCGCCGCCCACCGCACCACCGGTCCGAGGTCGCCGCGGTCAGGGCCGAACAGCACCGTGAACGAGCGCGCCGCCTGCAGCGCCGGACGCTGCACGAGCCGCAGGTCCACCCGCCGGCGGACCGCATCGACAGGTTCGATGCGCTCGGCGTTCTCCAGCGCCTCCTGCGTGCCGACCTCGCGCATGGTCTCGTCCTCCTGCACGTCGCGTTTGTGCTGGAGCTCGCGTTCGAGGGCCGCGGCCTGTGCCAGCACACGCCGCTCGGGGTCGGGGTCGGATCGGTCGCTCACACCCCGAGCATAGCACCTGGCCGGGTGTCCGCGCCGCGGCAACCAGCTGCTACACGTGTGACCCAAGGAGGCCAGCATGATCCTGTTCGTGGACATCGATCGCGCCTGGGCCCAGGAGGAGCTGGAGCGCGCCCTGGCCGGTACGGATCTCGAGCGCCATTACTTCGACTGGATGGCGTTGATGAAGTCCGGGGCACTGCTGATCAACACTGCCCGTGGTGCGCTCGTGGACACCGATGCGCTGGTGGAGGCCCTGGCCTCGGGTCACCTGGGGGGCGCCGGGCTCGACGTGCTCGAGCACGAGAGCATGCTGCTGGACGAGGACCATGCGCGCGCCGGGCTGCATGACCTGGTAGCCATGCGCGCCACGCTGCTCAACCATCTGCTGCTCACTCGCGACAACGTGGTCTTCACGCCCCACCTCGGGTTCAACTCGCGCGAGGCGAACCAGCGTATCTTCCACACCACCGCGCGGAACATCCGGGCCTTTCTGGACGGGGCGCCGCAGAACCTGGTGCGCTAGCGCAGATCCTTCGCCACCGAATCGGCCGGGAACCGGGCTACAATGGAGCTCTCGAGCACCACACCAGGAGGGAGAGAACGTGATCAACTGACCTAACCTAACGGCGCCAGGAGGTGACCGGCATCTTGCTTCGTGCTGGACGCCAGGGGATCGGCTTCTGGGGCAGGGATGACCGCGGGAGCACGGAGCTGCGGCTGGAGGTGGAGCTGCGGCTGGAGGTGGAGCTGCGGTCGGTGGAGCTGCGGTCGGAGGTGGAGCTGCGGTTCGACGTGAAGCAGCGAGGCGTGTCGGAGGAGAGGCGGGTCACCTGCCCGGTGAGCTGATTCACGGCGAGGACCAGCAGCTTCGCGTTCGAGCGCCGGGTGGCGGCCTGCCAGTCCTTGCGTTGGGCTGCCTCCAGCACCGCCGGGTCGGAGTAGCCGAGCATGAAGATCCCGGGCTGTCCAAGCTTGTCGGGGGTGCTGCCGTTACGCAGCGAGAGCTGCGACATCGCCTTGTGCACGGAACCCTTCAGACCCTTCGTCGTGGCCACGCACTTCATCGTCACCAGCCGTGGCCTCGAATCCGCACCGCTGAACATGGCACATCCGTCCGACTCGAGGATCTTGCCGCCGGCACCAGGGACGTCGGCGCTCATGCGCAGGATACGAGGCCGGTCTCCGTTGGGCTCGCTGTAGCGGTGCAGCGCCGCCGCGGCGATGGCCTCGAAGCCGAAGCCGCGGAAGTTGGTGGTGTTGGGGTGGCAGGCGTTGCTCAGGGACTTGGCCGCACCGGGGACCGTCGCCACCTCGGGGAGCGCGTGCACGATGGAGCGCAGCAGATCGCGACCGTCTGGCCCGGGCCGCCAGGCGACTGGGTTCTTGAGCAGCCGGGACAGCAGATGGTCATCCAGCGTCCGGTTGGGCGTACGCAGCACCCGGGCGAGAGATGCCTTCTCCGCCGCGGAGAGCTGCTGCGCCGCTTGCTGGGCGTTGTGACGATGGAGGAACGCATCGGCCAGCTCGGCACCGCTCTGGGCCAGGGCGGGCGTAGCCAGGAGCAGGACAAGACAGCCCCACACGATGGATCGCGGTTTCATGTACCCGTCACCCAAAGCATGAACTGTGCCGCTGTTTCACGGCCGGAATCGTTGGTGAAAAATGTCACCGCGTCTCCGGAAATCAGTCACCAAGGCAGATTGAGGCCCGTGATCTCGAGGGGATGCCCTGGCTGGAGACTTGCATCCATCACCGACGTGGCTCTTCGTGTGCGCATCCTGATCGTCCTGTTGCTGGCCAGCGCCAGCGTCTCGGCGAGACCCCGCCAGCCGTTTCTCGTCCGGCAGCGGGCGAACCTGGAACAGGCACGAGTCGACCTTGCGTCCTCGGTCTCCCGCCGCGCCAGCCCGGTACGAGCGCTGCAACAGTACACCCGTTCGGTGGACGGCTTGCTGCGCCGGGTGGACCGTCAGGTGGTTTGCGAGATCGGGAAGCCCCCCACGGATCCGACGACCAGCAAGCCGGTGGCCTACGAGGTGTTCGCCATGGGCTCCTATGGTCGTCGGGAGCTGGCCCCCTTCTCCGATCTGGACTATGGCATCCTCACCGGCGCCTCGAGCCCCCAGATCCGCGGCTACTTCGCGCGCTACGGGCAGCGGGTGGACACGCTGCTGCGCGCCATCGACGGCCAGGGGCGTCTCAAACCGTGCGACGGAATGAGCCCCTCGGGCACCTACGGTGACATGCTCGTGGACACGGTGGACCGCATGACCACGCGCGCCGTGGGTCAGAGCCGGAGCCTGGCCGCGCGCCCGCCGCGCGAGCGGGACTACATCCAGGCGGCGCTGAGCAGCACCCGGCCGGTGCTGCGGCGTGGCCAGGCCGGGCTGCACCGTCGTTTTCTGCGCGACATGCGGGCACGCGTGGCCCGGGACAGCGGTCCCCTGATCGAGCGACTGCTGCCATCCCTGCGCGACCCGTTCGGGCTGCCGGTGGCCGCCACCGATCCGGCCTGGGCCAGGGGGCTGGCGGCTCCGGTGGCCAAGGATCCGCGCCATGGTGCCCCTGCTCAAACAGCTGCGACGATCGGTCGAAATGGGGCGCTGAAGGAGCGCCAGACTGCGATGGCTGGCCCCGTGGCGCCCCCCTCATGCCATCATGGCGCCTGATGGCCACACCTCGGGCTCACGCCTTGAACCGAAAGGACAATCCCATGCCCCGCGTGCCTCATCTCGTTGCCCGGCTCACGCTGTTCACCGTCGCGCTGTTCGCCGTCGCGCTGTGCATGCCCCCGGCCGACGCTGACGTCGTCAAGGGGGGCGGTCAGCACCAGGACACGCGGTATGGCTTCACCATCGCCCCGCCGGTCTTTCCCGTGGTGCAGCAGGGGAAGATGGTCCAGGCCGTGACCTTTGTCGCCCCGGCGGACGGGACCTTCGCCGCCAACCTGAACGTGATGGTCCAGGCGATGAAGGTCTCGCCGGCGCAGTACCTCGCCGACACCGAGGGCTTCGCCAAGAAGGCGGGGTGGAAGGTCAACGCCGTACGCAAGACCAAGGTCTCGGGGCAGCCGGCGCTGTACTTCGACTACGAGGGGAAGATGGGCGGGATGGAGCTGCACTGGTTCGCCCTCGCCGTCGTGCGGTCGAAGGACGTGGTGCTCGCCACCTGCACCACCCTGCGGGAGAAGGCCAGGCAGTACAAGGCGGCGTGCGAGAAGAGCCTGCAGTCGCTTCAGGTCGCCCCGCGCTAGCCAGAGTCTTGACCCCGCACCGGGCCTTCTGACGCTCCCGTCGCCCGTGCTAGCGTATCAACCACCCAATATTGCAGGGTGTCAGGGGTGGCACTGGTGTTGCATCACTGCCAGGTACCTCGAACCTGGAGCGTACGGTGCGTGACTCGCTGGTGCTGATCAATCCCCCGAGCCCGTGGCTCATCGACGATCGAACCTCGATGCCGCTGGGCCTGTTGTACATCGCGAGCCATGTCGAGCAGGTGGTGGGCTATCCGGTGGAGCTGGTGGATCGATCGGGTCGGTCCGACACACCGATCCCCGCCGGGCGCCGGTTCTACGGTTTGACCGCCGCCACTCCGCAGTGGCCCGGCGTGCGCGGGCTGATCCAGCAGATCCGCGCGGCGACTCCCGAGGCGACGATCATCGTCGGAGGACCGCACCCCACAGCGCTGCCTCAGCCGTGCCTCAACGAGGGGTGCGACGTGGTCGTGATCGGGGAGGGGGAGACCCAGATGGAGCAGCTGCTGCAGGGCGTGGCGCCCCACACCATCGAGGGCGCCGTGACCCGCCACTCGCCGCGCGTGATCCACGCACCGCGAATCGAGAATCTGGACGCGCTGCCCTTTCCGGCGCGGGACCGCGTCATGGGCTACCAGAAGCACACCATCATCACCAGCCGTGGTTGTCCGTTCCGCTGCGCGTTCTGCTGCTCGGAGACGATCTGGGGTCGGCGCGTGGTGACGCGCTCCGTTCAGAACGTGATCGCCGAGGTGGACCACATGATCGCGATGCAGGGTGCGCGGTTCATCGTGTTCCAGGACGAGACCTTCGGCCTCAAGCGTGGCTGGCTGGAACAGTTCTGCGAGCAGATCGCCCAGCGCGACGTCGAGTGGGGCATCCAGACCCGGGCCCAGCTGTGCACACCCGAGTTTGCCGCTCGCGTTCACGACGCCGGCTGCCGCGAGGTTTCGCTGGGCATCGAGAGCGGATCCGCGGCCATGCTGCGGCGCTACGGCAAGAGCACGCCACAGGCCAACCTGGACGCGATCCGCACCCTGCATCGGGCGGGGCTGCGGTGCCGCGGGTACTTCATCGTCGGCCTCCCGGGTGAGACCGAGTTCTCCGTCGACGAGACCGAGCGCTTCCTGACGCAGGCCATGTCCCGGGGGCTGACGGGCGCGATCGTCGGCCCCTACGTGCCCTATCCGGGATGCAGCCTGTCCGCATCGCAGCAGGGGCCGGATCTGCGATACGAGCGTTACTACCACTACGGCAGCAAGGAGGCGGGCCACGGCAGCGCCATCGGCGAGCACGCGGAGCGCATCCGGCGATGGAACGACCGGCTGCAGGCCACGCTGGGCCAGCTGAACGAGTTCGTGCGGTACGAGCAGCTGCGAAAGCGCCTGCCCGCGGTGCGTCGCAGGTTGGCGGCCTCGGCGGCCATCGAGGTGGTGCCTTCCATCTGACCGGGTTCAGCAGCCCTGCGAGGGAAGATCTCCGCTTGCGCATTGGATTCACGTCCGGCATCCGGACGGCTCCGGACCGGCCAGCCGGATCATCCGCGCCGTGACCCCGCCGAAGCACGCGAGATCACCTCGACGAGAGTTGGCCCGCGCCGTGCTTTCACCCTGCGGCAACATCCAACCAAGGAGACGACCATGGGGAAGCTGTCCGGGAAGCTCAAGGCCATCGGCGAGGCGGTGGCGGCGATCGAGAAGCAGTTTGGCAAGGGCGCGATCATGATGCTGGGCGAGGGGGCGGTGGCGGACGTGGAGGTGGTGTCGTCGGGCTCCATCGCGCTCGATCAGGCGCTGGGCGTGGGGGGCCTGGCCAAGGGCCGGGTGATCGAGATCTACGGCCCGGAGTCCAGCGGCAAGACCACGCTGGCGCTGCACGCCATCGCCGAGACCCAGAAGCAGGGCGGCGTCTGCGCCTTCATCGACGCCGAGCACGCGCTGGACGCGGTCTATGCCCGGGGGCTGGGCGTGCAGCTCAAGGACCTGCTGGTGTCCCAGCCCGACTGCGGTGAGCAGGCGCTGGAGATCACCGACCAGCTGATCCGCAGCGGCGCGGTGCAGCTGGTGGTGGTGGACTCGGTGGCGGCGCTGGTGCCACGGGCGGAGATCGAGGGCGAGATGGGCGACGTGCACATGGGCCTGCAGGCGCGGCTGATGAGCCAGGCCATGCGCAAGCTCACCGGTGCGGCCCACCGCAACAACACCAGCGTGCTGTTCATCAACCAGACGCGGCAGAAGATCGGCGTGGTGTACGGCTCCAACCTCACCACCACCGGGGGCACGGCGCTCAAGTTCTACGCCTCGGTGCGGCTGGAGATCCGGCGCATCGGCGCGATCAAGGAGGGTGAGCAGACGGTGGGCAACCGGACCCGGGTCAAGGTGGTGAAGAACAAGCTGGCGCCGCCCTTCCGCCAGGCGGAGTTCGACATCGTGTATGGCAAGGGCGTGCACCGCGAGGCCGAGGTGCTGGACCTGGCGCTGGAGGCCAACCTGGCGCAGAAGAGCGGCGCCTGGTACTCGGTGGGCGAGACGCGGCTGGGGCAGGGGCGGGCCGCAGCGTGCCAGTGGCTGACGGAGCACCCCGAGGCGCTGGCGCAGCTGGCGGCGCAGATCCTCCGTCCGCCGGCGGCGCCGGAGAGGCCGGCCGAGGCCGCGGCCTGAGCCTGGCGGCATGGCAATCACCACGCTACACTGAGGAGCGGAGCCCACCATGTCTGGCAAGGACAGCAACGTCAGCGATCTCACCGTGGAGATCCTGCGCGATATCCGAGACGAGGCCAGAAAGACCAACGCCCGCCTGGACGGGTTGAACGAGCGGGTGGACGGGTTGAACGAGCGGGTCGACTCGCTCCAGGTGGGGTTCGTCGCGCTGCGGACCGAGATGCACGAGGGGTTCGTCGCGCTGCGGACCGAGATGCACGAGGGATTCGAGCACCTCGGCGGGCGCATCGATAACCTGCTGCTCGGGGAACACCGAAGCGAGCACGAGGAGCTCCGGGGGCGGGTGGAGCGCATCGAGCAGCACCTGGGGCTGCGGTAGGGTCGGCAGACCCGGCCGGCGGTCACCCGGTTCGCCCCAGCGCGTCGCCAAACTCTCGAACGTCGATCCCGAGCAGGTACTGCGTCACCAGCTTGTTCGCGGGGCGGTCTGCGCGTGTCAGCTTCTGGAAGATCGAGAACGAGTCCTCCAGCAGCCGGAGCCGCGGGAACAGCACGGTCAGCTCCCGACTTGCGACCTCGGCCAGCACCGAGTACTTGGGGACGAGGCTGACGCCGTAGCCCGCACGGGTGGCGTTGATCATCCCGCGGACATGGTTCACGACGACGATGTGCTCCAGCCTGGGGCGCCGCTGGCTCGGCAGCGCTCTCAGCAGGTTGTTCCACCAGTTCCCTTCGCGATCGATCGAGAGCACCGGCGTGCGCTGCAGGTCCATCGGGGTGCGTACGGCGCGGCGCACGAGAAACGCGGGCGTTGCGATTGCGACGTACTTCTCCCGGAACATCGGCGTTTGATGGATCGCGGGATGTGGATGTGGCCGGCAGTCCACCGCCAGGTCGATCTCGTCGCGCAGCAGCGGACTCGTCAGGTCGTTGGAGAAGTGGAAGTCGATGTGCAGCGTAGGCTGCGCAGCCAGCAGCGGGACCAGCTTGGCCAGGAGCACCGTGGCCCCAAACTCGATGGTGCAGCCCACGACGACGGTCCGGAGCTGCTCCCCGGAGAGCAGCTGCCGCTCGGCGTCCTTGAGGCGGTCGAAGGCCGTGCCGCAGGCCTCCAGCAACCGCTCCCCGTGCTCCGTCAGGTGGAGCCGTCGCCCACGCCACTGCACCAGATCACGCCCGGCGCTCTCCTGGAGCTTGCGCAAGGCGTGGCTGATCGCGGAAGGCGTGACGTGCAGCCGGCGCGCGGCCGCGACGTGGCTCCCGGCCCGAGCAACCTCGACGAACACCTGGAGCTTGCCGATGTCGAGCTGCATGCGTGCGCGGTCCATCCGTTTGTTGAACGGCGTTCATCATAGCATGGAAAACATTTCATGCCGCTCAGCCAGGCTTCAGGTGCTATGGATGAGTCCAGAGGTCGCCACGTTCACATCGGGAGGTTTCGCGATGAACAACACCGTGTTTCAGCTGGTCGTTCCCCACAACGAGCCCGTGCAGAGCTACGCCCCGGGCAGCGCCGCGCGTGAGCGTCTCAAGTCCGAGATTGCCCGCCAGGCCGGCACCGAGATCGAGATCCCGCTCATCATCGGCGGCAAGGAGGTCCGCACCGGCAAGACAGCCAGGGTCGTGATGCCGTGCGACCACCACCATGCGCTGGCCACCTACCACATGGCCACCGAGAAGGAGGTGGGCTCGGCGATCGAGGCCGCCCTGGCCGCCAAGCGGCAGTGGGAGGTGCTGTCCTGGGTCGAGCGCGTTTCGATCACGCTCAAGGCCGCCGAGCTCCTCTCGCAAAAGCACCGCGACCTGGTCAACGCGGCCACCATGCTGGGCCAGGGCAAGAACGCGTACCAGGCGGAGATCGACAGCGCCTGCGAGGTGATCGACTTCCTGCGCTACAACGCCTACTTCGCCTCCCAGATCTACGCCAACCAGCCCCGTTCGGGCTTCGACCAGCTCAACCGCGTGGAGTACCGGCCACTCGAGGGCTTCGTCTTCACCGTGACGCCCTTCAACTTCACGGCCATCGCCTCGAACCTGAACATGTCCGTCGCGCTGATGGGCAACACCGTGGTCTGGAAGCCCGCAACCACCTCGCTGCTCTCGAGCTACTATCTGATGCAGGTGTTCCGGGAAGCGGGGGTTCCCGACGGCGTGCTCAATTTCCTGCCGGGCAGCGGCGCGCTCATCGGCAGCGTCGTCCTGAAGCACCGCGATCTTGCAGGCATCCACTTCACCGGGTCGAACGCGACCTTCAACACCCTGTGGAAGGGCGTCTCGGATAACATCGAGCGTCTGCGCACCTATCCGCGAATGGTGGGCGAGACCGGCGGCAAGGACTTCATCTTCGTCCACGCCTCCGCCGACCCGGCCGAGGTCGCCACCGCCATCGTGCGCGGCGCCTTCGAGTACCAGGGCCAGAAGTGCTCTGCCGCCTCACGTGCGTACATCCCCCGCTCGCTGTGGCCCGAGATCAAGGACCGACTGGTGGCGATGGTCTCCGAGATCCGCGTCGGTGATGTGCGCGACTTCCGCAACTTCGTCAACGCTGTCATCGACGAGGCCTCGTTCGACACGATCATGGGCTATATCGAGAAGGCGAAGGCCTCGCCCGGTGCAGAGATCGTGACGGGCGGCAAGGGCGACAAGTCGAAGGGGTTCTTCATCGAGCCGACGATCATCCACACCGCCGATCCGCACTCGGTGACCATGGAGCAAGAGATCTTCGGGCCGGTCATGACCCTGTTCGTCTACGAGGACGAGCGCTACGAGGCAGCGCTCGAGCTGTGCGACCAGACCTCGCCCTACGGCCTGACGGGCGCCGTTTTCGCGCGCGATCGATACGCCTTCGTGAAGGCCTGCCAGGTGCTGCGGCATGCCGCCGGCAACTTCTACATCAACGACAAGCCGACCGGAGCCATGGTCGGGCTCCAGCCCTTCGGCGGCGCGCGCGGCTCGGGCACCAACGACAAGGCCGGTGGCCCGCTGAACCTGCAACGGTGGGTGAGCCCTCGAACGATCAAGGAGACGTTCGTGCCCGCGACTCACTTCGCCTACCCCTTCCTGGGCGCCGAGTAGCACCAGGCCGGCCAACATCGAGCGAGTTGCGGTGGCCGCCTGGAGACAGACGCTGGAGGAATCGAGGATGGTTAGGGTTGACCGACGATTTTCGATGATCTAACGATGTCCAATGTTGGAGAGCCCGGAGCCTGACAGTCCCGCCGCGACCGTTTCGCCAGCCGGCCCAGCTCTCGCGCCTTCGGCAGCAGTGCGGCGTTCGTTGGCTGTAATACTGCCTGTGATTGCCCTTTCGAGCGCCGCGCTGATTCCTGCGTCAGTCGACGTCTACCGAGTCTGGGCCGACACGTCCGGTCTGTCCGTGTGGCAGGCCCTCCGTGCAGCCACTCTCGCCATGGGGCTCATCAGCCTCGGTACGCTTCCATTCGGACTGGCGATCGGAGGATTGTCCTGTGTGCTCACGCGTAACCGCGACCTGGCGGAGAGCTGGCGGCAACTGCTCTCGTCGGTGTGGCAGGTGCTGAAGCACCACAACTGGCGGCCTGAGGCGGTAGCCAGCACCTACGCTGCCCTGGTCGCGTTAGGGGGGATGGTTGCATCGACCTATGAGTTGGTACTCCGATTCTCGGTCGATTTCAAGAATCGCTCGCTCGCTGCACTGTTGCTCGCCTGCCTGCTTCCGATGCTGCTCGCCATGATCATACTGCTCGCTTCGGCGGTACGAATCATGTTGATACCGACGATTCGCGCCATCGGCCGCATCTCAGCTGTCAGGGTGCTGGCATCGGTTGTCGGGGCGCTTGCTTTGGGCGTGATGGCCGTGGCGGGTCTGGCCATCCTGCTTGTAAGACGTTATCTCGCAATTGTTGAGATGATCGACTGGCGGCCGCTTGCCTATCCGATGATGCTCCTCATCGGGACAGCCTTGATCATCGGGCTGCTGCTGCACTTTCGCAGCCGGCGGCTCGCCCGACGGATGACTGCAAGTCGCCTTCGACGGGCACTGCTATGCGTCTGGAGCGGTGTGCTGCTTGCACTGTGGAGCTACAGTCTCGTCGCCTTCGACGACCAGACCACTCTCAGAACTGCATTGCTGCGGCGCGGTTATGGCGTCGCCCGTACCATGGATGTTCTCAACGTCCTGTTGGACTTCGATCATGATGGCTACATCTCGTTCTTCGGCGGGGGTGACTGTGCTCCATTTGATCGTGATGTACATCCTGGCGCGGTGGAGATTGCAGACAACGGCATCGACGACAACTGCTTCGGCGGCGACCTGCATGCGGGCGGGAAGGCAATGCTACGCCACTTCGAGCACCGCCTCCCCGAGTCCCTCGCGCGAAGAAGACCAAACATCGTGTTGATCACCCTTGACGACCTTCGTGCCGATCACGTGGGGGCGTACGGCTACAAGCGCCAGACCACACCCAACATCGACGGCGTGGCCCGTCGCGGAGTCCTGTTCGAGCGCGCGTACGCCCAGGGGCCGTCAACGCGCTTCTCCATCCCGAGCTTTCTCACGTCGAAGTACTCGTCGCAAATACCGCGGAAGAACGTGACGGATGTCCCCGAACCAGTGGAGGAGAGCGCACTACTGATGGCCGAGGTATTCCAGCAGGCGGGATACCGGACCGGCGCTGCCCTGAGCTACCGGGTCTTCGGCCGAAAATGGCGCATCGATCAGGGGTTCGACGTCTACGATGTCAGCCAAGCCCGCTACTACGACGGAAAAGGGGGGCCAGGGTGGGATCCGGACCAACTGTACCGGCTCGTGGACGTGGCCAAGCGCTTCCTCGCTGATAACCCGGACAAGCCCTTCTTCCTGTGGGTGCACTTCTTCGAACCGCATCCCCCGAACATCCATCGCACGAAACCAAGGGACTTCGGCTCTGACATCGCCGGGCAATACGATGGGGAACTCTGTTTTGCCGACGCCAAGGTCGGGGAGCTGCTCGACGAAATCCATCGCCACCCCGCTGCGAACAACACAGTCATTGTGGTGGCTTCGGATCATGGTCGTGGGCTCGGCGAGCATGGCTCGACGACCCACGGCTGGGACCTCTACCAGCCAAACCTACACGTTCCGCTGATCATTGCTGTGCCCGGGCTGCAACCCCGGCGCATCAGGAACCCTGTCGGCCTGATCGACCTGCTGCCGACCTTCGTCAACCTGTGCCACATTCAACGAGGGTTCGACTTCGAAGGCCAGTCGCTGGTCCCGCAACTGGTAGATGGTACCGAGCCACCAGCAGATCGGCCGCTCTTTTCCGAGGTCTTCGTCGGGTTTCACAATACTCACGTGATCAACTCGATAACCACGCGCGACTTCAAGCTAATCTATGACGTGACATTCAACGCCTTCCAGCTGTTCGACCTGCGCATCGATCCTGACGAGAAGAACGAGGCGAGTGCGAGACTACCAAAGGAGCTCAAGCGCATGCAGGGCCTGCTCAACGGTGTCAGAGAGCGCGCCACGGCACCCTCGATGCGGGTGGAGATCGAGAGCAGTATGCTGCCGGCAGCGCCGGACCTTCCCAACGTCAAACGCGTGAACTTCGGCAACCAGATTGAGTTTCTCGGATTCGAGGTCCGTCCAGCCCGACCACGGGCCGGCGACGTGCTGGAGATTCTGTGGTACCTCCGAGCGCTGACCAAGATGCCCAAGGACTACAAAATGCTCGGCCACCTAAGAGGGAACGGGGGTGAGTTCTTGGATACCAAGCACGTTGCGCTGCGCGGCAAGTACCCTTCGACAAGTTGGATTCCCGGACAGGTATTCCGCGATCGGCAGCTGATGCGGCTGTCTCGAACAGCACAAGAATACGAGGTATGGGTGGGCTTCGGCACCGGGCATGACATCCTCCATCCTACACGTGGAGAGAAGCTCGTGAACACCACAGTCCTCGTGGGCAAGTTCGCCACAAACTGACGGGGCAACGAGACCGTCGGTGCTGGCAGCCAGATCGGAGTTGTCTTTCGCAACCACCGGGTTTTACAGACGATTCGTTGCGCTACTGCAGGACTTGGTAGTAGGCCAGGTGTCTGGCGATTCTGGTTGTCGAACTCGTTTGGTCTGTGGCATTCTACCCGCGACTGGTCAAACAGAGCACTGAGGGGTGACACCGTGACCTTGCCCGGCAATCGATGTGGTCTTCTGCCGATGCGTTTCGCTATCCGCAAGTGCGGAGTTCACGAGGCGCACGGCGCGTTGATCCCCGTCAAGGGGGAAAGGAGAGGCGAGTGGACACGTCGAAGGTTAAGGTTGAGGTTGAACGGCGGTGCTAAGCGGGCTAAGTGGCACGACGACTGGAACCGCCTGCGAGGAACGTGGCGCTGCGCATCCGTTGGACGTGATCAGGGTGAGCAGTGATGGGAGGGTTTGCCGTTTGAAATCCGGCAACCTGCACAACACACTGCTACTTCGCTCGGCGCCAGCCCAGGTGCTTGTGTACAACAGCCTTGGTGACGAGTCCGCTTACATCATCGACAACAATGTTGCCACCAGGCAGATAGCGGCCACAACGACGGCCACGTTCATTCGCCACTCCAATGGGCGCATTTTTCGGTGGAATGGCGTGCCGATGAACTGGACCATGATTGATGGCGATCTCGACACTGGGAAGAGGATGGCGGCGGGAGAGTCTCATCTGTTCCAAATTCGAAGCAACGGGGTGATCAAGAAGCTGGAACCCTATCCTTTCTATCCGCTCCTCTTGGGCAGCACTTGGACGACGGCCGATGACAATCCAGCCGCGGCTGGGATTGCCGGAGGAGTCTACGGGCTGCTTCAGAAGCACAGCAATGGGAATCTGTGGAAATGGAACGGAGGCTTCAGGCTCTGGACTCAGATCGACTGGACATCCACAACATGGAAGGTCGCCGTAGGCGAGAATGCCTTCTACCAGGTTAGGTCTGATTCGCTGCACACCATTCTGAAATGGCAGGGGAGTTCGTGGCAATTGATAGACAATAACCCCCTTGCCCAGGAGATCGTTGCGCGCGGTACTGACATCTACCAGATGCACAACAACGGGAATGTCTGGAAGTACGCCGGCACCCCGAGGGTCTGGTCGCCGCTGAACGGGTCGCAATTCGGTGCCATTCACATCTTCGGAAGCGATGGTGGATTCTAGGCGATAGCCGCTGGATGTCCGCTGTGCGGCACCGAGCATTGAGCCGGGACGATGTTCTCTACGTCTAGTGGTCCTCCAATCCCGGTTCTTTCTTCATCCATCTGACAAAGAAGACGACATGCAATCAGGTGCATTCTATCTTGGTGTTTTTCTCACAGCGCTTTCGACGCTACTCAACCAAGTACTCATTCCTCGCGTCCTGAGTGTCATGACTTGGTATCATCTTGCGTTCTTCGCCATCTCGGTGGCGATGTTCGGTCTGACTGCTGGTGGACTGGCGGTCTATCTGAGGCGAAAGCCCCTACCCGAGGCGGTCGTCTCTGCGCATCTGGCGCGACACGCGTTGATGTTAGCTATTGCGCTGCCGTTGTTCTTCTATTTGTCCCTTCACATTCGAATCGAGTCGTCAGTAGCGAAGGCGTGGACACTGCGGAGCTTCGGGGACCTGTTGGCGTACTCAGTTTGCATCTCGGTACCGTTCTTTTTTGCAGGTGTCGTCCTGACACTCGCACTCACCAGAACTGGTCGGCCGGTTGGGCGTGTCTATGCGGCTGACCTGGTTGGGGCAGCGATCGGCTGTCTTGCGACGTTGGTCCTGCTGCCCGTGACGAATCCGCTGGGAGCGGCGGTCATTACTGGAGCGGTCGCCGGGCTCGCGTCAGCGCTGTTCGGGATCGCAGGGCGCAGCCGCTCCTACTTGGTGGCAGGGTTGTTGGTCGCGGTCGGATGGATGCTGGTGTTTGTGGCGTGGGCTGACGCCCCTATCCTTCGTCTACCGTGGGTCAAAGGGAAAAGGGACAATGTCGCAGATGTGGCGATGGAGGAATGGAACAGCTTCTCGCGTGTGCGTGTGTCGCGGCGCCATATTGGGCCTCCCAAGTTATGGGCGGCGAGCAACCGTATGGCGGCGACACCGATATCGCAGCGCAACATCAGCATCGATGGAGTGGCTGATACACCGCTGTACCAAATGCCTCAGAACGTACACAAACTAGATTTTCTGAGATTCGATGTCACGGCGTTGGCTTACCACCTTCGCCCGATTGGACGTGCGGCGGTCATTGGAGCCGGCGGCGGAAAGGACATCCTGACAGCTGTCACGTTTGGCCACACGCATGTGCTTGGGCTTGAGATGAACCCGGCAATCGTGGACTTGGTTGCGCGAAGATACTCGGACGAGGCGCGGATCGTGGGGTTGCCGGGAGTTCAACTCCGAGAGGCAGAGGCCCGGGCGTACCTGGCCAGTTCGGATGACGTCTTCGACGTTATTCAAATGTCGATGGTTGACACATGGGCTGCAACTGGCGCAGGCGCGATGTCTTTGACAGAAAACGGACTGTATACGGTCGAAGGTTGGGTGACGTTTCTGCAGCGACTGAAGCCAACGGGCGTGCTGACCGTTTCCCGGTGGTTCGCACCAGGGCACCCAAATGAGACAACCAAGCTGATCAGCGTTGCAGTTGCAGCGCTCTTTCGCGTTGGTGCAAAGGAGCCGCGCAAGCACATACTGCTCGCCGCAAACGGAGCTCTTGCAACCATTGTCGTCGGGAGGAGTCCGTTCACCAATAACGACCTGGATCACTATCATAAGACGTGCACCCATTTGGGTTTCGCGGACTTGGCGTCACCCAATGGTCCGTCAGCTACGCCGCTTATCCGGAAGATGTTGTCGGTCGCGAGCTTCGAGGAACTCCTTGCTTCTACTCGGCGACAGGAGATCAATGTCGAGCCGTCGACAGACGAGATTCCGTACTTCTTCAATATCATACGGTTGTCGGCGCTATTCGGGGACAAGACCTTCCTCAAGTGGGGAGTGGGTGTCATGCCTGGAAACCTCTCCGCGACCCTCACACTGGGGGCTGCAATGCTCGTTGCGGTCGTCCTGGCACTCGTCACGGTGATCCTGCCATCTGTCGTTCGGAGGAAGAAGACGCATGAGGTGCGACGGGTCGTCGTGCTTGGAGGGGCTGCCTATTTTGCTCTGATCGGACTGGGGTTCATGTTGGTCGAGATTGCGTTGGTTCAGCGACTTTCCTTGTTCTTGGGGCACCCAGGTTACTCGCTGTCGGTTGTGCTGTTCTCCATTATCCTATTCACGGGCGCGGGGAGCTACCTGTCTGAGAGGATACCCGTCGACAAGGGACGTCTCCGGCGGCTATTTCCAATCGGCGCGGTATTCATCGTTTTCGGCATGTGGTCACTCATGCCTGTCGTTTTCGACCACGCTCGCAGTGTCGGAATGCTTGGGCGCGGCATAGTGACCGTTGTGTGCATACTGCCCATCGGACTTGCTCTTGGCTTGTGCTTTCCGGTCGGGATGCGTGTGTTCGGCAGGATATCCCAAGAGCCCTTGCCTTGGTTCTGGGCGGTCAATGGGGCGTGTGGGGTCGTCGGCTCGGTTCTTGCGGTCCTGGTTTCGATGGCGTGGGGCGTGTCTTCGAATGTCCACATCGCCTGTGTTTGCTATCTTGCCCTGGTAGGCCTGCTTTGGCAGGCGTGCGGAACACCGGCAGCCACGGAGTCCAAAGGCGGGTGAGTGCCGTTTGGCTTGGTGTTTTCGCATCGCTGCACCAGGGGTCGACGGCGTCAGGGGTAGATCCGGCCGGCCATGATCGTCCCCGTGGGCTTGGGTCCCGTGGTGTACAGCAGCTTCACCGTCCCGCCGTTGGTCGTGCCCCCGCCGCCCAGGGTCTGGATCGTGCCGCTGACGGTGATCGTGGCGCCCTGCAGCAGGATGCCGCCGCCGGAGCCCGCGCCGCCCGCGCCGCCGCTGGCGCCCTGCAGGCTCTTGGAGCCGTTGTTCTCGCACTGCCGCTCCACGCAGTCGTCCCACCCGGCGGTGAAGTAGCCCCACTCACCCTTGCCGCCGCTGCTGGCCCCG
>Ga0210044_10000748_pt1 | contig 49643 bp, 50 predicted proteins | sample CryGey13umfilter_2_FD_183959 | JGI IMG/M metagenome (GOLD analysis project Ga0210044, IMG submission 183959) | Groundwater microbial communities from aquifer in Utah, USA - Crystal Geyser 4/9/14 3 um filter (SPAdes) (version 2) | ecosystem: Environmental > Aquatic > Deep subsurface >...
TTTAATTCGACATCAAAGACCTGCCAAGGATCATCAATGCCAAGTATCTGTTGGTATAAATGCTTGTCTCTCATTAACCAAATATAGCTGATTCTTAGATTTTACCCACACAACTTCGTGAAGCGCCAGAAAGCTTTGCACCGATTTTACCCGCGTAGTTACGACGATAGCCTCAGGCGGCAGGTTATGCTCAATCGTATAAGCAAGCGCCAGGTGCGAGAGTCTGATCTCCAGCAATTGCCTGATCTGACTCAGGTCACTGCCGTAGCGATCAAAAAATCTGATTGCCCGCGCTTTCAACTGCTCCATGGTCAAGAGACTCTTTTCGCTCACCTGATGCACCTCCTTGTTGATAACACAGCCGTGCCACCCGGGCAGTTAACATGTTCAGACATCCACGGATGAGATAACAATCCACGCTTGCAGCAGTCTCGCATATATCAATGACCTGAGGTAGCAGGGCGTAACTGTTTGGCATGTATAATTTATGCTACATGCAAAAGCGACTCACCGCAGCGCCTACCCCAGAGCATCTGCGGTGCATGCCTTTGCCCAGAGGTTTTTCGTTTACGACATAGCGATCACGCATCTCCTTCTGCAAACAACGCGTGATTTCCCGATTCGACAAAAGTAGGCTGTCATCATGTTGGCCCGATTATGTAGCGCGTCCCTGCGAGGTGTCGATGCCGAGCCTGTGGATGTAGAGGTGGACCTGAGTAAAGGTCTGCCCTGCTGGGCTCTGGTCGGTCTCGGAGAAGCCGCCGTGCGTGAGGCGCGTGATCGGGTACGTGCAGCAGTGGTTAATTCCGGTTTTGAATTCCCGCTCAGACGCATCACCGTCAACCTCTCTCCTGCCGACCGGCGCAAGGATGGCTCGCATTTCGACCTGCCGATTGCTGTCGGACTGTTGATTGCATCCGGTCAGTTAACAGCACGTAGTAAACTTTCCCTGTCGACACAGGAACAGGGAGTAGATACACCTTTTTTAATTGGCGAGCTGGCTCTGGACGGCCGTCTGAACACTGTTTCTGGTGTGTTGCCGCTGGTAATGTTCGCCCGCACCCATGGTTTTCATGATGTCATCGTACCTGCCGGCAATGAACAGGAGGCTGCAGCCATCACCGGCATACGCGTATTCCCCGCCCCGAATCTGTTGGCTGTTGCCCGTCATATCACCGGTGTTAGCCAGCTACCCATAGCCAGTGGGGAAAATATCAGCCGCCCATCCACCCCTGTCGCTGATATGGCCGATGTGCGCGGACAACGGCAGGCACGGCGCGTATTGGAGATTGCCGCCAGCGGTGCCCATCATCTGCTGATGAGCGGTAGTCCCGGCGTAGGCAAAAGCATGCTGGCACAGCGTTTGCCAGGCATTATGCCACCCTTGACCCGCGAGCAGGCCATGGAGGTCACCCGCATCTACAGCATTGCCGGCGATACAAGCCGCCCGCCGCTAAGCCTGCAACCGCCGCTCAGACAACCGCATCATTCTGCTTCTGATGTTGCTATTATCGGTGGTGGCGGCAATCCGCGACCGGGTGAGATCTCCAAAGCCCATTACGGCATCCTGTTTCTCGATGAATTGCCGGAACACAAACGCATTGTGCTGGAAACGCTGCGCCAGCCGCTTGAGGACGGGCAGGTATGTGTTGCACGTGCGGCTGACTCGGTTGTCTTCCCTGCCCGCTTTCAGCTGATCGCTGCCATGAATCCATGCCCATGTGGCTACCTCGGCCATCCGGTAAAACCCTGTCGTTGCACACCATCACAGATCAGACATTACATCAGTCGAATCTCCGGTCCGTTGCTGGACCGTTTTGACCTGAGAATCCATATTCCTCCTGTTGAGCGCGAAGAGCTGGCTCGCATGCAAACAGGAGAAGATTCAGCGACAATCAGCAGGCGTGTGCTGGCAGCCCGCCATATGCAATACCGGCGGCTTGGCGAAGGTGGTGTTAATGCACATATGAGCACAGCCCAGATAGAACGCCATGCCCGACCTGACACTGCGGCGGCGAAACTGCTGGATCAGGCGATGAGCCGTTTTGCCCTGTCAGCACGCAGCTACCACCGTATACTGAAGGTGGCGCGCACGATCGCCGATCTGGCGGAAGCTCCGCATATCAACAGTGACCACATCGCCGAAGCACTGCAATATCGTGGTGAAGAGCTGTTTGAACACGTTTGAGTTGTTGCCAGCATAACAGCCGGGGCGCAATTCACGTCAAACCGGTGGATGCGCTTGCATCGGTATCGGCGAGCGGTAGAGTCAGGCAATGGCAGACGATAACAATCCGCATACGTGGCTGAATGAACACGGTGACTATCTCTACCGTTACGCTATCTCCCGCTTGCATAACGAGGAGCAGGCATCGGATATGTTACAGGAAACCCTGCTAGCCGGCTGGAAAGGGCATACAGGCTTTTCCGGACAATCTTCCGTACGCACCTGGCTGGTTGGCATCCTCAAGCACAAGATCATCGATCATATCCGCAAGGAGATCCGGGAGAGAAACCTCATGACGGCTGTTGAAGCCGACCCGACAACCCCCTATTTTGATACCGATGGACGCTGGCATGAGGCGCCACATGCCTGGCATGAAAGTCCCGAAGCGTTGTGCAGTAGCAGCCAGTTTCATGACGTACTGGAGCAGTGCATGCGTAAACTGCCGGCAAGTCAGCAAGCTGTGTTCCGCATGCGAGAGATCAGCGGTGAGGACACTGAGTCGGTATGTAAGTCTTGCGACATTACATCGACCAACCTGCATGTGCTGCTGTACAGGGCGCGCATGGCTTTGCGACATTGCCTGCAACATCACTGGTTTGAGCAGGAGAAACATTGATGAAACATGCATGCAGAGAAATCAGCAAGCTTGCCTCCGACAGTCTGGATCGGCCGTTGTCGGTATGGGAGCGCCTGCGTTTCAGGTTCCACCTGTCGATGTGCAGCAGTTGCAATAACTGCAATGAGAATATGATACTGATCCGGAAATCAACGGCATTAATGCAACAGACCGACTACGGGCATGCTCGCCTGAGTGAAGCACAGCGCCAGCAATTGCATGCTTCGCTGGATAAAAATCTCTGCGACTAGCACTAACGGGTACAACACCTGTTTCGCCAGGCCTGTTAGAAAGCAAGAAAGCGGATGATGCAAACGTCCGGGTCTTACTATTTATCCTTCAGACTCCATACACCGTCCTACTCCGGGTCCCGCGCCTGTAGAATCGTTATAGATCCGCATCTGTTTTGTCAGACGATTGATATTTTCCGGTATCTGGTTTGGTGTTGTCTTCTGGAAAGATCGTCATCAATCCGTCGCCGTAAATTTCCGTATGCGTCTTTTTATGGCCCAGATAGAGATATTCATAAGATGTTTTATGCACATCGAGGAGAAACTGTTACAACGGTTTAACTGACCTTGGCCGGCAGTTCAATGACCCAGATATGAAAACCGGCTGTCCCGCTACGAACCTGATGAACCTTGCTCTCTTCCCGGTCTACCTTGCGGTCGGAATGAAAATATATCCGGCCATTATTGGCAATCGTGGGCGCGCCGTCTCTGGCCTTATCCACGGTCAGTCGCATCAAATCACGGCCATCACGGCCGATCATCCATATATCCCAATTTTCCTTGCTGATATGACCTTCAACGGTTGACCCGCGATTGGAGGTGAAAGCGATCCACCGGCCATCCGGACTCCACGTCGGCTGCACATCAATATGCTTGCCTTCGGTCAACTGCACCAGATCTGACCCATCGCTATTCATCATGAACAGATGCCACTGGTGGTTATCCTGCATAGAGAATACAAGTCGCGTGCCATCGGGTGACAATGACGGATTTGCCCCCGGCGCCAGCGCCCTTTCCGCCCCCTGTTCACTGATAAGGACGATGCTGGAATCGTATCCTCTCGTCTGCCAGTTGTTGAACAGGGCTTGCGTAAGTTCATGCCTTTTTGTGGTCTGCAGGCTACTCTCCCGGTTAAGGCGCACGGCTATAATGCTGCCATCATCGAGTATCAACGGCGTTTTCAACTCGCCATCCAGCCTGCGATATAACCTTCTGATCATGCCGCCTGTAACCGGCTTCTGCCACAGTCCCAGGTTATCCGTCCGATAGGAGAGAAAAGTCACCTGATCTTTACCGTGCCAGGCCATTGAATCAAGCAGTTGCTGATCATAATCGCTGACCACGCCGACCGGGTCACCATTTTCAAGCGAGCGCAAAGAGACAAGCTGTTTGCCATGTTTACCCGACACCGTCAGCAGGTATTTGCTGTCCGGTGAAACCTTGGCATACATCTCGCTCTCGCCCGGCTCCAGCGTCAGCAGGCTGGCCTCTTGCTCATGATCACTATGCTTATTCTTCTCCTCGCCGCTAATAGACTTGCCAGCGTCATCCAGCCAATCCCACAGATCATCATCCGCATGTACGAGCGGCGGGACCACCAGCAAAAGAAGAAGCAGGGCTGCAAGAGACCGTATCAGAGACATATCGTTTCTACTTCAGCTTTAACTGCCAGATATTCCAGTCTGAACCGGTGCCGGACTGTGGATTTTTCGGGTCCCTGTCAGAATGAAACAGCACGGTATCGTTATCCATCCATGCCGGTCCCCCATCGGTGGCACGTGCAGCATTGGTCAGTCGAGTGACACTGTTTTTATTCAAATCCATCATATATATCGAGGTATGCGTCACCGACCCTTCCGTGTCGCGGTTGGAGACAAACAGCAGACGGCTGCCATCGGGACTCCACGCCGGTTCAAAGTCACCGAAATCGGAGTCGGTCAGCTGCACAAGCTCACCACCATTGATCTCCTGCATCCACAGATCATAATTACCGTTCGTTTCGCGAACAAAAACCACCTTGCGTCCATCCGGAGAAACAGCGCCGTCAAAGGCATTGGGAATCATCGTTAAATCATCGCTTTGACGATCTAATACATAGAGCGATGGCGGATCAAATTTATTCGTATTACCGGCCTTGGTCGCCTTATAGCCGGACTTAGGCCTGAAATTATCTGAATCGTAGGTGCGCCAGAGCTGACCGATCAGTTCGAAATGAGGATGTTTGCCGAACTCGTTGAGCATTTCATTCTGGCGTACCTTCTCGAATGGTGTATCAAAACACCAGACCTGTCCGTCCGGGCTGGCATTGAGGTGATAGGGCAGCACGCCGCCGCGATAAACTGCGCCCGAGACAATAGAAAGATGACTCTCGCCATGACCACGCCACATCCATGCGGAGATCGGCCCCACGCGATTACTTACATAGCCAACAGAACCATCCTGAACGGCCACACCGAAACGGATGGTCTCGTCCAGAACCATCGGTTTAACTTCCCGCACGGCAGACTGCGGAGAATGCTTGGATACACGTACCACACTGCCATGGTCGAGTACCATGGTACTGTAGACCATAAAATCACCGGCAACCGAAGGGTAGATGCTATCCACACCTTTATTAACGATCAGCGGAGTGACCGGATAGAGCGCCTCTTTTTCATCGTGCTGGCCAAAACCGGCGGCAAATACCGGTTGGCAAACGATTAGTGCGGCCGCAAAGCCTGCCAGTAACAACTTGGTTTTCATGAATACTCCTCCATAATCATCAGTGTGCGAACTATGATTGGAATCAAAGTGAATCGCTTGTGATCTGGATCACAGATGAATGTATTTTAACGGGGTATTCATCGCGATTTGTAATCGCAGGCAGGTAAAAAACGTGCCGCTCAGATTTTACCTTCGGACTTTAAATCATTGAGCAGGTCTTCGTAGCTGACAATCGGCTCATAATCCTGTGCCTCAAACGCCATCAGATTCTGGTGGTCCTCTGCCAGCAGGGATTTCACGGCTTCGTTCACCACATCCGAGATGGAGCGGTTGGTACCTGCTGACTTCAGTTTCAAAGCCCTGTGGATATATTCATCAAAATAGACCGTACACTGTTTTGTTTTTGGATCGGACATCACTCACCTCTCGCAATATGGTATGGTACCACCGATTGCCGGTGCATTTTAGTACCAAGACATTAAGACGTCAAAATATCAAAATGCCTACTCCTTGCGATGTTCCTTATAGTAGTTGATCAGACCGTTGGTCGATGAATCATGTCCTTTTGAATCATCATAATCATCCAGCTCCGGTAAAATATTGCGAGCCAGTTGCTTACCCAGTTCCACACCCCACTGATCGAAGGCGTTCACATCCCAGATGGTACTCTGCACAAATGTTTTATGTTCATACATGGCAATCAGGCTGCCCAGCGCGCGCGGTGTCAGCTTCTGGAACAGAATCGAGTTGGTCGGCCTGTTGCCCGGAAACACCTTGTGCGGCAGCAGCGATTCCAAAGCCTCACCGCTCAACCCCTCTTCGATCAACTCGTCGCGAACTTCCTGTTCATTTTTACCCAGCATCAGCGCCTCGGCCTGGGCAAAGAAATTCGACATCAACATCGGATGATGCCGCCCCACCGGATTTTTGGTCTCAACCGGTGCCAGAAAATCACATGGTATCAGTTTTGTACCCTGATGGATCAGTTGATAAAATGCGTGCTGCCCATTGGTTCCCGGCTCGCCCCAGATAATCGGACCGGTGGAATAATTAACCGGGCTGCCGTCATGCTTTACCCGTTTGCCGCTGCTCTCCATATCACCCTGTTGAAAATAGGCCGGAAAGCGGTGCATATATTGATCATACGGCAACAGGGCATGGGAATCGGCATCAAAGAAATTGTTATACCATATCCCCAGCACCGCCAGAATAACCGGCACATTCTCCTCCAGCGGGGCTGTACGAAAATGTTCATCCATCTCATGCGCCCCGGCAAGCAGTTTTTCAAAATTATCCATGCCGATATAGAGTGCAATAGAGAGGCCGACCGCACTCCACAGTGAGTAGCGTCCCCCTACCCAGTCCCAGAACTCGAACATATTGGCAAGATCAATACCGAATGCGGAAACAGCTTTGGCATTGGTGGATACAGCGACAAAATGTTTGGCCACGGCGGTTTTACTGCCACCACGGGTCAGGAACCAGTCACGCGCCGTGCGGGCATTGGTGATTGTCTCCTGGGTGGTAAAGGTCTTGGAGACAATGACAAACAGCGTCGTTTCCCTGTGTAGATGGCGAAGCGTTTCAACCATATGCGTACCATCAATATTGGAGACAAAATGCATGTGCAGCATATCGCGACCGAACGGCGTCAGCGCTTCGGTCACCATCACCGGCCCGAGATCGGAACCGCCTATACCGATGTTGACGATATCGGTGATCGGTTTGCCGGTGCTACCCAGCCATTCTCCCGAACGGACCGCTTCAGTAAACTCGCGCATTTGTCTCAATACCCGGTTCACATCGGGCATCACATCATGGCCATCCAGCATTACCGGCTTGTTGGAGCGATTGCGCAGTGCGGTGTGCAGTACCGCACGATTCTCGGTGTTGTTGATCTTCTCGCCATTAAACATGCGCTGGGTCCAACCGGGCACATCACACTCCTGAGCCAGGTTCATTAACATACGCATCGTATCTTCAGTAATGATATTTTTCGAGTAGTCCACCAGCATATCATTAAAATGCGCAGAAAATCTTTCAAAGCGATGCGGATCGGCTGCAAACAGGTCACGCATGTGAACCTGTTTCATCTCCTCAGCATGCACCGTCAGTTTTTTCCATGACTCCAGCCCAGTCAAATCAGACACGTTCTCCCCCCCGGTGGTATTCCGAACAACAATGCATATTGTATCGATTCGGTCGGCGTAATGCCAATAAATACCGCTGCGGGCGCAAATCTGATTCGGGTCTGCGCAGCACTCCTGCCGCTTGGTTACCTGCGGCATCTATCACGTGGTTTATCTGACGCGGAATGTGCTAGTATCGTGCACCGATTTGGGGGGAACACATGTCTGGACTTAATATTGTATTCATCGCTTCTGAAGCGTCACCATTGGCTAAAACCGGTGGTCTGGCTGATGTAGCTGGCTCTTTACCGCATGCACTCAAACATCTGGGTCATGATCTGACTGTGATCCTGCCTTTCTATCGCCGCCACTTGCATCAGGCTGGTATAGAGACCGCGCCACTGAATCAGACCATTGATATCTGGGCCGATGGCACGCAGCGCAGCTGCCCGCTGCATCAGGCTATATACGATGACTTGCGTTTTATTCTGGTGGAGCAGGATGACCTGTTCGACAGAGATGGCATCTACGGCCCGGCCGGCGGCGCCTATGATGATAATCTGCTGCGCTATCTGCTTTTCAGTCGTGTTGCGCTGGAGGCAGCCGCCAGACTCGATCGACCGGTAGATATCCTGCATTGCCACGATTGGCAGACAGGCATGATCCCGGTTCTGTTAAAAACACAGTACCAGCATTATCCCAGCATTGCCCATGCAAAGACCGTATACACCATTCATAATCTTGCCTATCAGGGCTACTTCCCCGCCACCTGGATTCATCGCCTTGGTCTGCCATCGCATCATTATCACCCCGAAGGCTACGAATTCCATAGCCAGATCAACTGTATGAAAGCTGCCATTGCCGATGCTGATGCCCTGACCACGGTCAGCCCCACCTATGCCGAAGAGATCCTGACCGCAGAATACGGTTGCCACATTGAGGGGTTCCTGCGCAATCACGCTTACAAACTCAGCGGCATCGTCAACGGCCTCGATATTGATCAGTGGGACCCGTCAACAGACAATGCTCTTGCCGCCACATTCGCAGCCGGACATATCGCCGGCAAGAAGCAGTGCAAGGAATCCTTGCAACAACAGTGCGGTCTGACTGTCTCGGCAGACACCCCCTTACTGGTATTGATTTCACGCTTGGCCGACCAGAAAGGCATCGACCTGATGATGGCCAATGTGACGAAATGGGTGGATCGCGGCTATCAGATTGTGGTGCTGGGCTCAGGCGATACGGTTACCGAACACAGCCTGCATGCACTGGCCGACACCCATCCATCCAGCGTCTATTTCTGGCGCGGATTCAACGAAACACTGGCCCGCCAAATCTATGCCGGTGGTGACATATTCCTGATGCCTTCGCGCTTCGAGCCATGCGGTTTGGGCCAGTTGATGGCTATGCGTTACGGTACTGTACCGGTTGTACGTGCCACAGGTGGACTGAAAGATACAGTCATTGATCATGCCGCCTGCCCCGAGCATGCCACCGGTTTTCACTTTACCGATGCTACGCCTGAAGCCTTTGATGAGGCGCTGGAATCTGCCATCGCCTGCTATCGCCATCCCCATCACTGGTCGGATATCCGCACACGTGCTCTGAAACGGGATTCATCCTGGGAAGCATCTGCCGCAGCCTATACACAGCTCTACAAGCATCTGCTGGAGCGCTGAGCAGCATGCCTAATGTGCTGGCTGCCGATATCGGCGGCACCAATATTCGCGCTGCAATTATTGATGCAGCAGGATCCATTCTGCACGAGCAGCGTGTCGAAGCGCACCTTAGCGACCCGGACCTTAGTGCTGCAGATATCGTCAGCACGATTGAAACTGTGCTGCGCCCCATGCTGCATCACGATACAAAGGCTGTAGGCCTGGGCTTCCCCGGTTTTTTTCGCGGAGACAGTGGCATACTCGCAGCCTCTCCCAACCTGCCCAACATCAGAGAGTTGGCGCTGGCTGATACCCTGCACCGGGCGATGGGTATCCCTGTAGCGGCACAGAATGACGCATTATGCGCTGCAATCGGCGAGCATCGTTTTGGCATCGGCCGGGGTGTAGAAAACCTGTTGCATATTACGCTCGGAACCGGCGTTGGCGGTGGCCTGATCCTGAATGAGCATGCATGGACAGGCGAGCACGGCATGGCTATGGAGTTCGGGCACCTGCGCGTCGCAGACGAGCGCCTCTGTGGCTGCGGATTGAACGGTTGCCTGGAGACATATGCTTCGGCTACAGCTGTCTGTAACAGTTATACCAAAGCCACCGGTGAAGCATGCCGTAGCGATGAGATCTATCAACGCGCCTGTAGCGGTGATGAACAGGCAAAAAACGTTATCGAACAGGCCGGTCATTATCTGGGTGCAGCCATTGCTGAAGCGATCAAGTTGTTGGATCTGCATACCGTCTGCATCAGCGGCGGCCTGACCGGCGCATGGCCTATCCTCTACCCTGCCCTGATAAATACATTAAATGCGCGACTGATTCCACCTATGCGAAGCAGTGTCAACGTCTGTCAAACCAGCCTTGGCGACAACGCCGGCCTACTCGGTGCTGCTGTCATTGCCCGCAACATGCACAGATAGCTACACTGCTGATTGATTGCGCAAGCCTGTCAGATCATATTATGGTTATCGAATAAGCTCAAATTTTGACAGCAATATCTCCACAACCGGCAACATCACCCGTCGACATCCTGGTAAAAGCAGAAATGGTTTTTACCGCTGTTTTTCACAGCATACATCGCAATATCCGCCTTGCTGAGCAGCGCTTTGCATGTATCAGCATCACCCGGAAACAGGGAGATACCGATACTGCAACCGATCGTGCATTTGCTGTCGATTTCAGGGTATGGGGCGGAAACGTTAGCAATGATCAACGCCGCTTTTTCTGCCGCGTTACCGGCCGCTTGCAGAGCGGGCAGGATTACGGCGAATTCATCACCGCCCAGCCGCGCTACCGTATCAACTTCGCGCACACTGCCAAGTAAACGCGCGGCAACCGTCTGCAACAGCAGATCCCCCGCCTCGTGTCCCAGCGAATCATTAATCTCCTTGAATCCATCCAGATCGATAAACATCAGCGCCAGCTGCGAGCCGTTACGATGGGCCAGCGTCAGCGACTGAGTCAGCCGATCATGGAACAGGGCCCGGTTAGGTAAACGGGTCAGGTGATCAAAATGGGCCATATCACGGATCTTCTCTTCGGCTTGTTTACGCTCCGAGATGTCGCGGGTGATACCGACAAAGCGGCGGACACTGTCGATCATCACCTCACTTATTGCCAGATCCATCGGAAAGGTGGATCCATCCTTGCGCAGACCCGTTACCTCGCGTCCTGTGTCGATCACTTTTTTCTCGCCTGTTGTCATATAATGGTGGAGGTAACCATCATGCTCACTGTGATACGGCTCCGGCATCAGCATCTTCACATTCCTGCCAAGCACTTCATCATCGGCATAGCCAAAAAGCGCCCTTGCCGATGCATTGAATGATTCAATGCTGCCGTCTGCCGTGATAGTGATAATGCCATCGACAATGTTATCGATCACAGCAGCCAGTTTATCAGTCTGCAGCGCTACCTCCCGCTCCAGCTTCTCGGTGGCATACTGCTGCTTCTCGGCAAAATCGTTTATCGCTTCGTAGAGCGTACGCAGCTCATCCTCTGCCGATACCGCATCAACCCGCATCGTCAAATCGCCGGCCTGTAGCGCCCGCGTGGCCTCAGCCAGCCTGACAACTGGCCTGACGATTTTTCGCGACACAAACGAGAGAATCAGAAAAAACAGCAGCGTGCAAATGATAAAGCTGATCAACACCATGCCTTTGAACATCGATGCGTTAGCTGAAAAGACCACGTCTCTCGGCACATGCAGGATCAGCAGCCAGTAACGGTTATGTTGCCCCGGTGAGAAGTAGATGCGCTGAAACCCGTCAAGTTCTCCATGATTAGTATCAAATCTGATAAATTGATCCTGTCTGGATGCGATTGCAGCCATCTCCGGCTCAACATCTGAAAGCCGGTCATGTTTACCCAACTCCCATGCAAATGTTTTGGCAGCGTCACTGTGTTTGATGAAGTAGCCCCTGTCATTGGCAATATGACGTCGCGTGCCATTGGCTTCCGATTGAATCATACTGAACAGCTGATCTGAAAAGATATTGATGACAATCAGACCGATGGTATGACCATCGCTATCAAAAGCAGGTGTTGCCATTCTGAGTACCGGTGTATGCGGCAGTTGAATCTTGCCTTGCTCACGGTACAGGGTGACGTCGGACAGATAGATCTGACCTTCTTTCAGCTTGAGCGTTTGCCTCACATAGTCTGTACCTGATTTGTCCTGCAGCGCATCCTCGGCCGTAATCCGGACAACTCCGCTTACACCTCGTTCACCCCTGACCAGCTCATTGCCCTCTACGTCAATATATCTGATTTGAAAGAATTGCGGGTGATTCAACAGGAATGCCCTAAAAATTACAGCCAGTCGCTGACGCCACAGCTGCAGCGTATCACCATTTTCCGGATCAATACCCTGATGCATGCGGGCTCGAATAATAGCTGTAATCGGTGGCACATCGCGCAACGCCATCAAATTATTTCTATCGGATTGCAACCCTTGTTCTATGCGTTCTTTCAGTGCAATCAGTTTGTCCTGTTCATTCTGCATGGCAATGCTTTTGGCCTGCCAATAACTGGTATAACTGCTGACAAGCAGCACCATAAACAGCAGACCCGACAGGGAGAGTGCTGTTTTACCGCGCAGGCCAAACCTTGCGCGACTCATGCCTTCAGCTCAGCCATAGCGGCGCTTCATCATGGCATCCCTGACCACTATCAAACAAGCCATCAATTGCCATGCATCAACAGTTGTCGTGACATTGATTTCATCATCGCCCCCCCGGCCTGATCGGGCATGTTTGCAAGCAACTACAGTGAAACCCGCTCGATTTGATCGTGAGGATAGATGCAGCCCTGCCCATACTGCTCAATCTCCCGCATACGGGCCGGATTGCAAACTATTGCGCACAGAGAAGCGATTGCCGCTAAAACAGCATCTGTTCCCGATCACCCGCTTGCCACTGTGGATAACGCATCATCACCGCCCCGAAAAGATCGCTCTCCAGCCATAGCTGTAGCCATGCATGCAGATGCCCGAACGGTGTCGCTGCAAACCAGCGCGGATCCACAGCGGCAAACTGGCGCACAAAGGGAAACAGCGCGACATCGGCCAGACTTGCCTGTTTACCACACAGATACGGCTGTGCACCCAGACATTGATCAAGCTCTGCAAGGCATAGCACTGCCTGCTGCCGGTGGACAATTGCATCGCTCTGCGGGCCGAAACGCTCGGGATATTTATAGCGATCCAGATGATATTTAAAATAGCCGTCGTTGCGTGCAATCAGAGGCGCTGCATCTCTGCTTTGCAACCAGCCATCAGGGTCATGCTGTGCCAGCGCCCAATGCATAATCTGCAGACTCTCGTCGATAACCGTGCCATCCGGCAGTAGCAGTACAGGCACTGTAGCCCTGGCAGAAAGGCTCAGCATCTGCTCCGGCTTATCACGGAGCAAGACCTCCCTGATGCTGCAACGGATTCCGGCATAGTGCAGTGCCATGCGCGCACGTATGGCATAGGGACAACGACGAAAGCTGTAGAGAAGTGGTCTGCTTATATCGCTCAATTCAGGCTGCGCGGAACCGCCAGCGTAAAGGGTAAAACCTGTGCATCAAATGAGTCACCATCTGCGCATAGCATCTGGTAGCTGCCCTGCATGCAGCCGACAGCGGTTTCCAACACACAGAAACTGCTGTAACAGTGCTCTTCCCCCGGCTCGATCAACGGCTGCTCACCGATCACCCCATCACCGCGCACCTCTTCAATTTTCCCGTCGGCATCAGTGATATGCCAGTGACGCGAGATCAGCTGAGCCGCTTGCGATCCATTATTTTTTATACAGACATGGTAGATGAACACATAGCGATTTTGCCGGGCATCGGAATGCTCTGCGGCATACTCGGTCTGTACATCCACATCGATTTTATGGTCTGATTTATTCACAGCCACACGATAGCAGCGCAGGCTCCGTTATTCACACCAGAGGTATTAAGGGCTTTAGCTGCAGACAATGAATACATCATGACTTAATGCGACAGCACATCTTCGATGATAAATTGAATTGCATGACCACCACGGTAGTCATCCTTTTGCAACTGACCGATCAGCGACACGGTCATGCCCTGCTCAATACTCCCGTTCAATGGACCTGCTCCAAAGATGATACCATCAAGCCAGCGCTGACCATCGGTAAGCTTCAAACGCACAACATTTCCCTTCAGGTTCCGACGCTCGGCAATCTGCATATCCTTTAACAACCACAAACAGGGCGGATTGGCGCGCCCGAACGGCTCAAAGCGACTCAGTCTCTCAGCCAGACCAACATGCATGGCTCCGGCCTCGAGTACGCCGTCAATGGCCTGAATTGAATGATCTGCTGCATGCTGCGACTGATCCCGTACCGCTTGCGCAAATGCTGTGACAAACCCTTCCCACTGGCCGCTTTTGATCGAGCCACCTCCGGCACCGGCATGGCCGCCAAAGCCGTCGAGGTGGTGCGAGCACGCATTCAGCAGTTCACCAATGTGGTAGCCCTTCATGCCGCGCAGCGAGAGGCGGATATCACCATCCGGCGTGATAAAACCTACAGCTGCAGGCTTGCCATGTTTGCGTGCCAGGCGACCGGCCGCCAGCCCCACTACACCTGCATGCCAGCGTTCATCGAAGACAGCCAGTACAGATGTATCTGCAAGCTTTTCTTCAGCCTGCTTGAACACCTCCGCCTCCACCTTGCGTCGCTCTTTATTGCTCACATCCAGCTCTTCAGCCAGAGCCGACGCCTCCAGTGCATCTGCGGTGGAGAGCAACCGCATGGCTGCTTCACCATGCTGCATGCGGCCGGCGGCATTGATACGCGGTGCCAGATGAAAACCGATCGTTTCAGCGGTCACAGCCTTGTTTACCCGCGCTACCTGCATCAGTGCCGCCATACCGACTGACGGGGCCGTGTTCAGGCGTTGCAGACCGTGCGCCACCAGCACGCGGTTCACACCAATCAGATCCATGACATCGGCAACCGTCGCCACTGCCACCCGGTCCAACAGTATGCGCAAATCATATGCGGGGCGTTCCCCCTGATCGTCCAGCTTCTTCCACACAGCCATCAGCAGAAAAAATGCCACACCGGTCCCGCACAGCCGTCTTTCGGCAAAGCCACAGTCAGCCCTTGCCGGATTGAGCAGTGCGAATGCGGCCGGCAGCGTTGCTTCAGGCAGATGATGATCGGAGATTATCAGGTCAAAACCGAGACGCGTTGCCTCTTCACAGGCGTCAAAACAGGTCGTGCCGGTATCCACGCTGAGTCCCATCCGACAGGCGGATTCGGCGACGACCTTGCGTACAGACTCCACACCGATACCGTGACCGTCATCCGCCCTGTGCGGGATAGAAAAGGAGACCTCGGCACCGGCAGCACGCAACGCCTCAACCAGTATAGCCGTACCATTAACACCGTCTGCATCAAAATCACCAAAGATGTGTATGGCTTCACCATCAGTGAGCGCGCGAGCAATACGTGTTGCCGCCTTCTCCATATCCTGCATAGCGAACGGATCGGGCAGATCAGCAAGGCGGGGCGAAAAGAATGGGTCAGACTCCGCCAGCCCGCGCGCAGCCAGCAAGCCCTGCCATGCCGCAAGCGGATCAGCCGCCGTTAACGGGCCGTGACGCCAGCCTAGCGTGCGCCCTTTGGCAGTGCGCCCCTCGGGCAGGGAAACAGTCATAGCAACGACTGCAGTGTTGTTAACAGAGCGGTCTCATCGCTGACAGACTTCGGCTGCCAGTCTGGTCTTCCGAAGCCCGGCAACCATGACTTTTTCAATACCAGCGCATACCCCTCTCCTGCCAGCACTAGCGTTGCCGGCAGATCGCTACCGGATTGCAGCAGCAGATCCAGCTGTGCGGCATCGCTGATCATCAGGGCGGCATCCTTGCCTTCAACAATCGACTGCAGAAACGGATTACGTGTAGCCACATGCAGATGCTGCGGCTCAATGGCCTGCGGCCAGTCGCTGGCACCCCACAGCCAGAGACCGTTGATATCCGGTTCCTGACGTTCGTGGCGCTCTTCAGATGGGTGCTGAAACAACAGCATTTGCAATTCGGACAACAGACGATCGAGCCTGCCGCCATCCTCGCCGTCATGATGACGATCCGGTAACAGGTGGCCTGCAATGGCGGCGAAACTGTCTGGATATGCAGCCAGTGGTTCCCTGCATGCCAATAACAGGGCTGCCCCCACATGCATCAGCTGCATCTGCTCTTCGCCAAGTAGTGGGTTAATGATGGCGCAGAGGCGCACGGCATCATCCGCGGTCCATGCCAATTGCCCTTCCGGTAGAACGCGCACAGAATCGCGCATCAGCTGTGCATGATAGGGTGATGCTACCCAGACCTGTCTGGTGCCTGCTGGCAGTGATGCACCGGCCTCTGCAGCCAGCAATGCTGCAGGTGTGACCTGCCCCAGTGCCGCGTACCAGGCAAGCGGATTCTTGCCTGCACAGGCGTACCACTGACGCCTTCTGCCGGAAAACTGCTTCTGCCATAACAGCACATCAGGATGGCATTGAACGCCATCCTGATGTTTAAGCAATGCATCCGTAACGATCAGGATATCAACACTCACGCGCGATTACGACTCGAGCGCTTTGCGTACCGCCGACTCATTGGCATCAATAGTCACCGGTGTCGGGATGCCCTGCATCGCCGTATCCGGATCTTTCAGGCCGTTGCCGGTCAGGGTGCAGACAATGGTCGCACCCGGCTGGAAGTAGCCGGCTTTGTTCAGTTTGATGATGCCGGCGACAGAAGCGGCAGAAGCCGGTTCACAAAATACGCCTTCCAGACATGCCAGCATATTGTACGCCTCGAGAATCTCTTCATCGGTCACGGCATCAATACAGCCACCGGATTCATCACGCGCCTCTTCAGCCTGCTTCCATGATGCCGGCTTGCCAATGCGAATAGCAGTAGCAATCGTTTCAGGATTATCGATCGGATAGCCCAGTACAATCGGTGCGGAACCCGCAGCCTGGAAACCGAGCATTTTCGGTACTGTTTTGGCTATGCGCTTTTCCTGATACTCTTTATAGCCCATCCAGTAAGCGGTGATATTACCGGCATTACCGACAGGCAGCGCATGGTAATCCGGTGCAAAACCGAGCTCATCGACAATTTCGAACGAGGCTGTTTTCTGACCCTGAATACGGTAAGGGTTGACCGAGTTGACCAGTGAAATAGAGCCATCGGCCGAGATTTCACGCACCAGTTCCAGTGCATCATCAAAGTTGCCGCGGATCTGAATCACCCTGGCACCATAACGCATACCCTGGCTCATCTTGCCGAGTGCAATCTTGCCATCCGGAATCAGCACATAGGCTTCCATGCCGGAGTTGGCGGCATAGGCTGCCGCGGAGGCCGATGTATTGCCGGTAGAGGCGCAGATAATCTTGCGTGACCCGCTATTATACGCCTGCGTCACCGCCATGGTCATGCCACGATCCTTGAATGAACCTGTCGGGTTCAGCCCTTCGAACTTGAGAAAGATATTCAGTTCAGGATTGATGGCATTGCGCAGATTGTGCGACTCATGCAGCGGCGTGTTGCCTTCATACAGCGTGATTACCGCATCATCTTTGCCAATGGGCAGAAAAGCGCGATAACGGTTAATAATTCCTTCGTATCTAGGCATGGTGCATTCCTTATGCTACGGCTGATTCTTTACGCAGAATCAGCACATCTTCTTCTACGGCGTCCAGGCCGATAATGCGGCTGATCGCCGCCTGCAGGTTTCCCTCTGTTGTTTCATGCGTGAGCATGATGATAGGCACATTATGGCTCTTGTGCCGCTCTTTTTGTGTCAACGCTTCCAGACTGATGCGATGGTCAGCCAGTATCGAGGTCACAGATGCAATCACACCCGGCTGATCATTGACCATCAGACGAATAAAATATTCGCACTCTGTATCAGCCATCGGCATGGTCGGCAGATCCTGTCGCGAGGATTCAACAAAGCCCATCGGTGGCGCCAGATGCGCGATGCCATCCGGGAAACCGCTGGCAATGTCCATGATATCGGCAACCACAGCCGATGCAGTTGGCCGCTCACCAGCACCGCGGCCATAATACATGGTATGCTCGACATAGTTACCTGAAATCTGCACGGCATTATATGAGTCGGAGACCTGTGCCATCTGTGATGTCAGCGGTACCAGTGTCGGATGCACGCGCATCTCTACAGCGTCGACAACACCGTCTACACCATGCGGCTTGGCGATACCGAGCAACTTGATACGATACCCCATCTCATGGGCCGCCTGAATATCACCGGCCTTAATACCGGTGATCCCTTCGGTAAATACCTCTTCAAACCTGATTTTCGAACCGAAGGCCATGGCCGCCAGAATAGAGAGTTTCTGGGCAGTATCGATACCTTCCACATCAAAGGCCGGATCGGCCTCGGCATAACCGAGTGCCTGCGCCTCTTTGAGCACATCGGCGTAATCGACACCCTCGTTCTCCATCTTGGTCAGGATGAAGTTACAGGTGCCATTGAGGATACCGTATACCGACTCAATAGCGTTGGCGGCTAGCCCCTCGCGCAGTGCTTTCATGCACGGAATACCACCACCGACAGCCGCTTCAAATCCGATCTGCAAGCCATTGGCTGCAGCAAGCGGAAACAGCTGTTCACCATGCTTGGCAATCAGTGCCTTGTTGGCCGTAACCACATGCTTGCCACTCTCCAGCGCCTTGATGACAAAGCTGCATGCCGGTTCATAACCGCCGATAAGCTCCACCACCAGATCCACATCATCAGCCGACACGATATCATTGGCATCATTGCTTAAACGCACACCGGAAAAATCCAGTCCACGATCACGATCCAGCTCCCGATCGGCTGCAGCGACCAGTCTGACCTGTTTACCAAGACGCCTGCTGATCAACGCCTGCTGCTCGATCAGAATGCGCGCCACACCGGTACCGATTGTGCCCAGTCCCAGTAGTCCTACTCTCAATTCAGTCATTAAAAACTCCATTTATCAGCACGAAATAAGCAGCTCGACTTCGTGTTGTTGTGACCAATCCAATCAGCCGCCGGCGCCGGCATGCAGGAACTGCCGCATACCGCGCAGCGCCTGGCGCGTGCGGTGCTCATTCTCTATCAGCGCGATGCGCACATAGTGGTCGCCATAGTCACCGAAGCCGATGCCCGGTGACACCGCCACACCTGCTTCCGACAACATACGTTTGGTAAATTCAAGCGAGCCCATATGTTTAAACTCATCCGGAATTTCTGCCCAGACAAACATCGTAGCTTTCGGTTTTTCCGCCATCCAGCCCATCTTGTGCATGCCATCAATCAACACATCACGGCGTGCCTGATACATCTGGCGGATCTCTTCCACGCATTCCTGTGGGCCATTCATCGCAGCGCATGCAGCAATTTGCAGTGGCTGGAATGTACCGTAATCGAGATAAGACTTGATCTTGGCAAGCGCACCGACTATTTCACTGTTGCCGACCATAAAGCCCATACGCCAGCCCGGCATGTTATACGTTTTGGACAGTGAGTAAAATTCAACAGCCACATCCTTGGCGCCTGGCACCTGCAGGATGGATGGACACTGGTAGCCATCAAAGGTGATCTCCGCATAGGCGATATCGGAAATCACAATCAGGTCATTTTCACGTGCGAAATCTACCAGTTTCACATAAAAATCGAGATCCACAACCTGAGCTGTCGGATTTGACGGAAAATTCACGACGACAATCTTCGGTCTGGGCCATGAATCTTTCACTGCCTTCTGCAGGTCTTCAAAATAATCCCTGCCCGGTCCCATCGGCACATGGCGGATATCGGCGCCGGCCAGAATGAAGCCATAGGGATGAATCGGATAGGCCGGATTGGGTGTGAGAATCAGATCACCCGGTGAGGTGATGGCCACAGCAAGATGCGCCAACCCCTCCTTTGAACCGATCGTTGCAATGGCTTCCGTTTCCGGATCCAGATCTACATCAAACTTACGTTTGTACCATGCGCAAACAGCTTTTCTCAGGCCGGGTATGCCACGCGACACGGAGTAACGGTGGTTGCGGCCATCCTGAGCTGCCTCGCACAGTTTATCGACAATGTGTTGCGGCGTCGGCTGATCAGGATTACCCATGCCCAGGTCGATAATATCATGACCTTCATGACGCAGTTCCATCTTGAGTTTGTTGACAACAGCAAACACGTATGGGGGAAGACGTTTAATTTTTTCAAATTCGCGCATAGTTTAAGACAATGCTCCCGGAAAGTGGCCAGCTTATTAAGGACAGGGTGCCATGAATATCAGCATCGCCCAAAAGAGCCGCTGAGTGTACGAACCCCCGTCATAACGGTCAACATTGGGTCAGTAGCAGCAGCATCAGATCCGGCAAAAGCATTCACCGGAAGATAGCGCGCAACTGCGCAGGAATAGCTCCACATACAGTATCCGGATCTCCATATGGCTTAGTTCCCTGCCCCACATGACAAAGCACTACTCACTCAAGCACAAAATAAGGTTCGTCGCGTTTTAGAGGGAATGATCCATTGCGCCGGACAAGGTAATCATGATCTGTTTTGTTAGCATATACATTCACCTATTCTTTTCTGACCATTCACTGCTGCTGGTGACCTTCGATTTTGAACTTGCTGAATTGCCAGCCTGCTGGGGATGATCCAAGACTTGAAGCTACAAACTCAAGCATGCATGGGGGCATTTCCCGCTAACCCGCGATGAATTAAAAAAAAGGCCCGCCGGTTTTCACCGACGGGCCTTTTTTTATTTCACTGTTGATCTAACTCAGTGTTTTACATCTTTCCAGACTTCTACCTTCAGGCGCCACAGCACCAGTGTCAGCAGCAGCAGGAAACCAACCACCCAGCAACCGATGACACGGCGCTCGTTCTGATGCGGATCGGCAATGAAGGCCAGAAATGCAGCGACATCCTCTGCCTGCTGTTCCAGCTCTTCTGTTTCCGATGCATCATGACCAAGCCATGACAATGGATCCGGCATAGCGATACGGTTACCCGGGAAGTATTCATTAAAATTACCATCGGTAACCTTACCGGAAGGATCATGCTCAAAACCGGTCAGCAGTGAGTAAACATAGTTTGCACCACCACGACGTGCATTGGTAATGATCGACAGATCAGGTGGAACCTTACCATAGGATACCTTCGCATCTTCAGGATTGAGATCGGAGATCATACCTGCAGCCAGCGGATGAGAACCGCGCAATTCATCCGCCTGTTCGCGGGTGATGCCGATCTCGGGATAATCAATCAGGCCCTTGTATGTAATATACTTGGCAGAGTGACAGCCCATGCAGACGTCGGTAAACACGGTCAGGCCGCGTTGAATCTGCGTCTGATCAGTGACATTAATCTCAGCGTGCTTGAGTGCGGGACCATGACCTTCGTTAGCCATAACCGCACCGGATGCGAGCAGAGAGACGGCGGCAGTAGTCGCCATTAGTATTTGTTTCAGCTTCATTCGTCTTCTCCCTTAAATGTGGTCAGGCACTGGCTTGGTCTTTTCGAATTTCGGCAAGATCAAGAGTGCGAAGAAGAACAGGAAGTAGTAGGCCGTAGCAATCTGACCAACCAGCTTCAGTGTAGGTGTAGGTGCGGAATGACCGCAGTAGCCCAACACAATGACACAAACGAAGAACAACAATACCATCTGTTTGAAGACCGGACGATAACGGGCCGAACGGACCTTGCTGCGATCCAGGAACGGCAGCAGGAACAGAATCGCCAGCGATCCACCCATCATCAACACACCCAGCAACTTGCTCTCGAACGAACGCAGGATGGTGTACCATGGCGTCAGGTACCATACAGGGGCAATATGCGGCGGCGTCTGCAGGTTATTTGCCGGCACGTAGTTATCGACTTCGATAAAATAACCACCCATCTGCGGGTTGAAGAAGATCACATAGCAGTAAATGGTCAGGAAGATACCAACGCCGAATGCATCCTTGACGGTGTAATATGGATGGAAGTTGATCTTCTGATCATCACCATGCACATCAATACCTTCAGGATTGTTGGAGTGAACGACATGCAGTGCATGTACATGGCCACCAACAATTGCCACCAACAGCAGCGGGAACAGGTAATGCAGTGAGAAGAAGCGGTTCAGCGTCGGATCACCGACGGCAAAGCCACCACGCAGCAGCTGCTGCAGATACTCACCCAGTACCGGCAAGGCGCCGAACAGGTTGGTAATTACGGTTGCGCCCCAGAAAGACATCTGGCCCCACGGCAGCAGATAACCGAAGAACGCCGCACCCTGCATAATCAGCAGAATGACAACGCCGATAATCCACAGCAGCTCACGTGGTCCCTTGTAGGAACCGTAGTAAAGGCCGCGACCGATATGCATGTAGACCACAACGAAGAAGGCGGATGCGCCCACTGCATGCATATAGCGGATCAGCCAACCGAAGTTCACATCTCGCATAATGCGCTCAACCGAATCAAAAGCGACGGTATAGCCGCCCATGGTCAGTGCCGCAGAAGGCTTGTAATACATGGCCAAAAAGATACCGGTAAGTATCTGCAGAACCAGCACTAACAGTGCCAGCGAACCGAAGTTCCACATATAATTCAGGTTTTTAGGAACCGGATATTCAGTCAGCTGTGACTTGATTATAGCTTCGGCGCCAGTACGTTCGTCTACCCAGGCGAATAGACGTGTTTTCATCATTTTCTCTAACACTGTTTCCTCCCCGGGAATTAACCGATAACCACTTGGGTTTCGGTTTTATATGTATATGGCATCAGATGCAGATTATCTGGAGCTGGTGAGCCGTTGATCACTCGCGCTGAAATATCATACAGCGAACCATGGCATGGGCAATGCCAGCCACCCGGCCAGTTCTCCGGTACGGATTCGCCCCACTCTTTACGACCAGCAGTCGGCTTGAACAGCGGAATACAACCCAGATGCGTACAGCTGGCTACAACAATAAGATATTCCGGTTTGATAGAGCGATATTTGAGATTCTCAGGCGTAATCCAATCGGCCCGAACTGCCTCAATGTGTGTTGAGTTCTTGTCCTTGAGCATTTCATCGTGCCCGTCGACCTGCTTAAGATATTCCTCGGTACGATTGACGATAAATACCGGCTTACCCTGCCACTGGATTACTACCAGCTGGCCGGCTTCTACCGTCGCAACATCGAACTCGGTTTTGGCTGCCGCCAGCGTATCCGCTGCCGGGAACATACTTCCGATAAACGGAACCACTGTCGCACCTGCCGCTACTGCCCCCATGCCGCCTGCCGCGACATAGAGAAAATTGCGACGAGACTGATCAGCTTGATCTGTCATGACTTCTCCTCCCTGATTTTTAACCTACAAGTGGCGACAACTAGCAGCAGCAACGCTGCTAGTCAAACGCCATGTACCCCTATTAAAACTAGGCGTTTGTGCCCAGTGTCCGCAATTCTGCTATTGCCGCAGCATAATCCGGCGTGTTATAAACTGCAGAACCGGCTACGATGGCATCGGCGCCTGCCCCAACCACCTCTGCAACTGTTTTGACATTCACACCGCCATCGACTTCCAGCCAGGCATCACAACCGGCATCGTCCAGCATCTTGCGCGCTTCACGAATCTTCGGTGTCACAGCATGGATATAGGACTGTCCGCCGTAACCCGGATTCACACTCATCAGCAGCACCAGATCAACGCAGTGCAGTACATGTTTGATGGTAGATACCGGTGTAGCAGGATTCAAACTCACGCCGGCTTTCTTGCCCAGCGAACGAATCAACTGCAATGTACGCTCCAGATGGGTACAAGCCTCCTGATGCACGGTAATGATATCGGCACCGGCATTGGCAAAAAACTCAACCTGAGTATCCGGATGATTAACCATCAGATGCACATCAATGATTTTGTCTGTATGGCCGCGAATCGCCTTGCATACATTGTCACCAATAGTGATTGGCGGCACAAATGAGCCATCCATCACGTCAAAGTGAATCCAGTCACATCCTCCTTCATCAATCGCTCGAATTTCTTCGCCCAGAATCGCAAAGTCCGCCGACAGAATCGATGGTGCAATGACAAGATCTTTCTTCATGTGTGATACCCCTTTTTATTTGGTTCGGATTTATAACGTCAAATGACTCATTCGTCCAGTGTGGATAACCATTGGCTCAGTGCAGCAACCTGATCAGGAGTCAGCGGTCCGCCCTGCTCACGGGCAAAACCGGGCATATGCTGGCTGCCTGTGCCGGCTGAAATCAACCCGGCCAACAGGCTTGAGTTCTTGTGCCCGGTAAGTTTTGGCGCATAGGCACCCTGCCCCTTTTCACCATGACACATGACACAAACAGCACGATAAATCGCCGGCCCCGTCTGCTTGCCGGCGGCCGGCGCAAAGTGACATGAGCCGCATTGACCGTCGAAAATAGTGCGACTGGTTGTCGCCATATGCGGGTTCGCTTTCACATCCAGACTTAGCCATGCCCGACTGCGGCGCCCCTGGCCATCCGTCAACTCCACCCACTTGCGCACATCATCCTGCTTGGCGAAGGTATCGACGGTAATTTTCACCTGCGTAAAGCCACCCGGCATCAGCAGATTCTGTGCAGGCTCGGCAACCGAGCATCCGCATGAAGTGGTGACAGAAACAATATTCTCCATCTGCTCACCGGCATTGCGGACGCGCAGAAATGCCACCGCCTTATCGCCCTCCAGAACAGGGGCCATAGTCACATGATCCGGCTCGAAAACAAGCTTTGATTGCAGATAGTTAGGATGCTCTTCCTGACCAGAAAGATTAGCCTTTTGTGGCGTCGTCACAGACTCACCGACCTGCACACATGCGACAAGAAGCAGCAGCAATGTGACGGCAATCAATCGCATGTAAGCCATGGCCTCAACACCTCCGGTAGCGGTGACTCGCCATGCATCATCGCCTGCAGATCCGGCGGCTCACAGGCCAGCAGCGACTCAATGGCATCCACCACGCCGGCACGATCCATATCGGCATCGAGCAGGCCCGCCAACCATGCGTCCAGCTCCAGCATACCCTGCCTGTTCAAACGATAACGTAGTCGGCGAATTGCCAGTTCAGATTCCTGCATGTCCCAAACCTATGACCCCTTTCTGCCGATGACAAACCCGAGCCCACCTGCTTCCGTCACTACGAAGGACAGAGAGAGCACGAAGAGGAGAACGGGATAGTAAGAAAGTAACGGTTTCTCGGTCGTCTCCTCTGTGTCCTTCGTGGCAAACAATTATCTTTTCAGGACTTTCTGGCGAGTATCTTGCGTTTTATATTATCGATAGCAGCTGTCGGATTCAGCTCTTTCGGACAGGCTTCCATGCAGTTCATGATCTGGTGACAGCGGTAGAGGCGGAATGCATCCTCCAGTTGATCCAGACGATCACCCATCGCTTCATCACGTGAGTCGACAATCCAGCGGTTTGCCTGCAACAGGGTAGCCGGCCCCAGAAAGCGGTCGCCGTTCCACCACCATGACGGGCAGGCGGTTGTACAACAGCCACACAGGATACACTCATACTGACCATCCAGCTCAGCGCGCTGCGCCGGCGACTGTAGTCGCTCATGTTCCGGCATCGGCGTAACGGCTTGCAGCCACGGCTGTATCTGGCGGTACTGATCAAAGAAGTGATCCATATCCACCACCAGATCGCGTATCACCTCCATACTCGGCAACGGTCGTACATGGATGGGCTGTTTCAGACCGGCAATCGGTGTAATGCAGGCAAGACCATTGATACCATTGATATTCAGGCCGTCGGAGCCACACACACCCTCACCGCAGGAGCGGCGATAGGTCAGTGTCCCATCCAGTTGCCATTTGATATAATTAAGCGCATCCAGCAGCTTCATACCGGGACCGGATACCGGCACTTCATAGGCCTGCATAAATGGTTTGCCGCCCTTTTCCGGGTCATAGCGGAAAACGGAGAGTTGAATCATCTCAGCCATCAGTACACCCTCTTCCTGGGCGGAAATGATGGCACCGTCATCGGTTGCATACGTACCGGCTTGTAATCCAGCTCCACCTTATTGTCCCGGATACCGGCCAGTGTATGCCTGAGCCAGTCGGCATCATCCCGCTCCGGATAGTCATCGCGGGCATGCGCGCCGCGTGATTCGGTGCGTGCCAGTGCACCGGCTGCAGTAACCCGCGCCAGCGCCATCAAATGATCCAGCTCCAGCGCCTCAACCAGCTCCGTGTTAAATATGCGGCTGCCATCCGATAGAGCGGCATGCTCCAGCTCGGCTGCCAGCGCCTCGATACGCTCCACCCCTTCGGCCATAACCGCCTCGGTGCGGTAGACGCTGAAATGATCCTGCATAATGGTCTGCATGCGCAGGCGCACTTCGGCGATCTTCAACCCATCCTGTTTACCGGCAGTACGCAACCAGCCTTCGACACGCTCCATGCCCGCCTGCCAGCAATCCGGGGCCAGCGGCGGGTGATAACGGTGATGCCTGAGCCGCTTGAGCACCTGATTGCCGCAGGCGCGACCGAAGACAACAATCTCCAGCAGGGAGTTTCCGCCCAGACGATTGGCACCATGTACCGACACGCAGGCCGCCTCACCAATGGCGTACAGCCCCGGATAACTGGCCTCCACGCCGTCCGCACCTTTACTGACAACTTCACCAAAACGATTGGTCGGGATGCCGCCCATGGTATAATGCATGGTCGGCTGCACAGGAATCGGCTCCTTTGTACAGTCCACGCCGGCAAAGCGCAGCGCCAGTTCATGAATATTGGGCAGTTTGGCGAGAATCAGCTCTGTTCCCAGATGATCCAGTTTAAGCAGAACATGGTCCTTGTTGGGACCGCAACCGCGACCTTCGCGAATCTCCAGCGCTATGGCGCGTGACACCACATCCCGGCTGGCCAGATCACCGGCTGTCGGCGCGTAACGCAGCATAAAACGCTCATTGTCGCCATTGAGCAGATAGCCACCCTCACCGCGCACAGCTTCCGTAATCAGCGGCCCGACATCGGCAATACCGGTGGGATGAAACTGGAAGAACTCCATATCTTCAACCGGCAAGCCGGCACGCACAGCCAATGCGCCGCCATCGCCAGTACAGATATGGGCATTGGTCGTCATTTTGAAGACGCGACCTGCACCACCTGTCGCCAATACCACCGCCTTGGCCTGAAACAGGTGATATTCCCCTTTGGCAATATCCCATGCCATCACACCCTGACAACCGTTCTCATCGGTGATCAGATCAAGGGCAAAGAATTCCTGATAAAAATGGGTACCTGCCCGGAGGTTCTGTTGATAGAGCGTATGCAGAATCGCATGCCCCGTCCGGTCGGCGGCAGCACATGTACGCGATGCCTGCCCGCCTTCGCCGAATTCCCGCGACTGTCCACCAAAGGGACGCTGGTAAACCGTACCATCCTCAAGGCGCGAAAAGGGTACACCCTGATGTTCCAGCTCACGCACCAGCAATGGCGCCGCCCTGCACATATATTCAATCGCATCCTGATCGCCAAGGTAGTCAGAGCCCTTGATCGTGTCATACATATGCCACTGCCAGTGATCGGAGAGTACATTGCCAAGTGAGGCATTGATGCCACCCTGCGCGGCCACGGTATGCGAGCGCGTGGGCAGCACTTTGGTAATGATGGCCACCCGATGCCCGGCATCGGCCAGTTGCAGTGCACAACGCATACCTGCCCCACCGGAGCCGATAATCACCACATCGTGAAAATGGTGCTTTACCTTATCCGTGGATAAATATCCCATTGCTATGCTCCCATCCAGATGCTCTGATCCACTTAGCCGCCCCATGCCCAAATAATCGCCATCCACCAGATACCGAAACCGGACATGACCACCAGCATGCTGCCGATCAGCGTGACGCGCCAGCCGATCGCCGCCACATAATCCTCGATCATGACCTTCAACCCCATGTAGGCGTGTATGATCAGTGCGGTAATCAGAATGGTATGCAGTAGCCTGGAGACAAAATTATCGACAATATCGAGCAGGCCGAACTGATCGACTACGCCGGCATAGACAAGGATAAGCACAACAAAAGGCATGGGCAGCAACACGGCCAGCACCACAGCGGAAAGGCGTTGCAGATACCAGTCTTTAAAGCCGCTGCGCGCAGAGCCGGGTTCCTTGACCAGCCTCACAACAGCAAACCGAGCAGCAGCGCCGCCAACAAGGTCATGGCAAGAATGATACGGGCGGAGAGACGCATCAATTGGCGGCTCTCGAACCAGCCCGCATCAATCGACAGAAAACGCAGGCCGTTACAGAAATGAAAAAATAGTGCCACGCCGGCCAGCCACAGCAACAGCTTGCCCAGCCCTGAATGCAACCAGGCCTGCACCTGAATAAAATTATCCGGACTACCGGTCATGCCGTGCAGCAACCATAAGTAGAGCGGCACAAACAGTACCAGCACCACGCCGCTGGCACGGTGTGCAAGGCTGGCAATCATTGTCGCCTGCCAGCGGTATACCGATAATCGAGGCGATAATGGTCGCTGATTTGACCTGCCCGTATCATTCACTGCACATCCCTCCCGGATCTTACTAGCCCTTGAGACCAGACAGGCTACCCCCGCCTAGGCAGCGTCGCCATGCTTTCTTTCAATGGCCTGACGCAGACCTGCGACAACACCGGCCAACTCTCCGGCCAGATACCAGCCACCGGCTTCACCGGCCTGACCATGTAACCCGACAGCCGCCCCGAGCATCACGCCTACATCCGCCTTCTGCTTGTAACAGACGGCCAATTGACGACCGAGCATACCGGCCAGCACATCACCGGAACCTGCCACTGCCAGCTGCGCTGAACCGGATGGATTGAGCATTACATCACCAGACGGAGAGGCAATCAGCGTTTCATTACCCTTGAGAACAACCCAGCATGCGTAGCGTTTGGCAAGCATCAGCACGGCTTTTTTACGATCTGCCTGAATCACACTCACACTACATGCAAGCAGACGCGCGGCCTCACCGGGATGCGGCGTTAGTACAGTCAGGCTGTCGCGTTTACGCAGGCGCGATTGCAACTCTGTATCAGATGCAATCATGTTCAATGCATCGGCATCCAGCAACAATGGACGCTCCATGCTCAGCAACTGAGCCAGCAGCGTTGCCTGGGCACAGCCCCATCCGGGACCTGCAACAATGGCATCAGCCTGATCAATCAGCCCATCCCCGTCGCGCATCCATGCGCCCGACGACTGAGCGTGCACCATCGCTTCCAGAGAGTTTGCAGCCACCACTGGATACACATCATCCGGACAAACCACACTAACCAGGCCGGCACCGGCAGCCAGCGCTCCGAGAGATGCCAGGCGCGGCGCACCGGTAAAGCCAGCCGAACCACCAAATATCCATACCCGGCCAAAGAGCCCCTTATGTGACGAGCGCTGACGCTTCGGCCATGCCTGAGCCATCATATCGGCATGGATAAAGCAGGCGCTGCGCAGATCTGCCGCTTCATCGCATGCTGATGAATCGGCAATAGCACCCCATGCCCTGCACAGGGTTTCATCCTCGATGCCAATAGCTGCCGCCGGCAACAGCAAACCCGAATAATCCGGCCCCTCACCCATCCAGTATCCCCACTTATAAGCGGCGATGGGGATGGTGAAATCAGCTTTGACTGCAGCTCCCTTCACCTCGCCGCTGTCAGCATCAAGGCCACTGGCGATATCTATACTGAGCACTGGCCGATCAGCACTGTTGATCTGGGCGACCGCTTTTACCATACGTCCGTCGAGCGGCCGGGCCAGACCCGTACCGAAGATCGCATCAACAACCATCACCGCCCTTAACAACCAGCGATTGAGTTCGTCAAAACATGCATCGGATGCGGCATCTCTTAATTTGGCACCGGCATCTTTTGCCAGCTGCGCATGTGCAAGCGTATCGCCATGCAGTGCTTCAAACGGCACCAGCATCACAAGCGTCACAGGAATTCGCCGTGTGCGCAGGCAGCGGGCGGCAGCAAAACCGTCACCGCCGTTATTGCCGGGGCCGACAACGATGACCACGCGTCCAAAATCGGGCATGCGGTCAATGACTGCATCCGCCACAGCCCGCCCTGCCCGGTCCATCAGTTCAAAGCCGCTTGCCCCGGCTTCTATCGTCACCATATCCGCCCAGCGCATCTGGGCGGCACTCAATATACGTACGCTCATCTAAACCCTCCCTTCAACCGGGTAACCCTCGCTCAATTTACTACCTTCAAGGTTCTTTTTTTATATAAAATGCCTGCCAGCAGCAGTGCTCCGGCTGTATCGGCAAGCCAATCGTAGACGCTGGCGTCACGCCCCGGCACATACGACTGATGCCACTCATCCGTGAGGCCGTAAAGCGAGCAGAACAGCAGCGTCAGCAGCAACAACAATTGCCATGACAACCACCCCTTCCAGATCTGCCAGAACAGACAGGCCATACCGGCGTAAGCTGCTGCATGAATCAACTTATCCTGGCCGTTGAAGAGCAGTCCTACGGGCAGGTGCGACCGATCCGACAAGGCGTAGATCAACAGGCAGTAGATGATCAGGCTCAACCCCCAGGCAAGACGGGTCAATAGCATCAGCGTGATCCGAGCCCGGTCGATGTCAGATCTTCCATCAGACGGAAGCCAATGAGGAAATGCTTTTGCATGCGCGGCCGCTCGTGATGGGCCGCCACCCTGCAGACGCCGCCATAATCATCCCAGCTACCACCTTTAACGGTCATCTTGCCATCGTCGCCGCTCCATGGTGTGGTGGTCCATTCAAATACCTGCCCCGCCCCATCGAGCACGCCGTACGGGCTGGCGCCATCCGGCAAAGCGCCGACAGGCATGCTTGCATGCAATTTTCTGGCGGCATCATTGAGCCTGGCAGCATCATAGGCATTGCCCCATGGGTAAAGTCTGCCGTCCACTCCGCGCATGGCTTTTTCCCACTCTGCTTCGCTCGGCAGGCGCAGTGAACGACCGCTGCGCTTTGACAACCATGCGGCATAGGCCCGGGCATCGGCATAGGAGACCAGCACCACCGGGTGATTTGCCATACCCTCGGGCATTTTCCCGTCATGCCAAAGCAGCGGCATCACATCCGCATAGGGCTCGATAAGTCCATAGGAGGCCCATGTGTCAGCATCGACAAACGGAGCAGGATGACCGCTCTGCTGAATAAAAACCGCATATTCAGCCTGTGTAACCGGTGTTGTCATGATCCGGTAAGCAGGCAGATTCACCTGCCGTTGTGGCGCCTCGTCATCAAACCAGTGTGACTGGCGCACCCGGTCATGACCGTAACCGGCCGCACTGATGCGATAACCCTGTTCAACCTGAGCGGGTGTGCTGCCCATCAGGAACGGGCCGGCAGGCACATCGGCCCACTCAACTGCCGACACCGTCAAAGGCATCAACAGACAGGCAGTAAGTATCATGGCAATTCGAATCATGCGACTAGCTTAGCGGAATTCCGCTGCCCGTCCAGATTCCATAGCATTGACTGCATGATAAGCTAACAAATATGCGGGGATATGCTTGTATAGTTAATGAAATGCTTGCCTATCCTGCTATTTATTATGAGTTTGCAGCTATGAAACGCATTCTTGTTATTGAGGATCAAACTACGATACGTGAAATCGTCGCAGATCTGCTGCGCGAGTTCGAATTGGCTGATGCCGTTGAAGAGGCCGACTCCATTGAACAGGCACGCAAAGCCCTGACCGATGCACACTGGGATGTGGTTGTCACTGATATGAGCCTGAGTGACGGTAACATTCTCGATCTGATCGAGTCCATGCAGCAACAGGGTTATATATTCCCGCCGATCCTGTTGATGAGCGGATTTCTCTATGGTGAATCAGAACAACGCGCCAAGAAACTCGGTATCCACCACATCCTGCCCAAACCCTTTGTACCCGACCAGATGATCGATTGCATTCAGCAGATGCTGGCCACCGATTAACATGAATCCCGGCAGTATTGTACATATCCTGCTGCGCTACAGCTGGTTGCTGGTAACACTTATCGGGCTGGCAACCAGCAGCGGCCTGTATCACCATCATCAAAGTCTCAATGAGCAGCTCGTCAACAACGAAATCACCCTGCGCAGTCAGGTAAAACTGGATACCATCCGCGCCATGATGCAACAACATCTGGATGCATCGCAAACGATTGTGGCCTTTATGCAGGGCGAAATACTGGCCCACTCCTATATTGAAGAGGAGGAAGCCGCCGGTTTTTTACGGGCCCTGCTGGACATTCATAAAGGCGAGCTGCAAGCCATCGCCCTGTTTCCGCAACCGGATCTGGGAGAGCCGCTGGTCATGCATCAGCGTAACAGTGCACCGACCGCCCCGTTGCCGGATTTGGCACAACTGGAGCAGATCACTGCCGACAGCTCCACCCTCTGGCAGGTAGAAAAAACTGCCGATTACACTGTTCTGCGCACCACCATCATCAGCAGCAAAGATAACCATCGCTCCTATGTCATCTGCGACTGGGATCTGCAGGCGCTTTTCGATCACGCTATAAACGCAACACCGACAGCGGGACTGGGTGTACGCGTCGACATGAAGCGTGACCACCTGCAGCAGCATCTGTTTACCCATCAATCCCGTCTGGGTGAAGGGCAATCAACGACTGTTGACCGGCAATCATGGCAGGGTACATTCTCTCTGTCCGACACTCGGTTTATTGTCTACACACAGCCGGTACCTGAGCTACTACTCGGGCAACTCTCCAGCAACTTTGGCGCCTGGCTGCTGCTGCTTGGGCTCCTGTCGACTGCCCTGCTGGCCGTGCTGCTGTTCAAGATCTTCCGTGCCGATGAACAACTCCAGTCTGAGGTTGAAACACGCACAAGTGAGTTGTCCGGTGAGCGCGAGAAACTGGCGGCCGTCATCGACCATGCACATGACGGCATCCTTGTCTGCGATACCAACGGAGCAATCCTGCGCGCCAACCCTGCCGCTGACGCCATGTTCGGTTATGACAACCCGGATTGGTCCACTATAACCATTCACGATCTTGTACCGGAGCATCTGCGGGAAGAACACGGCGACCTCTTTACCCAGGAGATCACAGACACCGGCAGTAACATCTCCGATAGGGCAAGGCAGCTGCACGGGCAACGACGGGATGGCTCCCGGTTCCCTTGCCAGGCCACCGTGCACTCTTTCATCGCCAACGGCGAGCAGCGCATGTCTATCGTGCTGCGGGATATGACCGAGCAGAAATGCCGCGAATGGGTACAAAACACACTGTTAAAGCTGCGCGCTACCAGTCAGGCGAGTGCGCCGCTGCACACCCGGCTCAAACAGATGCTGGAAGATCTGTTAATGGATCCCTGGCAGGTAACCAGCCGTGCAGGCGCCATCTTTATTGCACGCGGCAACCAGCAATGGCTGACTGCCAGTTACGGCTGGAGTGTTATCGAGAAAAGGCGATTCATTACCCTGCCGCAGGACCACTGCATATGCGGCAATATTCCGGGGTCGTGCAACAACCCGGAGATGGGTCGCAATCAGTGTGAGGCTCAAACAGCAGATACATACCCGTCCAGACTATGTATGCATATCACCCACCACGACAGGTCGCTTGGCCTGTTGCACCTGCAACTGCGGGATGCAGGCCCGATTCCAGAGGAGTTCCTGCGCTTCTGCGAACAGGCCAAAGAGATTATTAGCGAACTGTTATTGCGTGAACATGTACGCCAGGCTCTGGAAGAGAGTGAAAACAAACACCGTCAACTGGTTGAAAATACCCCCATGGGTATCGTCATCTACACAAACGGCAAGGTGCGCTACGTCAACCCGGCAGCAGTGACCATGCTGGGGGCAAGCAGCGCGGATGATCTCCTTGATCGGGCCGTACTGGACTTCATTGTTGAAGAGGAGAGGGATTCTGTATCTGCCCACTTTCAGACGCTGCAACAGGCCGGCTATGTACAGTCGGCGGAAGAGCGCTTTCAACGTCTGGATGGCGGCGTTTTCTGGGGAGAAATACGCGGGGTCCCCATTGAATACGAGAGCCGGCCGTCTGTTCAGTTGCTGATTCAGGATATCAGCGCGCGCAAGCAGGCTCAGGAGCAATTGAAACTGCTATCCTACTCGGATGAGTTGACAGGCCTGCCCAACAGACGACTCTATACAGATCGGGTCGAACAGGCCTGCAGCATGGCCCGCCGCAGCAAGCGACCGATATCGCTGTTCTTTCTTGACCTTGATCGCTTTAAAGTCATCAATGATACCCGCGGTCATGCCTGCGGTGATCAGGTACTCAAGGTTGTGGCCGAACGTCTGATGCAAACACTGCGCCTCTCCGATACGGCGGCCCGTATGGGTGGCGATGAGTTCGCTGTGCTGCTGCCCGAGACAGAACCGGACAAGGCCCTGCATGTGGCAGGCAAACTGATTGCCGCACTGAAGCAACCGATCTATCTCGAGGATCAGTCGACGGTCATCATCGGCGCCAGCATCGGCCTTGCCTCCTTTCCGACAGATGGTGAAGATGGCACCACCCTGCTCAAACATGCCGACAGCGCGATGTATTACGCCAAACAGAACCATATGGATATTCACTGCTTCTCCTCGGCGATGGAATCGGTTGCCATGCGCCGGATGTATCTGGAGGGTGAGCTTGCGGTTGCTGCAGAAAAGGGTCAGTTGAGCCTGCACTACCAGAGTCAGCATGCCCTGCCCGCACACGGAACAGAGACCACGATCACCGGCGTGGAAAGCCTGATGCGCTGGCATCATCCGGAAATGGGCATGATCTCTCCGGCAGAATTTATTCCACTGGCTGAGGAGACGGGACTGATCAAACCCATCACCGTCTGGGCTATTGCAGAAGCCTCGCGACAGGCTCTGATCTGGGAGCAAGCCGGCATTCGACCCAACAGGATCAGTATTAATATTTCTGCAGCTCAACTGATGCAACAGGATCTCGCCAGTGATATTCTGTCACTGATCAGAGATAGCGGTGCGCAGCCGGAGTGGATCGAAATTGAAGTTACCGAAACTGCGGTGATGAATCAGCCTGAGACAGGTATCGCCATTATGCGCGAGCTGGTGAACGGGGGTGCCTCCATTGCCATTGATGATTTCGGCACGGGCTATTATTCATCACTGGCCTATTTGAAACGATTGCCTGCAGATCTACTCAAGATCGACATCGCTTTTATCCGAGATCTGCCGGATGATGCTGAGGATGCTGTCATTGTACGTACGATCATTGCCATGGCGCATGCCCTCGGTCTGAGGGTGCTTGCTGAAGGGGTGGAAACAACTGCACAGCTGGAGTTCCTGCGCCGTGAAGGGTGTGATCTGATTCAGGGCTATCTGCTTGGCAGGCCGCTGCCCGCTGATGAAGCCACAATCATGCTTGGTGCGGGAAAACTCGCCGTTTAAACGCAACACTACTAACTGGCACTGTCCGTCACACTTAACGGCTTATGTATGCAACACCTTTTCTCTTTGTGCGACTTTTACCTTGAGCTAGTCACGTTCTGCAATGGCGAAGGCCATGGCAACACCGTCGTCATCAGTCAGCGATACGTGCACGGCAGTAATGCCCTGCCTTTCAGCTACTGCGGCAGCACCACCATGCAGGTTGATAGCAGGCTTTCCGGATGGCTGGTGAATCGTTTCTATATGCCTGGGTGCAACACCCTGATGAAAACCGCTTCCAAGCGCCTTGGAGACAGCCTCCTTGGCCGCAAACAGCATGGCAAAGCGCCGGCCAGGATTGCCCTTGGCTCTGGCCTGGGCGATCTCTGCATCGGTATAGATGCGCTGCAAAAAACGCTGGCCGAAACGCTCAATCGCATCATCGATACGAACAATGAGTACACGATCCACGCCAATACCGGAAATAGCCATCAACAGCGCCCCTTCACCGGACCATGACAGCCTTGAAATCAGCCACCGCCTGATGCAGACCTTTGAATATCGCATCGGCAATAATGGCATGACCTATATTCAGCTCTTCGACCTCTGGTAGTGCGCAGATAGCCGGTGTATTCGCAAGCGTCAGGCCATGACCTGCATGCACGATCAGGCCGGCATCTGCGGCAAGCTTGGCACCGGCGGTGAGTGCCAGCAATTCTCTGGCCTGGGCCTCCCCCGTCAGGTTGGCATAATGACCGGTATGCAGCTCAACAACGGCAGCCCCGATATCACGACTAGCCCTGATCTGTGCAGGGATCGGATCGATAAACATCGATACCCGCACACCGGCAGCAGACAGGCGCGCCACGGCAGCAGCCAGGCGGGCCTTGTGCGCAACCACATCCAGACCGCCTTCCGTGGTCAGCTCTTCACGCTTTTCCGGAACCAGACAGCAGGCGACCGGCTTCAATCGCTCACAGATCGCCACCATCTCGTCTGTCACCCCCATCTCCATGTTCAAATGCAGGCCGGGGGTAGCGGCAAGGCGTTCAATATCGTGGTCCTGAATATGACGCCTGTCCTCGCGCAGGTGCGCGGTAATACTGCTCGCTCCGGCAGCCAGACAGATCGGCACCGCAGCCAGCGGATCTGGGTAGGCCGTTCCGCGCGCCTGCCGAATCGTTGCGATATGATCAATGTTTACACCCAGATACATCCGCTTACTCCTGTCATTCATGGTATATATTTGTACTTATCCCTGCTGTCGGAAACTGTCCGGCAATTTAACGCCGTGTTCACGCAACACGCCCGTGATCATCATGCGCCAGCGCAGCCTGTCCTGAACCGACATATGCACATTCACTTGCCGGATCACCCCTGCCATGCCCTTTCTCAAGCCGGCAGATACTTCCACGCCGTTACCGCAATCGCCGCAGAGCAGATGTGCACTCTGCCAGTACATCGCATCTGTTTCGACCACCTGCCGGCCGCAGTGCCAGCAGTGAAACAGATCACCCAGCCAGCCGGCACGCTCGAGCAATAACCACAAGGCGGCACACTGCCCCTCATCGGCCTGCCGGGCATCAAGCAGCGAGATAGCCTCATGCAGCTCTGCATAGCCGTGCGGATCACCATCCTGAAACAGGGTATTGGTAACCGCGATCACCTCCAGTGCATCCAGCATATGTGTTTCATGCACCAGCTGCTCGTGGCGTATCACATCAATCAGTGTGCCCATACCACCGCTGCGGCCCGGTCTCCAGGTGAGCTGCAGACGATATAACGGTGCGAGTGTGGCGCGAAAAATGCTCTTCGGACGCCTGGCGCCGCGCGCCATCACGGTAATGCGCCCGTGTCCGGCAGTAAGGATATGGCATATCAGCGATGTTTCGCTGAACGGGATCCGGCGCAGCAACAGGCCATCATCGGTATACTCAGCCATGCACAATCAACACGGGCTTTATCGTATACAACCAGTGCGTTACTGATCCGTACCCAGGCCCAGATCCAGCAATTTACCCGGATGATTAAACCAGTCCTCATCCACTCGGACCCATAGATTCAGATGTACACGACAGTCCAGAATGTTCTCCAGCCCCTTTCTGGCCCGCACGCCGATATCTTTCATACGGCTGCCACCCTTGCCGATCAGCATCGGCTTATGACGTTCACTGCCAACCAGAATCACAGCATCAATTTCGATGCCTTCGCCCTGCTCCTCAAAGCGTTCGATATCGACAGCCGTCTGAAACGGAATCTCCTGCTGCATGGCCAGAAATACCTGCTCACGCACATATTCCGCTGCCAGCTGACGCTGGGTCTGGTCGGTAAACCACTCCGGATCATGCAGCGCAGGCTGCTGCGGCAATAAACCGGTCAACTGTTTCAGCAGTGACTCAATCTGCATACCGCGACGGGCCGACACCGGAATATAGGCCACCGCCCCCGGATCCAGTCGCTGCATCATGGCCAGACGCGGTAACAGGTCATCTTTTTTGATGGCATCCACCTTATTCAACACGTGGATACGCGGCTGCGTCAGGCGGCCATCGGCAAAACGTTCAATCAACTCACGCGTTACCCGATCCAGCGGGCAGGTCACATCCTGCATAATGGCCAGCACATCCGCTTCCTCTGCTGCGGCATAGGCAATACGCACCATATTGCGGTTGAGCTGTTTATCGCCCTTGTGGATACCCGGCGTATCAACAAAAATAATCTGGCTCGCATCATCATTGTAAACGCCGAGAATACGGTGGCGTGTGGTTTGCGGCTTCGGCGTAACAATCGCTACTTTTGCCCGGATAATATGGTTCATCAGTGTAGACTTGCCGACATTCGGGCGCCCCAGCAGGGCTACCGTGCCACAACGAAATGTTTCATCACTCATCTTTCAATTTACTCCATGCCTGTTCTGCTGCTGCAATTTCAGCTGTTTTCTTGCGCTCACCTTGGCCGTGACCAACAATTCTGTCCTGCACACTGCATGCGGCCTCAAAACGAGGATTCGCGCCTGCGCCACGATCTGTCAGCTTGTATACAGGCAGCCCCCAACCTTTGCCCTGTGTAAACTCCTGCAGGCGGGATTTGCCATCACGTGTATCCACCCGCCCGATATCGGCCAGCATCGGTTGCCATGCCGCCAGCACGATACGCCTGGCAGCGTCCCAGCCGGAATCTTCAAACACGGCACCAATAACAGCCTCGACAGCATTGGCCGTAATCGATGGCGATTTAACACCGCGGGCGCTGCGCTCCCCCTCACCGACAACCAGACAGGCAGAGAGATGCCAGTCAGCAGCAATCACCAGCAGGCTGTCCCTGCACACCAGACTTGCACGCATGCGTGAAAGCAGGCCTTCGGGCTTGTCGGGAAAACTGTGATGCAGGTATTCGGCAATCACCAGCCCGAGTACGGCATCGCCGAGAAACTCCAGTCGTTCCAGATGCCCGGTGATTGCACCGCGCAGGGCTGAACAATGAGTCAGTGCGCGTTTAAGCAGTGCCGGATCACGAAATTGATATGCGATCACCTGCTGCAGTTGCGTCAACGTAGTGTTTGCATCCTCTGCCATCAGAGTCCTGCATGTGGTGTGAAGTGCAACACCACCTGCGCCCGGTCGCGCCAGACATCCATACCGGTCAGAGCGTCCGGATCATATTCACCATGCTCATCTACCGCCTCAACAGGCCCCAGCATCCAGATGGTTTCGCTATAGCTGGATGAGACTTCAATACCGCGATCGCCACTGACAATATCCAGATTCACATAGAACTCGGCAGGCAGATCACCATCGGCAATGTAGTTCAGCGACAGCAGACGCGGCAGACGGGCACGCACATCCGCCACATCGGCATCAACCATGTTCTCGACAATGCCATCAAACATCCCCTGTACTTTCCAGCTCACATAATAGACATTGAGAAACTTCATGCCGTGCCATGCAACCGCTCCCAGAATGACCAGCCAAACCAGCACCTTGATCAGCGAGTACCCCTGCTGGCGGGAAGCGTAGACATGCGTCATGTGCATGCTAGTCAATCACATGACCCAGGCGTTCCCAGCGCGGAACACCTTTCACATTATCCCATGACCACCAGATAATCGCTGCCCGTCCTACCATGTAGGATTGCGGCACAAAGCCCCAGAAACGGGAGTCACGTGAGTTATTGCGATTATCGCCGAGGGCAAAATAGGCATCTTCCGGCACAGTCCATTCACCATCCCGGATGGAAAAGTGCTTGCGTAGTAAGGCATGCTTCACACCATCAAGGTTCTCTTCATACAGGCCTGAAACATCAGCGCTGCCGTCACCGAGAAAGTAAGTACGCTCACCCTTCTCAACAAGCGGCATCTCTATATCATTGATATACAACTTGTTTTCACGATAGGTTATTTTGTCGCCGGGGATACCTACGATACGCTTGATGTAATCCTTACTCTTGTCATCGGGATATACAAAAACAGCCACATCACCACGGTGAGCCTGTTTGGACAGCAACTGGATATCAGTAAGCGGGATGCGGAATCCGTAGACATAGCGCCAGACAAACAGGTAATCGCCCACTTCCAGTGTCGGCACCATGCTTGATGAAGGTATTTTGAACGGTGCCACAATAAAGCTGCGGATCACAATGGCCAGCAATGCAATCACAATCAGGCTTTCCAGCCATTCCCGCCAAACCGGTTTATTACTCTTCATCATTCAGCTCCCATCGCCCAGTTTCAGCACAGCCAGGAACGCTTCCTGAGGTACATTTACACTACCGATTGATTTCATCCGCTTCTTACCCGCCTTCTGCTTCTCCAGCAGCTTGCGCTTACGGGAGATATCACCACCGTAACATTTGGCTGTCACGTTCTTGCGCACGCCTTTGACCGTCTCTCGCGCCAGGATACGGCTACCGATTGCCGCCTGCAGGGGCACATCAAACTGATGGCGCGGAATCAGCTCGCGCAGCTTTTTCACCAGATCACGTCCGCGCGACTCGGCAATAGAACGGTGTACAATCAGGGAGAGTGCATCCACAGGTTCCGCGTGAACCAGCACATCCAGCTTCACCACATCGCTGACGGTAAATTCTGACAACTCGTAATCCATGGAGGCATAACCACGCGAGACCGACTTCAATTTGTCGTAAAAATCGATCGCCATCTCGGCCAGCGGCAGACTGTATGTAAGCATCACACGCCCCTGTCCGATAAATTTCATATCCTGCTGCATACCACGTCGATCCTGGCACAGCTTGATGATCGTACCGACAAACTCTTCCGGCATAAAGATATTGGCCAGTACAGTCGGCTCCTCAATACGATCAATATCCTGTGGCTCAGGAAACTCACTCGGATTGGAAATTTCAATAGTAGTACCGTCGGTTTTGTGAATACGGTAAACCACGCTCGGAGCGGTGGTAATCAGGTCGAGATCATATTCCCGCTCCAACCGCTCCTGAACAATCTCCATGTGCAGCATACCCAGAAAGCCGCAACGAAAACCCAAACCGAGTGCCGAAGAGGTCTCCGGCTCAAAGGTGAACGCGGGATCGTTCATGTGCAGCTTCTCCAGCGAATCACGCAGATCGTTATAATCAGCTGAATCCACAGGATAGAGGCCGGAAAAAACCATGGCCTTGGGTTCACGGTAACCGGGTAAAGGCTCGGTCGCACCATTTTTGAGCGTCGTCACCGTATCACCGACCTTCAGATCAGCCAGTTTTTTGATGCCGCCAATCAGAAAACCAACCGCTCCGGATGAGAGATGCGACGTGGAAAATGGTGTCGGCACAAAATATCCGAGATCCTGCACCTCATACGAGGCCGCAGTCGGCATAGACATCAGCCGGAAGCGATCACCTTTTTTCACGGTTCCCTCAAAGACACGAATCAGTGCGACCGCACCCACATAAGAGTCAAACCAGGAATCTACCACCAGCGCCCGCAACGGCTTGTCATCAAGATTCTTTGGCGGCGGAATATATTTTACGATGGCTTCCAGCACATCGATAATACCCTGCCCTGTCTTGGCTGAAACCGGCAGAGCGTACGAGGCATCCAGACCGATCACATCTTCGATCTGTCGTTTGGCCTCTTCAATATCGGCACTGGGCAGATCGATCTTGTTGATCACAGGGATGATTTCGAGATTGTTATCCATTGCGAGATAGACATTGGCCAGAGTCTGCGCTTCAACGCCTTGCGCGGCATCAACGATCAGCAGCGCACCTTCACAGGCCTGCAGGGATCTGGACACTTCATAAGTGAAATCCACATGACCGGGTGTATCGATCATATTCAGCTGATAGATATGGCCATCTTTGGCAGGGTAATTCAGCGTAGCTGTCTGCGCCTTGATGGTTATACCGCGCTCCTGCTCCAGATCCATCGAATCGAGTACCTGCTTCTTCATCTGGCGCTCTGTGAGCGCACCGGTCTCCTCGATCAAACGGTCAGCGAGCGTCGACTTGCCATGATCGATATGGGCAATAATGGAAAAATTGCGAATATAGTGTTGATGATTGGTTGATTGGGTCATTGGCGCGGCAGTGTACCGATGCAATCGCGACGATGCCATCAATCGATTTATCATCCCCCGCCACGGACACATAATCACTGCACACTTGCAAAAAAAACAGAGTAACCTAATTTATCGGATACTAAAGATTATCATTGGCACAGAATGGGCCGGACAGATGCAGCCTGTTCAAGCATTGTTCCAGATTAGTCAGCGGATGGGGAGATACGCGTTTCATGGGTGAATGGGATGACAACGGCAAACACAGGGAAAAACGGGAAACAGATCTGTTCGCAAATGACCCGGGAGATCAGCCACATGATGAGCTGGATCCGTTTGCCGATCTGCAGCACGACTATGAGGCATTGCTGAATCACGCAGAGCCGGAGGCGAATGTTAGTCTGCATGATATGGACAAGGATCTGGAAGCGGAAAGTGCAAAACCACCTGTCAAACCTGAGCCTGACCAGGCAAACGCTGCGGAGTTGACCGATCACGCCGCTGATCACAACAGCAGCAAAGATACAGCCGCCACGCCCCCTTTAACCGACAATCAGGCAGCAGAAGGCGCGGAAAAACAGCAGCTCCACGACGGCATTGATGCAACTGAATCCGACGATGTGGATGGTTATTTTGCCCAGTTCAGCGAGATGGCAAACAGCGCAGACCTGCCGGCTGAAACAGAAGCGATTGATGAATCATTGTTTGACGACATCCCGCCCGATCCCGATGCTGAGAAAAGAACGCTGGACCATCCGCTTTGGCAACAACCCGAAAAAACCGGCAACAGGCGCGCGCTGGCCACTATATTCATAATACTGGCAATTGGCCTGAGTGGTGGTGCCTACTGGTACACTACTGCTTCAGATCAGCAGATCGCCCAACACAGCGGTAAACAGACAACAGCCGGAGAGCAGACAGACAAAGCAGTTGCCGAGAAAGAAAAAGCTGCCATTCGCACGGCCTTGGCGGAGAAAATCCTCGCCGATGCACGTGTTGCAAAAGAGCGGAAGCAGGTCTCCGGATCAACTCCGGCCAGCGCGAAAAAGCCGGTTGCCGAAGAGACAGATACGGCGCAGCAACTGGAGCAGGCCAAGGCACAACTGGCGCTTGAAAAGAGAAATCTGGCTGCAGCACAGGGCGTTGCTGATCATACAGATCGGGCAGCAATCACACCCGGGACAACAACTCAGCCCTCCAGAGCAGAAGCTGCTGTTGAAGCCAGACAACTGGCTGATGCAAAAGCCGCTGCTGAAAGCAAACGCCTGGCTGATGCAAAAGCTGCTGCTGAAGCCAAACGCATGGCCGATGCAAAAGCTGCTACTGAAGCCAAACGCATGGCCGATGCAAAAGCTGCCACTGAAGCCAAACGCATCGCTGATGCAAAAGCTGCTGCTGAAGCCAAACGCCTGGCCGATGCAAAAGCTGCTGCTGAAGCCAAACGCCTGGCCGATGCAAAAGCTGCTGCTGAAGCCAAACGCCTGGCCGATGCAAAAGCTGCTGTCGCAAAACCGAAAGCCAATGCCGTAGCAAGCAGTCAACCCGTAGTCAGGCAGCAGGTCGTTGTGCAGTCAAAGCAGCTGCCAACCAGACCCCATGTTGTTAAAAAGCAACACGTCGTAAGCACGCCGGCTCATGCGCAGCAGATTATCGAATATGGGGCGCTGGATGACGAGATCACCATGACCCCGGCTGCTGCTGTTATCACGCCGATCACACCGGTAACGGTGCCGGCCACCTCCGGCGGCATCAAGCCATCAACCACATCCGCTCAGACCGGTGAATGGATGATCATACTGACCTCGGCCAGCTCCGATAAATCCGCCAGACAACAGGTGGCCCGCATGCATGAGCAAGGCGTACAGGCAGAGGTAGCCCGGATTGTCGATCAGGGCAGGGTCTTCCACCGCATTCGCCTGACCGGTTTCTCTTCCCGGCAACAGGCACAACAACAGCTGGATATTGTCAGCCGCAAGCTCGGTTTGCATGGCGCGAAAATCGAAAAACTGTAGCTGTTAACGCCAGTCACGCCATTGACAGCACAGCGGCCGCTTCCTAACGTCGCGCTACTTTTGAAAACAAGGATCTACCTACCATGTCAGATATCTCCCGCTCCCAGAGTGATTTTGAGCAAGCACGAAAAATACTGCCGGGCGGCGTCAACTCTCCTGTACGTGCATTCAAGTCAGTCGGAGGTACGCCACGTTTTTTTGCCAGAGCGAGCGGCTCCAACGTCTGGGATGTGGATAACAACCGTTATATAGATTACGTCGGCTCCTGGGGGCCAATGATCCTCGGCCACGCCCACCCGGCCGTCGTTAAGGGCGTGCAGGAGACGGCCGAGCTCGGCATGTCCTTCGGCGCACCGTGCGAGCTGGAAATTGAGCTTGCCCAGCTGGTGATAGATATGGTCCCCTCCATCGAGGTGGTCCGTTTTGTCAACTCCGGCTCGGAAGCAACCATGAGCGCGCTGCGTCTGGCACGCGGCTTCACCGGCCGTGATAAATTCATCAAATTTGACGGCGGCTATCATGGCCATGCCGATGGCTTTCTGGTCAAGGCGGGCTCCGGTGCCGCCACGTTCGGTGAGCCGGACTCGGCCGGTGTGCCTGCCGACTACGCCAAGCTGACGCTGACCGCACCATTCAATGATATTGATGCCGTAAAGAGCCTGTTCGCACAAAACAGCGGTGAAATTGCCTGCATTATTGTCGAGCCGGTGCCCGGCAATACCGGCGTGATGTTACTGCATGAAAATGGTTTCCTGCAGCAACTGCGCGATCTCTGCGACGCTGAAGGCGCGCTGCTGATCTTTGATGAGGTGATGTGCGGCTTCCGCGTCGCGGCCGGTGGCGCACAACAGCGTTTCGGCATCATGCCCGATCTGACCTGTCTGGGTAAAATTATTGGTGGTGGTCTGCCGGTCGGCGCTTATGGCGGTCGCGAAGAGATCATGCGCAAGATATCCCCCGATGGCCCTGTCTATCAGGCAGGCACGCTCTCGGGCAACCCGCTGGCCATGCGCGCCGGTCTGGAGACGCTGTCGCGCCTGCGTGCACCGGGCTTCTATGAAGAGCTGGAGCGCAAGACTACACGCCTGGTAGAGGGACTGCTCGCCGGTTGTAAAGCCGCCGGAGTACCGGCAGTCGCCAATCAGGTGGGTGCGATGTTCACCATCTTCTTCACGGATCTGGATGCGGTAACCAGCTGCAGCGATGTCAGCGAACACTGCGACCTGCCATTCTTCGGCCGTTATTTCAATGCTATGCTCGATGAAGGTATCTACCTTGCCCCATCGCAGTACGAGGCTGCATTCATGTCCGCAGCCCACTCTGACGCTGATATCGATGAGACCATTGCCGCTGCCGGTCGCGCGCTGGCAACACTGACTGCATGAGTCTGCTGCAATCGATTACATTTAACGATGCGGGTCTGGTGCCGGCCATCGCACAGGATGCGACCAGCGGCCGCGTGTTGATGATGGCCTGGATGAACAGAGAGGCAGTCGAGCAGACACTGGCAACAGGCTTTGCCCACTACTACTCCCGTTCACGGCAGCGGCAGTGGAAAAAAGGTGAATCATCCGGCCATGTGCAGAAGGTGCAGGCTATCTATCTGGATTGCGATGGTGATACGATACTGCTGAAGATCGAACAGAGTGGCCCTGCCTGCCATACCAATCGCGAATCCTGTTTTTACAAACAGCTTCAGGATCAGACATGGATCACCATAGAGGAGCCCATGACATGAGCAACACCATGAACGCCAATGATATTCTCGGTGAGCTGACCGCCATACTGGAAGCCCGCAAGAGCGAATCAGCGGATGCATCCTATGTCGCATCGCTCTATGCCCGACCGGACAAAATGCTGGAGAAGATCGGCGAAGAGGCTGTGGAAACCATTATCGCCGCAAAAAATGATGATCGTGAACAGATCATCTATGAAACAGCGGATCTCTGGTTTCATACCATGGTGATGCTGGCTCAGAAGAACCTGTGTGCAGATGATGTACTGCGCGAGCTGGCCCGACGTTTTGGCGTGTCCGGCCATGATGAAAAAGCCTCCAGGACAAAATAAGCAGCCTCACAGGGCTACTGTCCTGACACCATGCCTATGGATAAACAGCAAATCCTGAATCTGATTATTGCGCAGTTGCGTAGTGATCTGGCCATGAGTGAGCGGGCTGTGAAAGTTGCGCGGGATACGGCCAGCCATGCCGACTGTCTGGGCTCCAGCAAATATGAAACCATGGGACTGGAAGCGTCCTACCTTGCTCAGGGGCAAGGCTTACGCCTGCTTGAAGTCGAGCGTGCACTCAACCATTTCACACAACTCTCACTGCCCGAGTCCGCCGCATCCACCATTGGCTTATCGTCACTGGTAGAGCTGGAGGATGAGCATGGTGAGCGGCAACTGCTCTGGCTTGCCGCAGATGCGGGTGGACTGAAAATTGACTACCTGGATACGGTGATCACGGTCATTACGGCCCGATCACCGCTGGGCAAGGCATTAATCGGCAAGGTATGTGATGACGACATTGCCATCAGCATCGCCGGCAAAGAGCGCTGCTATATGATCTTATCCGTCCTGTGATGACACCACCACCGCATGATTCAGGTCAGCCCATTGATCAGGGCAGCAGGGAAAGCGAATGGTTTCTCTATTTGATTCGCTGCAAGGGCGGCCAGCTTTATACCGGCATCAGCACCGATGTAGCGCGTCGCTTCGCTGCCCATCAACTTGGTAAAGGGGCCAAATTTCTGCGTGGCAAAGCACCGCTGGTACTGGTCTTCCAACAGAAAATCGGCTCGCGCTCCGAGGCCCTCAAAACCGAAGCCGCAGTAAAAAAACTGGCCCGCGCTGACAAGGAGAACATCATCAGCTCCGGACACCTGGCACGCATCTGAATTTATCTGGCAGCGATGCATCTGCCTGATGCACCGCAGCTGAATTAGTCTAAACAACACTTTTGCTGTATGCTGCCGTTTTCGCGTAGTGAATCAGTTGACTCACGCATGCTGCGTATGACGGATTAAACAGGTGTTATATGGCAGCCATACGCGTTCGTTATCAAACTCTGGAGTTTGATAACGTGGACATTCATCTTCGCACATTAAGAGATAATCAGGAATTTTCTGACGACGACGGTATCGCCGAAGGTCTGGGCATTTCATCGGCAACATGGCCTCTGTTCGGCATCGTATGGCCTTCCGGTCAGGTGCTCGCTCACCTGATGGCTGACTATCAGATTGCCGGCAAGCGCATTCTGGAGGTCGGCTGCGGTATTGCACTCTCCAGCCTTGTGCTCAATCATCGCCATGCGGATATCACAGCCACAGACTATCACCCGGAAGCCGGTGCATTCCTGCTGGCAAACACAAAACTGAATGCCGATCAGGCTATCCCCTTTCTGCGTACCGGCTGGGAAGATGATAATCACAGTCTGGGCAAATTCGACCTTATTATCGGCAGCGACCTGCTCTACGAACAGGGCCACGCTGAAATGCTGTCGGGATTCATTGATAACCATGCCAACCCGCACTGTGAAGTCATTATTGTTGATCCGGGTCGCGGTCGTCATGCCCGTTTCAGTAAAGCAATGGTCAAGCTCGGCTACGCACACAGCCAGAGCCGGCCTGAAAATATTGAATATCTGGAAATACCGTTACCAAAAGGTCAGGTCCTGCATTATCTGCGCTAGCAGCCTGTCGATGGATAAAAAACCGGCGCTACACCTTATTTGCCCTGGACATTGTAATGGGTGGCTTTATCGCCACCCTGGTGTGAGGAAGAGTCGCAGGCTTTTTCTGCCATTCTGATGATCTGATCCACTGCCAGCGTCAGCTCATCACTGTTCAGATGCTCCGATTTGACAGTAGCCGCACCGATACTGGCGATCGCACCATGCATGACCCCCTTGACCGTATTGCGTATACGCTCGGCCAGTATCATGGATGCCTTTGCATCCGTGTAGGGCAGCAGCACGGCAAAGCGGCTCTCTGCAAGCGGCTCGATCATATCCGAATCACGCACATTCAGCCTGATCTGGTGATGGATCACGCGTAGCAGTTGCGCCAGCTCTGACTGCTCTTTACTCAGGTCGACGTTGAGCAACAGTAGCGATGTGGCGGCGCCTTTTCTGGCTGCCAGATTGAGTGTTTCATGCATCAGCAGGTGGAGTTGCCGATACTCATCGGGTGCTGCTGCCCCTGGATCCGGCTCTGCCTGCGGCGGCCATTCCAGATGCTCGGGCAGATCCTCCCCTATATTGTACCAGGGTGCCTTGTAACGGGTGAATATATGTCTGGCAGGACGCGTACCCGGATCGCCGTCAACAGTGCCCATACGGAAGATATAGTGTTGCTGGTCTTCACGCCTGGCATAAATCTGCGAGCCGCAGTTGCTACAGAAATAGCGTCGCTTGCCCGGAGAGGATTCGTAGTTTTTCAACAACGCCTCACCAGCCGTAAACGTCAGATCAGCCAGCTGCACAGTTGCTACCGACGAAAAGGCCGAGGCATGCGCCTTGCGGCAGGTAGGACAGTGACAATGGATGATCGGCCCCATCTCACCACGGATTTCATATCTGATCTGCCCGCACAGACAACTGCCTGTAATCATAGATGCTTCTCCCGACCGGAGCCGACCGGTAACCGGCCTTAAACTCACTACGATCAGAGGCTATAAGCGCAGGCAGGCAGTGACAATATGATAATCCGGTCACAACACGCGGGGGCATCAGACAGCAGAGCGACAGTCACTGCCTGTGCATCCATCTGATACGGCGGCCATCAGAACTTGTTTGCACTGAAACCGTCTCTCATACGATCTTGCTCAATGTCATACTTATGTCACAAGCCGGCTTCATGATACCCCTCTTTGTAATGGATCAACTAAGCCTCGATTTACCTGTCAGCAACATCCGTTTGCCGACCGGCAGCTGCACTGACAGAAAAACAAACTGACCAAGGATATTCTATATGTTACTCAAGCTCTTTCATGCCGCCTGCCTGCAACGGTTTATTACCCGCACATTGATGCTGCTGGCGGCCATGGCAATGATGACGCCGTTAAATGCCATGGCTGATGATATGGTTCGGCTGAATATTGCCGCTTTTGAAAAGCGGGCTGCTGATTTCACCTTTGACTCCATCATTACCGGCACCTATGCCGACATGTTTAATATCATGCAAACCAAAGCGGATGTGATCTTTCTGACCCGCACACCCGTGCTGCAGAACGGCGATGTAATCAACCTGCAGATTGATGCACTGCGTATGGCCGACAACAATAAACTGTCAAACGAAGGGCTGAACTGCCAGTTTGTTTTTGATAATGAATCGGATGAGGATTCGCAGTTCTACTCGATAGCCGGCATGTGCAGCATGCTGGAGGCAACCGATATCGGAACAAACAAAATCAAGGCATTCATCAAAAGATCCATGCTTTCCGATGCCAACTACAATATGAATGTGTGGATGAAAATCTACGAGGATGAAAAACAGGGCATCGCCATTTATGCCGATGTGGATCCAAAATAGGAAGCCCTCCCCTACGCCGTTTTGGCATACAAAATCTCCATCAAAACAGAGCATGATACAGCCCACTTCAATCACTCGTTCGGGTTCTATTCAGGGAGCGCGTGCGCAGCAGCATAGCCCGCATATGACTGAATCGGAAGATAGAGAGAGCCCATATGGTGAAGGCTAAGTTCGGTCAAAAATGGACAGTCAGCAACCTTTCTGTGACAATCGATATCTACTCAGGGAAACCTGCGTATTCCGGTCGAACGTGACACCTGATTCCGCTGGAACGCGGCACCCCATTCCGATTGAAGTCGGCACCTGATTCCGGTGAAGTCGACACCCCCGCTACAGGGTTCAAGATGTAGCTGATCTGG
>Ga0210044_10000749_pt1 | contig 49551 bp, 41 predicted proteins | sample CryGey13umfilter_2_FD_183959 | JGI IMG/M metagenome (GOLD analysis project Ga0210044, IMG submission 183959) | Groundwater microbial communities from aquifer in Utah, USA - Crystal Geyser 4/9/14 3 um filter (SPAdes) (version 2) | ecosystem: Environmental > Aquatic > Deep subsurface >...
CTCGGCGATCGACGACGCCCTCGCGGCGCTGTTGGTCCAGATCGTCCAGATCAGCCGGTGCGCTGGGCTCGCGAAGCTCGGGCACGTCTCGTTCGACGGCAGCAAGGTCCAAGCGAACGCGAGCAAGCACAAAGCGATGAGCTACGGCCGCATGGTGGAGGAGGAGAAGCGGTTGAGAGCGGAGATCGAGGCCTTGCTCGCGCGCGGAGAGCAACAGGACGAGGTCGAAGACGCGCGCTTGGGCGAAGGAGTCGCCGAGACCGACATCCCGGCCGAAATCCATCGGCGCGAGGTGCGACTCGCACGCATCGAGTCTGCGTCGAACGCGTGCGGTCGACCACCGGTGCGCTTCCCGAGAAAATCAGCGCCGATACTGGATTCTGGGCGCCGACGAATGCGGTGTGGTGCGACGAGCAGCAGGTGGACGCCTACATCGCCACTCAGCGGCGACGCCGGTCTGCCGTGCCGCCAGGTGCCGCCGAGCCCGCCAACACGCCCCAACAGGAGATGCGGGCCAAGGTGGCCAGCCCGGAGGGCCTGGAGGCCTACCGGCGACGGAAGTGCATTGTCGAGCCGGTGTTCGGGCAGATCAAGCAGGCGATGGGGTTCAGGCGGTTCTCGATGAGGGGGATGGACGGAGCGAGGGGAGAGTGGGCCCTCGTCTGCGCCTGCCACAACGTCCGCAAGCTCTGGGGCGCCCGGCAAGCGGAGCGGCTGGCGGCAATCGCCCCAGCCCTGCCAGCGCCCCGAACGGGCACGGGCAGGGGCACGGTCATGGGCAGGGGAGGAGCGCCGCGCGCTACGCGCGACGGGCTCCTAGCGCTAAACGCAAAAAAGCCGCCCGGAGGCGGCTCTTTTCATATCGAATCGGAAGATCACAGACGCCGTCGTCAGCAGAGAGAGCCGGGCACCCCCTAGCCTCGGAGGGACCGACTACCGTTGCTTCCTCTCGGACCTGGCGGGGTTCACGGGCACCGATCTAGGGACCCGACCCTCACTGCTGACGACGGAGAGAGTGGCGTGGCGGAGAGAGGGGGATTCGAACCCCCGGTGAGTTGCCCCACACACGAGTTCCAGTCGTGCACCTTCAACCACTCGGTCACCTCTCCTGGAACCACGCAAAACTACGGAGGAAGAGGGATTCGAACCCTCGTTACGCTTGCGCGCAAACCGGATTTCGAATCCGGCGCCTTCAACCACTCGGCCATCCCTCCAAAAACCTTATGATCGAGCGCGTAGCGTCCGAAAGAACGACCGCAGCATCGCTGCGCTCTCGTCCCCACAGATCCCGGCGATCACCTCGAAGCGGTGATTGAGCCGAGAGTCCCTTGAGAGGTCCTCGAGCGTGCCGAGGAAGCCCCCTTTGGGATCCGCGCAACCATACACACAGCGTTCAATCCTGGCTTGCACCATGGCCCCTGCACACATCGGGCAGGGCTCAAGGGTCACGTAGACCGTGCAGCCATCGAGGCGCCAGCTCCCAAGCGCCTTAGCGGCGCTTCGCATCGCGAGGAGCTCGGCGTGGGCGGTCGGATCGGAGTCGCGCTCGCGCCGGTTGTACCCGACCGCGATGACCACTCCGTCGCGAACCACGACCGAACCTACGGGTACTTCACCCTGGTCGGCCGCTTGCTTCGCAAGCTCCAGTGCCTCGTTCATATACCGCTGGTGGACGGCGTCGCTCATGACACCCAATCAAAGAGCTGGAGTTCAACGAACCCGCGAGCCCGCGTTCTATGCGCCGTGAGAACTTCTGTCAACGGGCCCCCCCACAAGAACACGCTTCGCGGTGAGGCGCGTTGCTACCGCACCTTGGAAGAGGATCGCGGGCGCTGGGGTTGGGGTGCTCGTGGGAATGATGTTGTGCCTCGCGCCGCGCCGTTCTAGGCTGTGAGGCTACGGAGTATCAGAAATGTCTCGATCTGCGCTCGCCGCCCTCTTGATCGCGCTCGGCCCAGTCACCGCCCAAGCCGCCCCGATCACCCTCACCACCAGCGACGGCGTCGCGATTAGCGCCGACGCTGTCGGCACGGGCACCACGGGCATCGTGCTGCTGCACGAGAAGGGCCGCGATCGCCAAGCGTGGACGAACTTCCCCGAGCGCCTCGCCGCCAAGGGCATGCAGGTCGTGAACGTCGACCTGCGCGGGCACGGCGCCTCCGCGAGCGGCAAGGAGCTCGCGCAAGAGGACTACGTCAAGATGACCGCGGACGTGAACGCGGCGGTCACTTGGCTCGCCGCCCACGGCGCCACGCGCATCTCCGTCGTCGGCGCCGAGCTCGGCGCGAACCTCGCCGTCGTCGAGGCCGTCGACGACAAGCGCGTCTCCGACGTCGTGCTCTTGTCCCCGGGCATGTCCGTCGCGGGCGTGAACGCGACGCAAGCCATCACCCAGCTCGGCACCCGGCAGATCCTCGTGGTCACCGCCGCCAGCGACGCCTACGGTATGCGCACCGCCTCCTTCTTCGAGGGCAAGGGCGGCGCCACCGTGCACGTCGAGGTGCTCGACGGCGCGACCAGCGGCACCAAGATGCTCGTGCGCTCCCCCGACCTCGATCCGCTGCTGCAGTCGTGGTTCAACGGCGCCTACTTCGGCGCCAACGCCGATCCCGGCGCCACCAAGGATCTCACCACCGGTGACACCTCGGGCATCGAGACCACGGGCACCAAGTTCGAAGAGCGCCGCGAGCGCGAGCGCAAGACGCCCCTCGTTCCCGCCGAGGCGCCGCCGCCGGCCGACCCCATGCCCGAGCTCAACCTGGACGACTAAGCGCCGCCTCCAGCCACGCGAGCGCACCGAGCTCGTCCCCAAAGGCGCCGTCGAGCTGCGCCTCGTAGGCGCGCTCAAGCCACTGGCCCATCGCCGGGCCCGGCGCGACCCTGCCCACCAGGTGACGCCCCAGGAGCAAGCGCGGCGCGGCCTGCTCGCCAACCCCGAGCTCTACCGCCCGCGCCAGCCGCTCCAGCGCGTCGGGCGCCTCACCGTGCGCCCAGCGCCCGAGCAATACCAGGTCGACCGGAGCCTTGGCGGCGAGCCGTCGAAGCCCAGCGTCCGTCGCGGCCTGGGTGGCGCGCTCGCGGTTCGCTGCGAGCACGAGCTCGCGAATCGGAAGGTGCAACCAGCGGAAGATCGCGAGTCGATCGAGCGCCGCGGTGAGGTCCTCGGCGCTCGACCCGCGCGCCCACGCCGCCACCATGAGCGCGTATCCCCGCGCTGGTCCGAGGGCGTCGCGGTGTCCGAGCAGGCCCTCCAGGGCGCCGTCCGGGGCGCGCGGCACCCCGGGGAACAGGCGGGCGTGCACCCCCGCGCGCCACGCGATGTCGAGGCCGAGGCTCGGGGCGACGCCGGTGAGCAGCAGCTTGCGCCACTCCTCCCCGACCCGCTCGGCCGGGAGCTCCTCGAGCGCGGCCTCCTCGCACAAGCGCACGAGGGCGGCGTCGGGCTCGAAGCGCAGCCGCGACGCGAACTGCAGCACGCGGAGCGCGCGCAGGGGGTCCTCGAGGAAGGTGTCCTCGTCCACGGCGCGCAAGCGCTTGGCGCGCAGGTCCTCGAGCCCGCCGTGCGGGTCGACGAGCTCGCCGGTGATGAGATCGCGCAGCAGCGCGTTGATGGTGAGGTCGCGCCGCCGCGAGGCCTCAGCGATGGACAGGGCGGGATCGCCGCAGACCGCGATGCCCTTGTGCCCAGGCCCCGCCTTGCTGTCCGTGCGCGGGAGCGACACGTCCACGTCGAGCCCCGCCACGACGACCTTGAACACGCCAAACGCGCGCCCGACGGCGTTTACGGGGCCGTGCTTGCGCAAGAGGCGCTCTAGCACGCGCTCTTCGAGGCCATACACCTCGACGTCCCAGTCCACGACCACGCGATCGAGCAGCGCGTCGCGCACGCTCCCGCCGACCGCGAGGGCGCGACCGCCGGCGCGCTCGACATCCAACGCGAGGCGAACAAGGGCCGGAGGTGGGGGCGCGAGCATCTTCCTCTCCAGTGTGTTCAACGCTCCCTGCTAGCATGGGCCGCTAGCCTCGTCGCCACCTCTCCGCGAAAGGACCGCCCATGCGCCCCGCCCACGCCACCGCCTTCGTCCTCGCCGCCGGCCTCGGCACGCGCTTGCGCCCCCTGACGGAGCACCTGCCCAAGCCGCTCGTGCCCGTCTGCGGGGTGCCCATGCTCGCCTACTCGCTCGCCCTGTGCGCGCGCCACGGGCACCGCAACGTCATCGTGAACGCGCACTGGCTCGCGGACACCCTCGCGCCCTGGGAGGGCGATCACGAGGGCGTGAACGTCAGCGTCGCGGTGGAGGCGCCCGACATCCTCGGCACCGGCGGCGGCCTGCGCGCCGTGCGCGACCACCTCGCCGAGCGCTTCGCGGTCGTGAACGCCGACGTGCTCTGCGACGTAAACCTCACCGCGCTCCTCGACGCGGTGCCGTTGGGTGGCGGCGCGATGGCGCTGCGCCCGATGGAGGCCGAGCGCTACGGCGTCGTCGCCGCGGACAGCACCGGCGTCGTCGTCGAGCTCGTGACCGTCGCGCACGCCACCCCGAGCGGCGAGGTCGACCGCGACACGCACTTCACGGGCATACACGCCCTGCACCGCGACGCCCTCGACCTCGTGCCCGACGGCTTCGCCTGCGTGGTGCGCACCGCCTACCGCGAGCTCGTGCCGCGCCGCCTCGTGAACGGCCTGCGCCACACCGGCGCGTGGCTGGACGTCGGCGACCCCGAGGCCTACCTCGCGACCAACCTCGCGGTGCTCGCGGGGGAGGTGCAGCTCGCCCTCGACCCGCGCCTGCGCGCCGCTTGGTGCCGCAGCGGTCGCCGCTCCTTCGGCGACTCCAAGGCCGCGCACGGCGCGATGATCCGCGGGGACGCCTGGGTGGGCGTCGGGGCACAGATCGAAGGTTCTACCTTGCAGAACGCCGTCATTGGCGCGCACGCCGTCGTCCACCCGCGCGCCGAGCTCATCGACTCCGTGGTGTGGGACGGCTGCGAGGTGCCCGCCGGCCGCTACGAGCGCGCCGTGGTCTACCCCGGCGGCGTGCTGCGGCTCGGCTGAGCGCTCAGCGCTAGAACGCGCCGGGCGTGGGGGTGTCGGCAGGATCGCCGCAGAAGCAGTGATCGACCGCGCAGTCCTTCTGGCCCGCGGCGACGAGCGCCGCCTCTTCCATGCAGTAGTCGGGGAGCGAGTGCGCGTCGTCATCGGCGCAGAAGTACTCCTCGAAGTCGACGCTGCCAGCGCCAGCGGTGCCCGTGGCCGGGTCGATGGACTCGCCGGTGATGACACACTCCAAGGAGCGCGCCGTCGCGTCGATCATCGCCTCGCAGGAGCCATCCGCGAGGATGACGCCGTAGCCGAGCCGATCGTCATCGAGGGGCGTGCTCCACGTCTCCATGAGCACGACGTAGGACACGCCGGGCTGTGTGTTGGCGAGCGTGCAGTACTCAGGCGCGCCGCGGCCCGAGTGGCCGCCCGCGCCCTGATTGGAAGAGACGATGACGCACTCGTTGAACGCGACCTGGACCTCGCCGCCGAGGCTGTCCTGGTAGCGCACCTTAAAGTCGCCAATCTCACCGCCCTCTTCTTCCGTAGCGGGGGTGCCCGTGTAGTAGGTCGCGAAGCCCGCCGTGAGGTCGAGGTCGCCGTCGTCGAACACGTTGTCGGGGTAGATGTAGCGCTGAACCGGGCCGATCGTGGCGACCGACTGGTTCCAGAACACCGTCTCCGGGTCGACGAAGACGCAGACGTGGCCGCCGGTGCCGCGGAAGGTGAAGGTCACGCCGCCGCGCGCGGAGTTGCCCGTCGGCCCGATCTCACCGTACTTGACCGCACCCTGGAGCTCCTCGGCCGAGGTGATGACCGCGGGCGTGAGCTCGCCGAGGTGATCGACGCCGCGAACCCCGTCGATGTGGCCCGCGAACAAGAAGTCGCCCGTGTAGTCGCAGCCGACGCTGAGCGCGAGCGCGGCGGTCGTGAGCGCAAGTGCGAAGTGCCTCATGGGGTCGTGACCTCGAAGTCGAGCCGCAGCTCGGGGTAGTCGTCGGGAGATTGGTAGACGTGCCAGCCGCCGTCTGACACCGTCCAGTCGCCCATAGAGACCGTCGGGTAGTTCAGGAGGTCCTGGGGCTGTCGCCCGCCGTAGAAGTCCGTGGCGTAGTCGGTGACGCGCTGGCCAGCCGCTTCGTCGCAGGTGGAGTAGTTGTACTGCTCCGAGGGCGCGTCCATCCAGCCCCAGAGCGAGAAGCCTTGGCCCTCCGCGTTCTGGTGGTACTCCTGCTGCCACAGCACGAACTCGGCCTCGAAGTCGCCGTCGGCGTTCTCTTGGAAGTCGAGGTCTGCCGCGGTGATCGCGCCGTCCTTGTTCTTGTCGCGGGCGGTGACGCGCACCTCGTCATCGCTGGTGACGTGGAGCAGGTCGAAGCACGTCTGGCGGATGTACTCGCCGTTTTGGACCTCGGCGCCGCTGGCGTCCTTGACCGGGATCTGCACGCGATCGGTGTACCAGCTCAGCAGGTCGTCCCAGTCGACGAAGCGCCCGGAGGTGACCTTGCAGGTGAGCGAGGGCAAGCAGCCGAAGCGGAAGTCGCCGACGGTGGTGCCGCCGTAGGGGTAGGTGTCGCCCGCGACGCTCGACTGGAAAGCCGGGCCGACCTCGGGGTGGGGGAAGGGCAGGATGTCCGAGCGCACCGCCGGGTAGAGGCCGAGGTAGACCGGGCCGATCAGGCGGGCGTCGGTGACCTCTTCCATGCCGCCAGCGGCGCTGTGCATCATGCGCGTGGCCGCAGCCCGCGGGATGATGACCTTGCCGCGCATATTGGTGATCTGGAGGCCCTCGTCGTAGCCACAAGCGCTACCGAGCCCGATGAGGCCCACGACACCGAGGAGGCGCATCGCTACGACTCCAGCAAACTTAGAAGACATAGCGTGCTCCGAGCTGGGCGCGGAAGGGATCCTGGCGGCTGCGCGCAAGCAGGCGATTCTGCGTGTAGAGCAGCGACGAAAGTCCATCGGGCGCGCGGTTGTTGGTGATGTTCTCGGCGCTCACCTGGAGCACGAGCTTGCCCTTGCGCACGTCGATCTCCTGCTGCAGCTGGAGGCCGAGCTCCCAGAACGGCGGCAGGTTGGTGTAGATGCCGCGGTCGCGAATGCGCAGCGAGCCGTAGTCCTGCGTGTCCTCGGAGTAATAGAGGCGCTCCACCGGCTCGCCGCTCCAGTAGTACAGGCTCACGCCGAGGACCTGCTTCCACGGGTCGGTGGGCAGCTCCCACCAGCCCCAGCCCTTCACCACGTGGGTGAGGTCGGTGGCGAAGCGGCCGTAGGAGTACTGGCTCTCCGGGTTGTTGGCGAAGGAGCCCGACAGCGCGAAGGGCGAGGTGCCGACCGACTGCGTGTAGGTGTAGGTGAGCGCGGCCGCCCAGCGGTGCGACGGGACCTTGCGCAGGTTGACGTCACCCTGGTAGTAGTCGCGCAGCGCGATGTTCGGCGTGCGAAGGCGGTAGCTGTCGTAGAAGTAGTCGCCCGAGCGCGTCCCGATGACGTTGGAGCCGTCTTCGTCGTAGATGTGGTTGAGGTCGTCCTGCTCGTAGCCGTTGCGGGTGTACTTGGCGGTGAGCGTGACGGTGCCGACCACGTCCTCGACCAGCTCCTGCTGGAACATGAGCATGGCTTCGTCGGAGCGCGGCGTGCGCAGGTTGCCCCACGCGACGTTGTTGTTCTCGCGCGGGCCGAGGTCGTACATGAGCGAGCTGCCGTTGAGGAAGCCCTTGTCGGCCTCGTGGAAGTACTCGCCGAGGAAGAGCTTGCTGCCGTAGCCCGACTGGCTGGTGAAGCTCGCGACGCCCAAGCGGCCGGTGTCATTGAACCGACCAAAGCCGCCTGAGATCTTGGTCTTCTGCTTGCCGAAGGGGTCCCACGCGGCGTAGAGGCGCGGGCCCGCCATATGACCGACGATGACCGGCTCGCCCAGGTCGTTGCGCACCACGGTGTTGTCGTAGCGCACGCCGCCCTTGATGGTCACGTTCTTGATCGGCTTCCACTCGTCCTGGATGTAGGCGTCCCACTGGCTCTGCGACGTGGAGAACTTGATGGGGCCCGTGATCTCCAACCAGTAGTAGTTGTTGAAGCTGTTCGGGTCGAAGGGGACCTCGTTGAGGTCGTAGTAGAGCGTGTTGCCCGAGTAGCCCTGAATCTGCGACCAGACGTTCTGCACGGCGCCAACGCCGGCCTTGAGGTCGTGCACGCCGCCGAAGGGGTCCTCGACGGAGAGCAGCGAGAGCGCGGTGGAGGCGTCGTAGCGGAAGCGGTCATCGAAGTAGAAGTAGCCGAAGTTCACGCTGTCATAAGCGCCGTACAGGCCGACGCGACCGGGGGTCTCCCAGTCCTCCCAGCCCTCGGCCTCGCCGGGGGCGCAGGGGTTGTAGCCCGACGAGGCGTGGGTGCAGGGCACCGGGCCGACCTCGATGAAGGTCTTCTGCAGGGTGAGCTTGGTGTCGACGTTCGCTTCCGGGGAGACGAACCACTGCCAGCGGAGGTTGGCCGCGTAGCCACCCTGCGTCTGGCGCTCCTGCGCTTCGGGCTTGACGAACTGCGTCTGCGAGAGGTTGTCGATGACCGACGGGTCCATCTGCAGGAAGGCCGACAAGCGGTGCTCGGCGTTCGGCTGCACGGTGAGCTTGCCGAAGACGAAGTGGCCGTCGAAGTCGCGGGGCAGGTCCAAGCCGACCGCGCGGCTGAGCGTGCGCGTGTACTGGTAGGACAGCAAGAACCAAGCGCGATCGCGGACGATGGGGCCTGAGAGCAGCGCGGACGCCTCCACCTTGGTGGAGGAGGTGTCGAAGCCCGTGGGCGCGAGGGTGAGGCCGTCCGCCGTGTAGCGGGCGTCCATGCGCGGGCGCCAGTTGGAGTTGTCGTAGAAGACGGCGGAGTTGAACTCCAGGTTGTTGGAGCCCGACTTGGTGACGACGTTCTGGATGCCGCCGAGGCTGACGCCCTGCTCCGGCATGTAGCCGCCGAGGAGCACGTCGATCTGCTGAATGGCGTCGAAGTTAAAGTTCAGCGAGAAGGTGCCGGTGACGGGGTCGGTGATCGTGGCGCCGTCGAGCTGGTAGGTGTTCTCGTTGGTGGCCGCGCCGCCCATGTTGACGTTGCCGCCCGAGCCGGGGGTGACACCCGCGACCATCTTGACGGCCGACTGGTAGGAGCGCCCAGACGGGATGCGCTGCAAGAACTCCTTGGTGAGGACCTCGCCGCGAGAGGTGCTGGTCACGTCGACCGTCTGCTTCTTGCCCTCGACGACGATCTCGCCGGTCGCGCCGCGCAGCGGGAGCTGCAGATCCTGCGTGAAGGTGTGGTTGACCTGGACCTCGATGCCCTCGACCGTGACGGTCTGAAAGCCTGCCTTGGTGGCGGTGAGGCTGTACACGCCCGGCGGCAAGCCGACGAACTTGTACTCGCCATCGCCGCCGGTCAGGCGCTCCTGGGAACCGCCGATGAGCTGCTCAGAGGTGACGGTGACCACGACCTCGGGGATCGGGAGGCCGTCTTCGTCGTCGACGATGGTGCCCCGAATATTGCCCGTGGTCTCCGCGAGCGCCGGGAAGGCCACGCACAGCGTGGACACCAGCGCGGCGAAGGCCAGGTAGCGGTTGAGGTGGATTCGGAGTTGCAGCATCTGGGGACGCCCCGGCGCAGGTGGGCGGAGAGGGCGAGGACCCGTGGGCCACTCGCGACAGACCGCAAGAGATGGTTTCCCGGAAGTCCGCAGAAGTACCGCTGGGGTCACGGAAAGTCAACCGAGCGCGAGCGGATGAGGTGAATCCTTGCTGCGAGCACGCCCCCACGAACGGCCTTGTTCGCGCCGCGCGCGGTAAACATCGCGCGATGGCGGTTGACGAACAGGCCTCGACGGGTGAACCATGGGCGCTCTTATGCACCTTGTGCGCGCGCCCCTCTCCTGGTCTTCCGGAGGCGATCTGATGAACCCGAGAGCCCTCTTCCTAGCGGCTTGCATGGCGTTGAGCCTGCACTCTCCGCCGGCTCACGCCACAACGCTGGCGCCCCTCACCGACGATCAGATGGTCGACGCCTCCTCGTACATCGTGGAAGGCACGATCACCGAGATCTGGGTCGAGTTCGACGATCAGGACATGATCTGGACCCGCGCTCGCGTCGCTGTCGACCGCACCTTCAAGGGGCCCGACACCCCGAACGAGCTCGTCATTGACAGCATGGGCGGCCGCATCGGTGACGCCCAGATGTCCGTGCCCTCCTCGGCGCGCTTCTCCCAAGGCGAGCACGTCGTGCTCTTCTTGGCGGACATCCGCAACGGCACGCGCCTCACGCCCGTGGGCATGGAGCTCGGCAAGTACACCATCCGCCGCGCGCCGGGCACCACCACGCAGCTCGTGCAGCGCTTCCCGGTGCCAGACGCCGAGTTCTACGATCACCGCTTCGTGCCGTACCCCGCCCCGGGTGAGCGCCGCGACCTCACGGATCTCGAGCAGACGATTCAGCACCGCCTCGCGGTGGGCTGGGATGGCAAGCCCATCGTCGGCCTGTCCCCCGAGCGCCTCACCGCGCTCAACACCCCGACCATGCGGAGGATCACCCGATGATCGCCCTGCTGGCTCTCGCCTTCCAGACCGCCTCCGCCCAAGATCACCTCGGCAGCGCGTGGATCTCGGATGACTTCCCGCTCCCGTTCGAGATCTCCGAGCTGAACGAGGACTCGCTCCCCGACGGCTACGCGCAGCAAGCCATCCCCGAGGCCTACCAGGTGTGGGTGGACAGCGCGCGCTGCGCCGGCTTGTCCTTCCAGAACGACGGCCTCACGACCGCGAACACCGGCTACGCCCAAGACTTCCACAACCGGCACACCTTCGACGACCCCACCGACTCGTTGGCGCCGGGCGTGCTCGCCGCCACGCTGAACCAGCCCGTGTTCGGCGCCCCGCGCGCCTTCGTCAAGAACGGCCGCAGCTACAGCCGCATCCTCGACTCGGACATCGTCTTCAACAACAACGTGAACTTCGCCACGGAGCAGGACATCCGCGACGGCAGCTGCGCGAACGAGTACTCGCTCAAGTCGGTCGCTGTGCACGAGATCGGGCACCAGCTCGGCATGAAGCACACCTGCGAGAAGAACGAGCTCTGCAACGAGCCCGAGCGGATCGAGGCCACCATGAACTGGACCGATCCGGCGGGCGCCTGCAGCCTTGAGCAGCTCACGCCGAACTCGCTCGACATCCAGAACATGGAGTCGCTCTACGGCCCGGGCGCCTCGTTTGAGTGCTCGCACGAGCTCGAGCCCGGCAACTCGGACACGCTCGCGTTTGGCGTCGTTCCCTTCGACCTCAAGTGCCGCATGGTCACCGAGAACGCCAGCGAGATCGTCGGCGCCAGCTGGTACTTCGGCGACGGCGGCTCGGACACCGACCCGAACGGCACGCACACCTACACGCAGCCCGGCAACTACACGGTGCGCGTGTGCTTCGACGGCGAGAACGACCAGTGCGGCTCGTGGCAGCACTGCTTCCGCCGCGAGGGCTACGTGCGCGCTTGCGGCGAGCCGAACCCCACCTTCCGCGTCGAGCACCTGAACGGCCTCACCTACAGCCTGCTCAACGACACCAATCTCTCGGTGTACGGCTGCATCTACGAGGTGCAGTGGGACATCTTCGACGCCACCGGCGCCATGGTGCGCTCTGTCAAGTCGTGGGAGCCCCGGGTCACCTTCGACGCCGCTGGCGACTACCGCATCGTGCTGAACGTCGGCGGCCCCGGTGGCACGCAAGCCGCTGAGCTCACCATTCGCGCGCGCAACCAAGCGGGCGAAGGCTACGGCGCTTGCAGCAACGCGCCCGCACAGACCGGCTGGTTCGCGCTGCCGCTCCTCGCGCTCGCCTTCAGGCGCCGCCGGGCGGTCTGATCCTCCCGCTCCTCGCTCTGCTCGCGTGCGGCGATGGTCGCCCGACGCCCACCGCGGCGCCGGGTGAGGCGATCGCGCTCGCTTGGCGCCCCCCGGCTGAGCTCCGGCTGCCCGAGCGCAGCCGCGACGAGCCGCCGGACAGCATCCCGCTCGCGGGCTGGGTGCTTGAGTCGGCCGTCAACGGCGTGACGACGTGGCGAGCCCCGCTCCCGGTGCGCTCGCGCGCGCTGTTCACGCTCAGCCCCGCCGAGGGCATGGAGGTCCTCGCCCCCGATGGCGAGCGCGTGACCTTTCGGCGCTCACCCGGCGCCGACGCGTCGTGGAGGTGGACCACCGAGAGCGTCTCCGTGAGCCTGCCGAGCGCCGCGCCGCCGGTCGGCTACACCATGCGCTACCCCACGGCAAACGAGCGCTCCAAGCGCCTGAATCGCGCATGGTCGGGCGCGGCCACGGACCTCGACTTCGCGCACACCTCGGTGCAGGAGGGCAGCGCCGCGCACGACGGCCTGCTGCTGCCCGCGCCCGCCACCGCCGCGTGGGATGTGGACGTGCCCGCCGCCGCCGAGCTCGTGCTCACCCCCACCCTGGTGGCGCCCGAGGTCCTCGACGGCCCCACCTCCGACGGCGCGCGCCTCGCGGTCGACGTCGAGGTCGGCGGTCAAACCAAGACGATCGCCACGTACGCGCTCAGCGGTCCCTCGCAGGTCGTGCGCCGGGTCGACCTCAGCGCGTGGGCGGGGCAGCGCGTGCGGCTGCGGCTGCGCAGCGAGCCCGGCGCTTCGGCCGAGCGCGACTACGTCTTCGTGGGGGAGCCCGCGATCGTGTCGCGTGCCGCCAAGCCCAAGCGGGTGGTGCTCGTGTTCATCGACACGCTGCGCCGCGACCACATGGGCCTCTACGGCTACGCGCGCGACACCACGCCCGAGCTCGACGCGTGGTCCAAGCAGGCGGTCGTCTTCGACCAGGCGCGGTCGGTGGCCCCCTGGACGCTGCCGTCGGCGCGCACGATGCTCACAGGTCGCCAGCCCGAGCACTTCCAGGACGGCGGCACGCTCCCGGGGCGCCTCGCTGCAAAGGGCTGGTCCACCGCCATGTTCGCGGGCAATGTCTACCTCGGCGCCAACTTCGACCTGCACCGCGACTGGGGCACCCATGTCGCCACAAACTGGCCCTCGGCGCAGGCCCAGGTGGACACCGCGCTCAAGTGGCTCGACGACCAAGACGGGCGCGACGCCTTCGTGCTCGTGCACTTCATGGACGCGCACCTGCCCTACGAGGAGCCCGCGCGCTTTCGCCGCCGCTACGCCGGCGACGCGGTCGCGCCGCTCGGTGAGGACTTTCAGCGCCGCGCTGTGCCCGAGGCGCCCAATGACGCGCAGCGCCGCTACATCGTCGACCGCTACGACAACAACATCGCCTACGTCGACGAGCAGGTCGGGCGCTTGCTCAAAGCCGTCGGCGACGACGCCACCGTGATGGTGCTCGCGGATCACGGCGAGGAGTTCTGGGATCACGGCGGCTACGAGCACGGACACGCGCTCTGGGACGAGCTCCTGCGTGTGCCGCTGCTCCTGCGCGCGCCAGGCCTGGCGCCGGGCCGTGTCGACGCGCCGGTGTCGCTGGTCGACGTGGCGCCGACCCTCACCGACCTCGCGGGCGTCGGCGTCGCCGAGGACGTCGCCGGCTGGAGCCTCGTGGCGGTCGCGACCGGCTCGCCCCAAGCACGCGACGCGCTCGTCGCTCGCGATCAGGCCTTCGGACGCCCACTCTACGGGCGCTCACGCTGGGGCGTCCTGCACGAGGGGCAGAAGTACACCACCACCGAGGGCTACGAGCAGCTCTTCGACCTGGCTGCCAACCCGGACGAGCGCGACGACCTGCTCCGCGGCGAGCCCGCCACCTTCGCCGAGCCCTGGCGCGAGCGCCTCGGGGCCGCCCTGGGCCTCGACACCCCCATGGGCTACCGCTTGCTGCTCGGGGGAGCGCGCGCGCCGCTAGAGCGCCCCGTGAGCGTCACCGTGGACGTGCCTGGCGGGGTGCGCGCCGTCTGGGCGGGCGAGGACCCGCTGCAGCGGTCCGAAGCGAGCGTCGCCGTCGACGGCGACCGCGTCACCCTCACCTGGGAGCGCGGCACCACCAACGCGCGCGAGGTCTTCTTCGCGCCCAAGGCGCCGCTCGACGAGCTCACCCACCGCCTCGCGTTCACCGTCAGCGACGGCCTGCGCTCGCAGGTCCACTGCGTGCCAGGCACCGCCCCCGCTGCGCCCGGAGCCAGCCGCGAGCGCCTGCTCGCCCTGCACGTCGCCGGCCGCGAGCTCGCGCTCACCTGGGGCGTCTTCCCCAACAGCGACCAGCGCGGCGCCGCGCTCGACGCCACCGACGACGAGAACCGCGACGCCCTCAAGGCCTTGGGCTACCTGGACGACAGCGCGCCCGCCGAGGCCGCGCCGCTGCCGTCCTTCACCACGCCCTGTGACGCGGCGCGGCCCCCGCTCGGAGCGGAGTAGCGCCTACAAGTGCTCGCGGAGCTTCTTGCGGAGGCGCTTGATGCCTTGGCCGCAGAGCTGGCAGGCGCGAGACTCGGAGACGCCCAGCACCGAGCCGACCTCCTTGAGCGAGAGCTCGTGGAAGTAGTAGAGCGCCACCGCCGTCTTCTCGCGCTCGGGGAGCTCGCGGACCGCGTCGACCACCAGGTCGCGGATCTGGTCCTCTTGCAGCGCCTCGATGAAGTCGTCGGTGCGGCCGATCTGATCGACGAGCAGCGTGTCGTTGCCATCACCCATCGGAGCGTCGAGGGAGAGCAGGGGCCGCACCTCGGAGTCCGACACCATGTGGTCGTAGCGATCGGGCGTGATGGAGAGCGCCAGCGACATCTCCTCGCGGTTCGGCGCGCGACCGAGCTTCTCGCGGAGGCTGACCTGGGTGCGGTCGATCTCGTCGGCCTTGCGGCGCACCGAGCGAGGCACCCAATCCAGGGCGCGCAGCGCGTCGACGATGGCGCCCTGAACGCGAAAGCGCGCGTAGGACTCGAAGGGGACGGACTGACTCTCCTCGTAGCGCTCCACCGCTTCGAGCAGGCCCGTGGTGCCCGCGCTGATCAGGTCATCGACGTCGACCGAGCGCGGCAGGCGGCGATGGATGCGGTAGGCAATCGCGCGAACCATTGGATAATGGTCAAGAATGAGCTGCTGACGGTCGGCGAGATCGGCGGTCGTTGAGGCGGTGGCGGTCATCAGAATTCCCCCTGGCCCACCCAATGTCGGTCATCTCACCGAAAAGTGTTTGACAGGGATCGACAGTTCGCGCTCAGCCCGCCTTCCAAGCGGTTCGGCGTCAAGGATCGGCCGGGAGGATCGCAACTGAAGCGCGAAGTGATCCGCTGGGATCTTTTTGTGTCGCGCGCTCAGCTGACCACCTGCGCCATGCCGACGATCGTGCTCTCCCATCCAGCATCTTCGGCCGTTCCTTGCCGAAGGAAGGCGCGCACGAGCGGCTCCTTGTCAATCGCCCGGTCCACCTCGGGCGCGCTGCCCTTGCGGTAGGCGCCCAAGCGAACGAGCTCCTCGTTCTCGTCCCAGGTGGCCATGAGGTCGCGCAGCTGCATCGCGAGGGCGAGGTGGTCGTCGGACACGACCTGCGTCATGAGGCGCGAGAGCGAGCCGAGGATGTCGATCGCTGGGTAGTGACCGTGGCTCGCGAGCTTTCGCGACAGCATGATGTGGCCGTCGACGATGCCTCGGACCGCGTCGCCGATGGGGTCGTGGATGTCGTCGCCCTCGATGAGCACGTTGTAGATGCCCGTGATGCTGCCGCCGTTGTCGCCCGGGCCAGCGCGCTCCAGCAGCCGGGGCAGCAGGGTGAAGACCGACGGCGTGTAGCCGCGCGTGGTGGGCGGCTCCCCCGAGGCCAAGCCGATCTCGCGCTGGGCGAGGCCCATGCGCGTGAGGCTGTCGACCATGAGCAGCACGTCCTGGCCGCGGTCGCGAAACCACTCGGCGATGGTGGTCGCCAAGAAGGCCGCTTTCACGCGGAGCGCCGCCGACTGCTCGGCGGTGACGACCACCACGACCGAGCGCCGCAGGCCCTCCTTGCCGAGCGAGTGCTCGATGAACTCGCGCACCTCGCGACCGCGCTCGCCGACCAAGCAGATGACGTTGACGTCGGCCTCGACGTGGCGCGCGAGCATGCCCATGAGGGTGGACTTGCCGACGCCGGAGCCCGCCATGACGCCGATGCGCTGGCCGCGGCCGATGGTGAGCAGGCCGTCGATGGCGCGCACCCCGGTGCGGATCGGATCGACGATGAGCGAGCGTTTGAGCGGATCAGGGGAGGTCGCGCGCACTTGGCGCCGCTCCCGACACGCGATCGGGGGGCCGCCGTCCATCGCTTGGCCGAGGCCGTCCACGACGCGCCCGAGCAGCTCCTCGCCGACGGGCACCGTCACCGCCTCGGCGCGCCACCACACGTCCGCGCCGAAGCGCACGCCGGTGGTGTCGCCGAGCGGCATCAGCAGCGCGCGGCGCTCGCGAAAGCCGACGACCTCGCACAAGCAGCTCTCGCCGACGGAGCAGAGCGCCCCCACCGACGCGCCGGGCATCTCCGCCTCTAGCAGCGGCCCGACCGCTTGCAGCAAGCGCCCTCGTACGCGCTCCAGGGGCGCGTGATCGAGCGCCGCGCGCAGCAGGTCGAGGTCCATCAAGGCTGCGCGTCCAGCCACCCCTGCACCGCCCGCTCGACGCCTTCGAGCACGGTGGCGAGCGTCGCTTCCAGGGAGGCGTAGCGCGCCTCCACGCGACAGCCGGCCTCGATGGTGGCGTCACCGATGACCTTGCGCTCGGGGAGCATGTCCTGCACGGCCTTCACCGCCGCCGGGGGCACGCGAATGACGAGCTCGTCCTCGGGGGGGAAGCGCGCGACGGACTGCCGCACGAGGGCGGTGATGGCCTCTGCGTCGACCGTGAGGTGAGCGCCGAGCACGCGCTCGCACAAGCCGACGACCAGCCCTCCCACCTGCTCGGACGCGACGCGAAGCGCCTCTCCGCGCACGCGCTGCACCTCGTCCACCAAGGGCCCGACCTGGTCCAGCTGAGCTCGCAGCTCCTCCAGCGTCGGCCCAAGCTCCGCGAGGGCCTCAGCGCGTCCGGCGGCGTAGCCCTCGGCGTGAGCGGCCTGGACCTCGGCCTCGACGTCGACCTGCTGCAGCTGCTGCGGCGCCTCAAAGTCGCGCTCGTCGTTCGCGTCCGACTCGGGCTGCGCCGGGGCGTTCGCTTTGATGACGCGGGCGCCGATGGCCGCTAAGCCAGCGCGAAAGCCCGTAGTCGATGGGACCCGATCGGCGGTGAAGGGCGTAGCGGGCCGCGCCCAGAGCGGTCGAAACTCGTCCATGCGCTACACCATGTCGTCGCCGCCACCGATGGCGAGGTTGAGGGTGCCCTCATCGCGCAGCTGCAGGGCGATCTGCACGATCTCCTGCTGCGCCGCGTCGACCTCGGCGCGCGGGAGCTTGCCCATGAGGTCCATCTCGTCGCGAATATCCGCCGCCGCGCGGCTGGACATGTTTCGCAGGATGAGCTCGCGCAGCTTGCCCTCGGCGCCGCGCAGGGCGGGCAGGAGCACGGTGCGCTCGATGTTCTTGAGGAGCTGCTGCATGTTGCGATCGTCGAGCATACCGAGGTCGGAGAAGCGGACCATGCGGTTGCGCAGGTAGTCGGACAGATCCGAGTCGTGCGCCTCGATGTGGCCGAGCAGCGGGTCCTGAACCGGCTTGCCGAGGCGACCGAGGATCTGCGCGGTCTCGTCCAGGCCCTCGACGTTCCAAATGCCGGCGCCCTTGTCCTCGAGCGCCTCGCGCAGGCTGCGCTCGACGTCGTCGGCGAGCTCGGCGGGGATGCTCTCGATGAGGGGCATGCGCAGCGAGAGCTCAAGCTGCTCGTGCTCGTCCATGAACTCGAGCACCGACGCCGCGTTCTCTGGGCCCATGAGGATGAGCGCGAGCGCTTGTGCCTGTGGGTGCTCGTCGCGAATGAGGGTGGCGACGGTGCGGGCGGGGCGCTCGGCGATGAACTCTTGAAACTCGGTGGAGACGGCGCGGCGGACCTTGAGCAGCACGCGCTCGCGGCGCTCGTCGTCGATGAGCCCCGGGAGCACCTTGAGCGCGTAGGCCTTGCCGGTCTGCGGCACCATCGACGCCTGGTACAGGTCGCGAATAAAGACCCCGACGACGGCCTCAATCACGCCGGGGTCGATGGTCTCGACGGCAGCCATGGCCAAGCCCATCTCCTGCAGCTCGCTCGTCGACATCTGCATGAGGAGCTGCCGCGCGACCTCGGGCTCGAGGTACATCACGAGGATGGCCGCGCGCTGCGCCCCGGTGAGGGCGTCCGCTGAGGTGACGCTGTCGAGGGCAAGCGCTGTGGACATAAAGGCTCCCTACCCGTTGGCTCGCCAGCGCCTGATGACCTCGACGGCCGCGCCAGCGTTCTGCTCGACGAGGCGGTTGAGGTCCGACGCGTCGACGTGTTCGAAGTTGGTGACAAGCTGGTGGAGGCGCTCTGCGAGATCCTCGTCTTCAGACTCCTCTTCGGCCGCGCGCGCCTCGCGTTCAGTCCGAATTTCATCTTCTCGCTTAAGCTTGTTCTGCTCGGTCACGTTCGCGATGAGCGGGCGGACCACGAAGGCGAAGGAGAGCGCGAGCGCGAGCGCCGCCAGGGCGTAGGGGAGCGTCTGCTGCAGCGTCTCGGGCCCGAGCACGAGGCCCTGGGGCTCGGCCTCCACCCACTGGGGCGCCGCGAAGGGCAAGAAGTTCACCGCCACGTTGTCGCCGCGCGCTTCGTCCTGGCCGACCGCGGTGCGCACAGCCTCAGCGATCTGCTTCTGGAGCGCCTCAGCGGCGGGCGCGTCGTTCGCGACGAGGGCGAGCACACGCGCGCTGTTCACCTGCACCGCGACGTTGACGCGGCGAATGCCTCCCGCCGGGCGGTGCTGAACCTCGTCCTTGGTCGGGTAGACGTAGTTCATGGTGGACGCGGTGCGCTCGTTGTTCGAGTCCTTGCCGCCGCTCGCGGCCGGGCGCTCGGGCAGGTTCGCGTCCACGCCCGCTGCGGTCGCGTTGGCGGAGGAGCGCTGGCTCGCGCTCTCGTCCATCTGCTCGGAGAGCACCGCGGGCTTCTCGGTGTCGTAGGACTTGCTGGTCGTCTGCGAGCTGGTGAGGTCGAGGTCGACGGTGGCCGTCACCGCGAACTCCGCCCCCGAGCCGAGCACGGGGAGCAGCGCTTGGGAGGCCGCGCGCTCGTAGTCGCGCTCCAGCTTGCCTCGGTACTCCAGGATCTCGGAGGGCGCGTCCCCGCTCGCGCGGCCCTCGCCGCGGGCGAGCAGGTTGCCGTGGTCGTCAGTGACGCTCACGCGCTCGGAGTCGAGGCCCTCGACGGCGTTGCCCACCAAGCTCACCATCGCGCGGACCTGGCCGTCGGAGATGGTGGCGCCGGGGCGGGTCCGCAAGAAGACCGACGCGCTCGCGGGGGTGTCGTCTCCCGAGAAGAGCGCCTCCTGGCGCGGCACGATGTTCACTTGTGCCGCTGCGACGCCATCAATCGAGCCGAGCATGCGGGCGATGTCGCCCTCGCGAGCCCGGAGGAAGGCCCACTCCTGCGCGCGCGGCGTGAGGCCGAGCTTGAGGTCGCCGACGTCGTTGAGCGAGGGCAGCGTCGCCCCGCCGAGGGCGGCCCGCGCGGCGCCGATCTTGTCGACGGGCACGTCGAGGGTGCCGCGGTCGCTGATGCGGTAGGGCACCTCAGCCGCGTCGAGGGAGGCCGCCGCGGCGAGCAGGTCGTCATAGCTGCGATTGGACAGGATCGCCTTGTAGGAGGTGGTGCTCGACCACACCCCCACCGCGACCAGCGCGAGGACCGCGAGGGCCAGCGCCGCGCCGAGCTGACGCCGCTGCCCGGCCTCTAGGGCGCTCCACCAACCGCGTAGCTGCTCGACGTACTTGTTCACAGCGGACTCGCCATCAGATGGTGGTGCTCATGACCTGCTCGTAGGCAGACACGAGCTTGTCGCGAACGGAGACCATGGTGCGAAGCGCGATGTCCGCCTTCTCCAGCGCGATCATGGTGCCGTGGAGGTCCACGTTCTCGCCGCTCGCCAGCTCCTTGAGGGCGCCGTCTGCGGTGGTCTGGGTCTTGTCGACGGACGCAACCGCCGCCTTGAGGGTGTCGCCGAAGCCGGGCGAGGAGGCCTTTGCGGCCTCTTGAGCCTTGGCCGGGGCCTGCGTGCGCTGCAGGTTGGCGATGGCTTGCGCGTATCCGGAGCCGGCGACCTTCCCAACCATGGCTACCTCCCGATCTCCAGCGCGCGCAGCGCGAGCTGCTTGGTGGTGTCAGCGGCGGTGGCGTTCGCTTCGTAGCTGCGGCTCGCGGTCATGAGGTCGACCATCTCCCGGAGGATGTCGATCTCCGGGTAGGTGACGAAGCCGTCCGCGTCCGCGTCGGGGTGGCCAGGCTCGTAGACGCGGTTGCCCTCTTGGCCTGTGGTGGCGATCTCGGCGACGTCCACGCTCGCCATGGCTTGGTCGAGCGCGCTGCCGAAGGGGTCGAGCTCGGTGGACTCGAGCACCGGCACGCGGCGCAGGTAGTGGCCGCCCTCGGCCGTGCGGGTGGTGCGCGCGTTCGCCATATTCGACGAGATCGTCTGCAAGCGCACGCGCTGGCTGTTGAGGCCGGCGCCCGAGATGTTGAGGGTGTCGATCAGATCCATCATGACCTCCCGTCGGACGCGGCGAAGCGCAGCAGCGCGAGCTTGCGGCTCAGGCCCTTGCTGACCGCGGTGTACTGAAGCGCGTTGGCGTTGAGGCGGGCGACCTCGCGCTCGGAGTAGACCGAGTTGCCATCCTCGGACCAGAGCGGTGCTTCCACCTCAAGGATCTTGGGGTTCTCCGCTCCGCCTGGCGCCGAGAGGTGCCGCGCGTCGGCGGTCTGAAGCTGGAGGCGGTCACCGGAGCCCACGGCCTCGGAGAGCGCGTGCTCGAAGTCGATGTAGCGGGCCTTGAACCCGGGCGTGTCCGCGTTCGCCAAGTTCGACACGGTCAGGGCGTGCTGCTGCCCTCGCAGGTCGAGGACCCGCTCCATGCCGTTGTATAGGGAATCGAACAGAGGCTTTGACATGCGACCGGTTCGGTCACGCGGAGCGATTGTTTAGGCAAAAAGATCGAAACGGGCGGCGAGCCGCAAGATGCGCCTCGTTCCTGACCGTTCACGGTGGTAGCGATCCCGAAATCGGCGCGCTACAACCGTGCACCCTCTGGAGAACCTATGCGCCTGCTGCTCCTGCTCCTCGCCGCCTGCACGACGACCCCCGCCGACACCGACACCGACACGGGCACCGCCTCCGACACGGCCTCGGACAGCGGCACGGAGACCGACACTGAGCGCACGGACCTCGCGCACTTCACGGGCGCGGTGATGGACGACGCGGGAGCGCCGCTCGACGGGGCACGCGTCTCCGTCTGCCGCGCGATCTGCCGCACGCAAACCGTCGATAGCACCGGACTCTTCGACTTCCAGGTGGAGCCCGAGACGCACTCCATCCACGTCGAGCCCCCGCACGACCAGAGCGTCGCCCACGCCAGCGCCCTCTTCCCGCTCACCTTCGCCGCGAACGAGGAGCGCGACGTCACGGTCACGCTGCCCCTCGCTGGCACGCCGCGCCCGCTGCCAACCGGCGCCGCCGCCGAGCTCGACCTCGACGGCGTGCTCCTCACCCTGCAAGACGGCGACCTCGCCGTCGCGCTCAGCCCCGATCCCGTGCTGCAGGTCAGCGGCGCGCGCCTCGCCCCGGAGCTCTACCCGCCGCTGCAGCTCGACGGTGATGTCCTCGCGGTCTGGTACTTGAGCCCGTACAACGCGGGCTCCAACGCAGGCGTTCCCGTCGCGATCGCGCTCGAGCCGGGCGTCGTCACCGGCGGCGAGGCCCTGCGCCTCTGGCGGGCCGACTACGCCACCTTCTCCTGGGTCGACGACGGCGAGGTCCTCGCCAACAGCGACGGCACGCGCCTCGAAGGCAGCGCCCTGCTGCACGGGCTCACCACCCTCGCGCTCGTGCGCACGCCCGCGCCATAAGCGCGCCAAGTCGTGGAATGGAATCGGTCGCGGCGGGTCGTGATCGGTGGTACCGTCCCCGCGAACGTCTTGGAGCTTCCCATGCGCACCCTCGTCGCCCTGTTGATCGCCGCTACCCTCGCAACGCCCGCCCTCGCCGAGGACGTGCAGGTGAAGACGCCGCTTGGACAGACGATCACCGGCCATAAGATCGCCTCGCCCCCCGCCGGCTCCGTCGAGGGCACGATCATCGCCTCCATCGACCTCATCACCGCGGGCAAGTTCGACGAGTGGATGAAGAGCTACTGCCACCCGAGCTACTGCCCGGATGACGCCGCCGCGCGGGAGGCCATGAAGAGCTACAACCTCACCGCCTCGTCCAAGACCGCGGGCGCTTGCCTGCAAGATGACGGAAAGTCCGTCATTGTCACGCGCCAGGACGGCGATCCCGCCAAGGACAGCAAGGTCACCACCTACCTGTTCTGCGGCGAGAAGCGCATGCCCACCCCCGCCACCTTGGAGAAGGTCGGCGACACCTGGCGCGTGTCCAGCTTCAGCTGGTAGCCTCAGCCCCCCGCGCCGGGGTAGACTCCCCGCCGCACAGGAGGGCAGGTTGGATCACCTCGACGGCTTGAAGTTCGTGAACTGGGCCATGGCGCTGTTCATGCTGCTCACGGCGGCCCTGCTTGGCGCTTGGGCGAGCTTCACGCTCTTCATGACCTACGACTCGGTCGAGCCGCTTGAGCTCGTGATCAGCGTGCTCCCTCAGGTCGTGGGCGTGCTGCTGTCCATCGTGCTCGCGTCGAGCCACTGGCAGGTGGGCTACCGCATTCAATGGGGCCACGGCCGCTTCTTGCAGACCTTCCTGGCGCTGGTTCACCTGTGCAACTGCCCAATCGGCTGGGCCTACGCCGGCTACGCGCTGTGGGTCTGCTGGATTCAGAGCCCGCAAGAGTTCGAGTAGCGGACGCTCAGAACTGGAAAAAGACCGTCGCCCCCACCGCGAACCACGGCGTCGGACCCCAGGTGTCGGTGCACTGAACCTGGCCCTCGTAAGACCAGGCGCCGAGGTTGAGGACCTGCACCGACCACGGGTCGTCGCTCGCACCGGCCATGTCGAGGATCTCAGACTCACCCGGCGCGACGTCGACATCCGCCCAAGCGCCCTCGGGGCTGGAGAGACGCAGCAAACGCGCGCGGACCTCGCCACACCCGTCCTGCTCGGTCGGCCCCGTCGCCTCGCCCACCCCCACCGCGAGCTCTGGCAGGTCGAGGGTGGTGTCATAGCCCTCCTCGCCAGCTGCGAGCAGGTGACCGGCCTCGTCGCGAAGCTCAAACGCGAGGTCCATCGACCAGCCGCTGTGCGAGATCACCTTGAGCGTGACCGCCGCCCCCACCTCCGCGCCCAAGGTCGCCCGACCCGTGCCGCGCGCGTCGCCGCTCGCGAGCGTCGTGGTGTCGGCGTAGCCAAAGACGCGCTGCGTGCCGTCGGCTTGCTCCAGCGTCAGGAGCTGCCCGACGCCCGTGCCGCACGCGTCGCCGGGCTCGTCGGAGACGATGGTGCCAGCGACGTCCCAGGCGCGATCGCCGTCGACCGCGGAGGGCTCGCCGTCCATGCAGAGCTGCAGGCGGCCGTGGTCGACGCCGGGCTCGACGACGGGGCAGCCTGCGAACAACGGGACAAGGATAAGAGCAGGGGTAAAGCGCATAGGATCCTCCGGTTCGAGGCGATGCAAACGCCGGGCCATCGCGACGGCACACCGCGATGATCGACTGCTACCGCGGATCGTCGCGAAATACGCCGCGATCACGTCGCGGACGACGCGGTCGCGACGCCCCCGAAGCGCGACGGCGGTGTCGTAGCGCTCGCTCCGGACGAGGTGCGATGATCGCGACGCTCCTGATGGCGCTGTCGCCCACCGCGACCGCTGGCATCTGGGACCCCGATCCCGAGCGACGCTTCTCGCTCACGGTCGACGAGCCCGAGCTGTACACGCTGAGCCCTGGCGAGACGGCCTGGGTGGAGCGAATGACGCACGCATGGTACGGCGAGGACGGGTCCGCGCTGATCTTCCGCCGCGTGCTAGGCGCCGATCTGACCCTCAACGGTGAGCCCGTCGTTTACCCCGTCTTCCGAGCGCCCCACGCGCGGGCCTACCTCATCGCTGACCGGCCTACGGACACGCCACAGCACGGGATGATGCACCTGATCGACTTCGAACAGCAGCGGCGAGATCTCTTCGGGGTCCGGCCACACGGCTGCCAGGAGCTCCAGGACAAAGAAGAGCAGTTCTACGTCGTCCTGGTCGGCCCCGACTGCACCCCCAAGGACCCGTTGCAGTGGCACACCATCGGCCGCTCTTCGGTGCCCCAAGACGCGCAGCTCAAGTTTGGCGCGACGACGGCGACCTGGTTCGGCACACTACGGTGACGTCCGCTGCGCGCCGATTGGCGCAGCAGGAGCTGGCTCACGCGGCTCATGCTCCTCGCCTGATCGGCCAGCGCGTCTCGGGTCGTTGGCGAATGAAGAGCGTCAGGCAAGAGCACCTAGTCCTGGTGCTCCTCCATCCACTCGGGGTCGTAGACCCACAGGAGCTCGTGGAGCTTGGCCTTCCACGCGAAGTCCGTGACCTGAAGCGCGGTGGTCTCCAAGCGGGGCCGCAGCACCGCGGCTGGTCCCACGAGGGTGAGGACCTCGTGCTCGCCACAGGCGCGGGTGAGCTCGGCGAGGGCCCGCGCGTCAACGGCCGCCAGGCGGGCGCCGTGGTCGGCGGAGCCGTCGAGGCCGGTGGAGGAGCGATCGGTGCGAATGAGCCAGTCGAGGACGCTGCCAGAGGTCATGGTCTCGACCGCCGTGTGGCGCGCGGTGCGCACCTTGGCGCGCTCCACGATCGCGCCGGGCACGGTGGCGGACACCCGATCGAGGGCCGCGAGCATCACCTGCGCGGTCTGCGCGCCCGCGGCGTGCTCGACCAAGGCCGAGGCGTGCAAGAACTGCCCATCCGGGCGTTGTTCCACGCGAATATGCGGCGTATAGGTGCTCCCGGACTCCTCGCGCAGCGCCATCCAGAGCTGCTCGTCGACGATGCTCGCCAGCACCTCGCCGGCCTCCGAGGAGCCCTCGCCGAGGCGACAGGACAGCGACACCTCGGTCTGCACCGTGCTGGCGTCGAGCAGGTAGACGGCGCGGCTGGGCACCGCGTGCGCGCTGCGCGGCGGCTCGGGCTTGAGGGGGCGAGCCTCCCAGCGGGGCAGGTAGCGGCGGGCGAGCGACTGGGACACGCGCGGGTCCAGCGGGCTCACCACGTACACGGTGGCCGTGGTGGGGGACCAGTGTCGCTTCCACCAGGCCTTGGCCGCCGAGGACTTGAGCGCCACCTGATGGGCGAAGGGGTCCGTGCCGGGATCCGGGGCGCCGCCCTCGACGCCGTAGACGTGGTGCTCGCGCAGCATACCGGCCCAAACACCAGGATAGTCGTGAACATCGCGAAGCTCATAGCCGACGAGCCGCTCGCGGACGCGGGGTTCGGGCACGTCGAGCTGGGTGGCCTGGGTGAGGCCGTAGAGCAGGTAGAGCTGGTCGTCTACGTTGCCGGAGGACGCGCTCACCAGCTGGCGAACGTGATCCGCGTGCAGCTCGGCGGAGCGCTCGCCGCCGATGCGGAGCGCCGCGCGGTCCACGTCGATGCCGAGCAGCGAGTCATTGACCGCGCTCCACCGCGCCGTGAGCTCAGCGAGCTGCGGGGTCGGCGCGTCGGCGGTGCCGCCGTCGAGCACGAGCGCCGCTCGGCTGACCGGGGCGCTCCCAAAGGCCAGAGTGACCACGCGCAAGCCGTTGGGCAGCACCTGAACGACCGCCTGGCTGGCGTCGGGCTGGACGACGAGCTTGGCCACGTCCACCGCGGTCTTGGGCTCGTTCGGTGCCGCGAAGGCCGTCGCGAGGTCCGCGTCCTGGCCCACCTGAGGTCCCGTACCGCCAGGCACGACGAGCACCGCCGCCGCCCGCTCGGGGCGAAAGTACCGCTCCGCGAAGTCCGAGACGCTCGCTTCATTCGCCGTGTCCAGCAGCTCGATCGCCTCTTCAAACCAGGTCGACTTGCCCGTGAAGTGGTTGTACCGCGTCGCGCTCTGCGCCGCCGCGGCGTCCGGCACCATGCCCAGCTCCCGGTCGCGCATCACAGCGTTGCGAGCGCTCGCGCGCGCGAGCTCAAACCAGCGCTCGCGGCGATCCTCGTCGGAGCTGCGGCTGAACAGCGACAAGCCCTTGTAGACCGTCGCCAGGACCTCGTCGGGATCGACCTGCTCCGGGAGCTCCAGCCAACAGGTCGCCGTAGAGGCGCGCAGGCCCTCGTCGAGGCCGCAGTCCACGTAGAACGGGCTGTCGGTGGGGCGCCGCGAGACGCGCCCGAGGCGGTCCGTCACCGCGATCTCCAACAGCTCGACGGCGAGCTGCTCCACGGGCCCCTCCGCCTCAAAGCCGCCGGGGAGCGCCCACGCCACGTAGAGCTGGCGCGTCGCCACCGCGGCGTTGAGCTGCTTGAGGGGCCCCTCCGCGGGCGGCGCGGGGAGCGGGGTCAGCGGGATCGGTCGCGGCGCGCACCCAGGGCCCCGCTCCGATGGGCTCCACAGCACCTCGGCGGGGAGCTGGGCCTCGATCGCCGCGCGAAGCTCGTCCGGCGACCGGTCCCCGGTGATGTGCAGCGTGGTTCGGTCCGGGCGGTAGTGCGCCTCGGCGAAGGCGCGCACGTCCTCCAGCGAGAGGGCGGCCATCGAGGCCCCGGTGCTGGCAAAGCCTCGGTGAAAGGGGTGGTCTTTAGGGTAGAGGCTGGCGTAGAGCTCCGCCATCGCGCCTCGGTACGAGTGCTCACCGCGCCAGTTCAGCTCCTGCGCGATGACCGCGCGCTCCACCTCCAGGTCGGCCTGACTCACGCCCGCGAGCGGGTCCACCAAGCGCGCACCCTCGATCGCGAGCCCGCGCTCGAGCTGATCGACGGGGAGGAGCGTGGTGTAGAGCGTCGCCTCCGGCCAGGTGAGGCCGTTGTAGGACGCGCCCGCGTCGAGCAGCGCCGCGCGCGGCCCCCGCAGGGTGAGGTGCTCCAAGAGGTGGGCGGTGCCTGCGCGCCCGCCAGCGTCGTCCGCTGAGCCCGCGTCGTAGACCGCCGTGAGCGACACGACGGGCTGCCGGCGATCGGTCTGGGCGACGACGCGCAGCCCGCTCGGGTAACAGAGCTCTTGGCCGCGGAGCATCATCGCGGGGGAGCTGAGTTCAAACGCGGGCCGCGCCTGCGCGACCACGGACAGGGCCAGTATCATTAGAAACGTCATAGCGCATCTCTACCGCGCCGCGGCCACGGTCGCAAGCGCCGCTACGGCTACCTCCACGCCCGCAGCGCGGTGGGCCCGAAGCGCCACGCGGGCAGCGTCACGCCCTCCTGCGGATCCCAGCGCCACCATCCGGCGTCGGGTCCGAGCTCGACGTGAAAGTCCTGCGCGGGCATGAAGCCCTCGCCGAGCAGCAGCCAGGTGGTGTCGCCGCGACGCGCGACGTCGAGCAAGACGACCGCGTGGCCGGGGGAGCCGCCCTCCACGAGCACATCACCGGGGTCGGGGTGGTCGTCGGGCAGCGTGTCGTAGGCCTGGAGCGAGCGCGTGCCCGCCCACGTGAAGAGGTCGCGCAGGTAGCGGTCCCAGCTCGCGGGCTCAGCCGGGCCCCACACCAGGCCGCGCCCCTCGGCGCGCGCGCGCTCGCCGTCGCGGTAGCGCGCCCAGGGCATCGCGTCGCCCGAGGTCGCGTGAAAGACGACGGGCAGGTCGTGATCGCGCAGGTACTCCGCCCGTAAGCGCAGCGCAGAGTCCGCGCACTGTTGCAGATCGCCCTTCACCAGCGGGAGCTCGATGACCCGCGCGTGGTGCCCGACCACCCGCCCGTCAAAGGTGCGCACGGGCACGCCCGCCTCGCGCACGGTGAGCGCGCGCAGCGAGGCGCCAAAGCCCGTCGCTGTCGCGCGCTCAGCGCCGGGTGGGGGCGGGAAGGCGTCCGCCACCGTGGCAGGTGGAGCCGCTCCGGCGCTGCAGGCCGCGAGCGCGAGCGCGACGAGCGCGACCCTCATCGCTCGAAGTGCAGCGCGACCAGCGCGTGCGCGGGCAGGTCGAGGTCCATGCCCGTGGTGAAGCGCCGCCAGCCCGGCCCCGTGACCGCGACGTCGGGGTCGTCGAGCGTCGCCCAATTATCGCCGGGTACCCACGCTTTGTCCTGCACGAGCACCCACTCCGAGTCCACGTTGACGCGCAAGATCGCGCCGTCGGCGAGGTCGCGGTTGAGGATGAACAAGCAGGCCTGGCTGCCGTCGTCGCTCACGAAGCCCGCCGAGTGGATGCGCTCGAAGTTGAACAGCGGCGCGCTGTCGGAGCCGTCACCGCCGCGCTGGGACTCGTTGCCCTGCCACGCGAGGTCCAAGCGCTGGTCCAGCGCGCACTCGGCGAACATGCGCGTCACGAGGGTCGAGGGCATGTCGAGGGGGAGCCCGCCCTCCCCAAAGCGCACCGGCCGATCCCACGCGAGCAGCGGGTCGGGCTCTTGGGTGTCCCAGCTCAGCGAGGTGCGCTGCAGGACGACCTCCGCGTCGCTGTTGGCGAAGCCGATGAGCATGTCGGCGGTGGCGAGCCCGGCCGCCGCCGTGCGCCCCAAGGAGAAGTCTGCGGCGACGTCGGGTCCAGCGAAGCCATAGGCGCTGATGACGGTCTGGAGCGGCTCAGCGCGGTTGAGACCCGCGAGCGCGTCGGCGAGACCGGTCTGATGCGCGGCGAAGTAGGCGCTGCTGGCGAGGGCGATGGTGGGGGCGTTCGCGTTGACGTTGCCGAGCGCCGAGGCGTCGTCCACCTGCAGGTGGTGGCGAGCGACGCCCACGACCGCCGGGTGCTCCAGCAGCGGCGCGAGGGTGTGCACCGCCGCCGCGACGTCGCCCCAAGCCTGCTCGTCCGCGCGGGTGAGCGGCACCAAGAAGGTGGCGGTGGGATCCTCGGCGAGGACCGCGTCGACGACGGCGAGCGCGAGGTCGCGGTAGGCGGCGACGTCGCCGTCCCACTTGGTGGTGTGCGCGTCGTAGACCTCGTCGCCGAGCTCGTAGTAGCGAACGGTCCACGGCTCCGCGTGTCCCCAGCTCTGGCGGCGCTCGTCCTGGCCGACGAGGTGGCGCGCGTAGGAGGCGGCCTCCGCGGGGGTGCCGGTGGCGAGGTTGAGGGGCACGATCACCTGCGCACCGAGCGTTTCGGCCAGATCGAGCGCCTGCGCCGGCGCCAGGGCGTCGTCTGCGGCGGGGCCTCGCTCGCCCCAAAGGCGCGCGTCCGCCCACGTGTCGACGTGGTAGCCGTCGGCGCCCCCCCGGCCGTCCGTGTTCATGCCCGAGAGCCGCACCCACGGCGCGCGCTCCCCCTGCGCGATCCCGGCGAGCACGTCCACCGCCGCGACCCGCGCGCTGGACCGCCACTCGGGGTGAACCGGGTCCTCCGCGAGGCCCCAGCGCGTCCCGGCCTCGAAGCTCCAGCCCACCAGATCAGCCGTGGGCCCAGCAACAGCCTCGGCGTCGAAGGGCAGCACGACCGCGAGCGGGTCGACGCGCGGTTCGCCGAAGCAAGCGACCAGTGTGAGCAGCACGAGCATGGGGCACCTCGGACACAATGTAACCTAGAACAGGCCAAGCCTTAGGACCGATGCCGAAGACGCCGTGACATCGTCCGTAAGCGTCGCGCCCTTGACCGAGGGTCGAGGCGGTTAGCATCGCACCATGCGCACCGCTCTCCTGCTCCTCACCCTGTTCGTAGCACCAGCCGCCCTCGCTCAGTCGCTCAGCGACGAGGTCGGCCGCACCGAGGTGCGCATCGACAGCGGCGTCTACCCGCTCTTCGCGGGGCGAACCGTGCGCGAGCAGCGCCTGGAGGAGCGGCTGGAGCGCCTCGGCTACACCCGCACCAAGCAGCGCCCCACCCAGCCCGGCGCGTACTCCCTCGACAAGGACGCGCTCTGGATCTGGCGCGCAGCGCACCACGCCGAGGGCCGCGACTGGCCGGACGAGCTCATCGGCTTGCGGCTCGGGAACGACGGCCTCGTGATCGCCGGGACCCAGGCCGACGGTCAGCCCCTCGCATTGGACGGGCGCCGCGGCCGCTGGCTGGAGCCCGAGGTGCTGGGCGAGTCCACCCGTGAGGTCCGCGCCCCGCGGATCGTCGTGCGCTTCGCCGAGCTGCCGCAGAGCGTCTGGCAGCCGCTGCTCGCGCTGGAGGACACGCGCTTCTTCGAGCACCTGGGGGTCGACGGCCGGGCCATCGCGCGGGCTGCGCTCGCGAACATGCGGTCGGGCGGCGTCTCCGAGGGCGGCTCCACGATCACGCAGCAGCTCGTCAAGAACCGGGACCTCACCTCCAAGCGCTCGCTGGACCGCAAGGCCTCCGAGGCCGTGCGCGCCTTGTTCCTAGAGGCGGAGTACAGCAAAGAGGACATCCTCGAAGCCTACCTCAACACGGTCTACTACGGGCACGTCGACGGGGTCGGCGTCTACGGCCTCGGCGCCGCCTCGCGCGCTTACTTTGGCAAGGACGCCAAGGACTTGAGCCTCGCGGAGAGCGCCACCTTGGCCGCCGTCGTGCAGGGCCCCAACGGCCTGTCGCCCATTCGCCACGCGGACAAAGCACAGGCGCGCCGCGATCACGCCCTCGATCGCATGCAGGAGCTCGGCTGGGCGAGCGCCGCCGACGTCGCCGCCGCCAAAGCGCAGCCCGTGCGTGTCCACCTCAAGCCCCCGCGCGCGTATGGCGCCAGCGAGCTGCGCGCGGCGGCGCTGCGCGAGCTCAAGGCGGTCGATCCCGAGCGCGCCGAGCGCGACCTCGGCTTTCGCGCGCAGACCACCGTGGATCCGCTGCTGCAGGCCGCCGCCGAGGAGGTCGTCGCGGCGCACCTCAAGCACCTGCGCGCCAGCAACCCGCGCCTGCGCAACGCCAAGCTCCAAGCGGCGGTCGTCGCCGTCGACGGCCTCACCGGCGACGTGCTCGCCTACGTCGGCGGCGACCCGAGCTCTCCGAGCGGCTTCAACCGCGCCGCCCTCGCCGAGCGCCAGCCCGGCTCGGCGGTCAAGCCCCTCGTCGTGCTGGAGGCGCTGGACCGCTGCGGCACAGGTGAGCCCCTCAACCCCGCGAGCCGCGTCGCCGACGACCCGCTCTCGGTGCAGGTCGACGGCCACACCACCTGGTCGCCCGACAACTATGACGGGCGCGATCACGGCGTCGTGGACCTGCGCACCGCGCTGCGCTCCTCCTACAACCGCCCCATCGCGCGCGTGGCGCTCCACTGTGGCCTGCGCCCCACCGCCGAGCGCCTGGAGCGCGCCGGCCTGCCGATGCCAAAGGATCCGCCTCCGTCCTTTGCCTTGGGCGCGATCGAGGCCACGCCCCTACAGCTCGCGGGCGCCTTCACCACCTTCGTCGACCTCGGCACCGCCCACAACCCCGTCGCCATCACGCGCTTGGAGCGCCCCGGCGGCGCCGACATCGCCCGCGAGCGGGGCGGCGCCACCAACGTCTCCAGCACCGGCGCCGCCTTCTTGGTGCGCGACCTGCTGCGCGACGCGGTGCAGAACGGCACGGGCAAGGCGGCGCGCGTCAAGGGCGTCGACGTCGTCGGCAAGACCGGCACCAGCAACAACGCGCACGACGCCTGGTTCGTGGGCAGCGCAGACCGCGTTGTGTTCGCGGTGTGGGTCGGCCTGGACGAGGGCGGCGACCTCGGGCTCACCGGCGGTCAGGCGGCGGCGCCGATCTTTCACGACCTCGCCGCGCAAGCCGCAGCCACCCGTCCGCGGCTCGACATCGCCACGCCCTCGTCCGTCGTGCAGCACCGCGTCGACCCCGCCAGCGGCCTGCTCATCGGCGACACGGATCCCGACGGGCGCGACGAGTGGTTCTTGCGCCGCGCTCAGCCCCGCCGCAACCAGTTCTGGCGCGTCGACGCCGCCGAGGCGGTGCTTCGATGACCCAGCCCCCCGCCACCGAAGCCGAGCTGCTGCACCGCGCCGCGGCGCTGGCGGGCCGCACCCTCGGTGAGCTAGCGCAGGAGCTCCACTTTCAGGCGCCCCCCGACCTTCGCGGCCACAAGGGCTGGGTCGGCCACCTGCTGGAAGCGGCGCTCGGCGCGAGCGCGGGCTCCAAGGCCGAGCCCGACTTCCCACACCTCGGCGTCGAGCTCAAGAGCGTGCCCGTGGACGCGAGCGGCGTGCCCATCGAGTCCACCTGGGTCACGGTCGCCCCCCTCGACGGCACGCTGGAGCGCACCTGGGAGGCGAGCCACGTGCGCGCCAAGCTCGCGGCCGTGCTCTGGGTGCCGGTCCAGGGCAGCCGTGACCTCCTCGTCCCGCTCAGAAAGATCGGCACGCCCGTCTTATGGCGTCCGAACGCCGAACAAGAGGCGCTCCTTCGCGAGGACTGGGAGTTTCACGCCGAGGTCATCGGCCTCGGCGAGCTCTGGCAGCTCGACGCGCGCAAGGGCGAGGCGCTGCAGGTCCGCCCCAAGGGCGCGCGCGGCAGTGACCGCGTGTGGGCCACCGACAGCGACGGCGAGCGCGTCGCGGACACGCCGCGAGGCTTCTACCTGCGGCGCAGCTTCACCCGAACGCTGCTGGCGCCGGGCTAGAGCGAGCGCGGCCCGAACGAGCGCTGGAACAGGTCCTGAATCGCGTCGCGGCCAGCGTCGGTGAGGTAGCGCGTGCCGGTGCCGGTGAAGTGCACCGCCTCGATCACGGGCGTGCCGGGGACCCACTCGTTGCCATCCCAGCGCGACCAGCCCTCGACGTCTTGGTCGTAGACCCAGAGGCTCTTGTTCCACATGCGGGCGAGCTCGACCGACCAGCCCGTGCCGCCGACGACCGTGCCGTCCTCTTGAATCTGGCCGACCACAAAGACCTGCTGGCTGCGGCTGACCATATGCCAGAGGGTCTGCAAGACCTTGCGGATGAGGCTGCCCTCGGAGTAGGTCCGGTTCAGGCGGCGGCTGACGTACACGAGGCTGACGTCGCCCGCGGCGAGCTCACGCGGCGAGAGCACGTAGCTGCCGCGCTCGCGATCTTGCTTGTGGTCGTCGAAGGTGAAGTTCACCTCGTGGGCGCCCCAACGCTCGGCTTGCTCACCAAAGGCCGCTTCGGCGCCCGCCGCACCGCCCGAGTAGAGCGTGCACTGACCGGGGTGTGGTGAGGAGGCCACCACGGAGCCGTCGGCCGCCGACTCGCCCGCCATGAGCATGGTGCTCGGGTCGAGGCTGAGCGGCAGGCTCATGAGCGCGCCGTCCTGAAGGCGGGCGATCTTCACCGAGCGATGATCCGCGGTGAGCTTGAGCACCACCGCCGCGCGCTCCGCGAGCTCCGGCGGCACCGTGCCGTCCGAGCCGAGGCGAACCGCGACCCAAACCGGCACGTCAAGATCGGCCGCCAACTTGGCGATGGCGTCGATATGCGCGCTGGCGACGGCCACATCGAGCCCGTCGATCAACAGCCGACCGGGCAAGAAGTGCGCGACGTCCGCGAGCATCTTCAGGTTCTTCTGAAGGTGGTCCACCGAGAACTTGCGGTCCCGGTAGGAGTGGATCATGCGGTTGCGCTCGGCCGCGACCAGCGCCCCCGCACGATCCCGGAGCCGTCCCGCGCGCGAGGCGGCCCCAAAGATCTCGTCGTAGTAGTCCCGGACATGATCCACCGTGTCCCCGAGGGACACGTGGAGCACCGAGACGCCGGTGAGGAGGGCATCCAAGCCAACGTGAACCACCAGCGCGCTCTTCCCGACCCCCGCTTGCGCGGCGATCACTCCCACCTGCCCACCTGCGACCTCGCCGATGTGCTGGGTGAGCGCGGGCATGGGGTTGCGCTCGTAGCCTCGTGTCATGGCTCCCTCCTCCGCTACGATTAGCCGTTCTTCTTCTCGGCCTGGTACTTCTTCACGAGCTCTTCGTGGACGCTCGTCGGCACCTTGTCGTACTTGGCGAACTCCATCGTGAACTCCGCCTTGCCCTGGGTCGCCGAGCGAAGCGCGGTCGAGTAGCCGAACATCTCGGAGAGCGGGACCTCGGCCTCGACGCGGGAGAAGCCGTCTTCTTCGACGGTGCCGACGATGACGCCGCGGCGCTGCATGATGGTGCCCACCATGTTGCCGTGGAACTCAACCGGGCCTTCGATCTCCACGCGCATGATCGGCTCGAGGATGACCGGCTTGGCGCGGTGGTACGCGTCGCGCCAGGCGCCCTTGGCCGCCTGCTGGAACGCGATGTCGGACGAGTCGACCGCGTGGAACGCGCCGTCGTTGATCATCATCGAGACGCCGGTGACCGGCACGCCGATGAGCAGCCCCTTGTCGAGCATGGACTGGAAGCCCTTGTCGCAGCTCGGGATGTACTCACGGGGGATGAGGCCGCCGGTGATCTTGTTGAGGAACTCGTAGTGCTTGCCCTCGGCCGCGGGAGCCATGGTGCCCGCGACGCGGCCGAACTGACCCGAACCACCCGTCTGCTTGCGGTGGGTGTAGTTGAAGTCGGCCGAGCCGGTGATGGTCTCGCGGTAGGCGACGCGGGGAGGCGAGGACTCGACCGGGACCTTGTACTCGCGGCGCATGCGCTCGAGGTACACGTCCAAGTGAAGCTCACCCATGCCGCTGATGATGGTCTCGCCGGTCTCGGGATCGGCGGACACGCGGAAGGTGGGGTCTTCCTTGGAGAAGCGCTGCAGGGCCTTGGACAGGTTCTGGGTGTCCTTGGAGGCCTTGGTGCTGATCGTGTAGTGGATGACCGGCTCAGGGACGAACATCGACGTCATGGAGACGTTGAGGCGGCCGTCCGTGAAGGTGTCGCCCGAGTGGCAGTCGACGCCGAAGAGCGCGACGATGTCGCCCGCTGCGGCCGAGTCGATGTCCGCCATCTCGTCGGAGTGCATGCGCACCAAGCGGCCGACCTTGACCTTGCGGCTGTCGCGCTGGTTGACGATGAAGTCGCCCTTGGTCAGCGTGCCCTGGTAGATGCGCAGGTAGGTGAGCTGGCCGTAGCGGCCGTCTTCCAGCTTGAACGCGAGGCCGACGAAGGGCTTGTCGCTGTCGGACTCGAGGCGAACCTCAGCCTCACCATTGTCGAGGTCGAGGGCGATGTTCTCGACGTCGTTCGGGCTGGGCAAGAAGTAGGTGACGCCGTCGAGCATCGGCTGCACCGCGCGGTTCTTATAGGCGGAGCCCATGAACACAGGGGTGAGGCCGCGCTGAAGCGTGCCGTTGCGGACCGCCTTGCGGATCATCTCGGGGGTGACCGTCTCCTCGAGCATGGCCTCCATGAGCTCATCCGAGAACATGGACGCGGCGTCGAGCAGGATCTCGCGGCGCTCGTTCGCGGTGTCGACCAAGTCGGCGGGGATCTCCTCGATGTGGATGATCTCGCCGTTTTCGCCGGAGAAGAAGACGGCGTTCATCTCGATGAGATCGACGACGCCTTCGAACTTGTCCTCGGCGCCGATCGGGATCTGCATCATGACCGCGTTGTGGTTGAGCTTGTCGCGGAGCTGCTGGCACACGCGGTACGCGTTGGCGCCCTGGCGATCGAGCTTGTTCACGAAGGCGATGCGCGGGACGTTGTAGCGGCGCATCTGGCGATCGACGGTGAGCGACTGGGACTGCACGCCGGCGACGCCGCAGAGCACGAGCACCGCGCCGTCGAGGACACGCAGCGCGCGCTCGACCTCGATGGTGAAGTCGACGTGCCCGGGGGTGTCGATGATGTTGATGGAGTGCTCTTCACCAATCTTTGGCTGCCAGGTCGTGTAGGTCGCAGCCGACTGAATGGTGATGCCGCGCTCGCGCTCCAGCTCCATCGAGTCCATCTTGGCGCCGACGCCGTCCTTTCCGCGGACGTCGTGGATCGCGTGGATACGATTGGTGTAGAACAGGATGCGCTCGGTCAGCGTGGTCTTGCCCGAGTCGATGTGGGCGCTGATGCCGATATTGCGGACAGTTTCGAGATTGAGCACGGAAGCCTCCCGATGCAGGTTGAAACGGGGCCGCATGTAGCGCCAAGATGGTCCCGCGGCAAGCGACACGGTGTGGGATTCTTGCTTCACGCCGCACCACACCCGTTTTTCGCCTTTGCCCTCGCGTCCACGCTGCTGCTGTGCTACGGACGACGCGCCTGCGTCTGCGCACGTGAGGCCGTAGGAGATGCTATGCAGCACTGGTCCCTGATTGCAGCGTTCGCGCTGCTCACCGCTTGTGGCGGCGACGCCACCCCGCCCGCCACCCAAGAAGAGGCCCCCGCCAAGGTCGAGGCCCCTCCCGCCGAGGTCGCTCCCGCGACCGAGGTTGAAGCCGCTCCCGCCACTGAGGGCGAAGCCGCTCCCGCCACTGAGGGCGAAGCCGCTCCCGCCGCCGTGACGACGACCACCACCACCACCACTCCTGCCACGACCCCTCCGGTCGCTGCGCCCGATCCCAAGGTCGCTCCCCGTCCGATGGGCGGCACGGTCTCGCGCGATCCCAAGGCGCCGGCTCCCGCCGACGGCGGCGGCATGCACCGCTAAGTGGCCCACCCCGACGGGGGATGCCAGACCTAAAGAGCCCCCGGATCGCGCGTCGATCCGGGGGCTCTTTTGCGACGACCGCCGCAGCTAACCTGCTCAACTAAAGCCGCGGGGCGCACCACAGCTGCTTCCGCCGCCGGATCCGCCGCCGCCGCCTACCGCGAAGCCTGAGATCTGCTTCTCGCCTCGCTGCTCGCCGCAAACCGGGCAGGTCATCACCGTGTTCATCGCGCTCATCTTCACGAGCTTCTCGAAGCGATGATCGCACGCCTCGCACTTGTATTCATAGAGTGGCATCGCGCCTCCGTTTGGTGAAACGCCGAGGCGCAGAGCCCGCAGGTGACTCAAGAGTGTCACGGAGCATGGCGCGCGGTGGACGCCCACGCGGTGGTGTGTACCCATCACCCCCGCATCGGAGGAAGAGCATGACCAAGCACGATCGCGACCTCATCATCGTCGGCGCCGGCCCCGCCGGCATCAGCCTCGCGGCCGAGGCGCACCGCTCCGGGGTGCCCGCCGACAAGATCCTAGTGCTTGAGAAGGGCCAGGAGCACAGCTGGGCGATTCGCAAGTTCTACCCTGACTCGAAGCCGGTTACGGCGAACTATAAGGGGCAGGCTGCCGTGTGCTCCGGCGTGCTCTGCATCGGCGACACCGACAAGGACGGCCTCCTGTCCTACCTCGATCAAGCGATCGTCGATCACCAGATCGAGGTGCGGTACAACACCACCGTGGGCACGATTCACCCCTTGCCCGAGGGCGGCTTCAAGGTCGACACGGACCACGGGCAGATCACCACCAATGTGTGCGCGATCGCGATCGGCATCCTCGGCCGCCCCAACAAGCCCGAGTACAAGATGCCTGGCAAGCTCAAGGCGCGCATCCACTTCGACATCAACAGCGACCCGATCCAAGCGAGCCGGGTGCTCGTCGTCGGCGGCGGCGATTCGGCCTCCGAGTATGCGCAGTTCTTGGTGCAGGAGGGCAACACCGTCAGCCTCTCGTACCGCCGCGACACCTTCGCGCGCATGAACGACATCAACCAGGACAGCCTCTACGCGCTGGAGCGCGCCGGAAAGGTGACGCTGCTGCGCTCCAGCAACATCACCGAGCTCAAGGTCACCGATGACGGCCTGCCCATCGTTTGCTTTGAGGAGGCGGCCTTCGGCGAGCGGGAGTACGACCACGTCCTGTACGCGCTCGGCGGCACCACGCCGCAGAACTTCCTCGCGACGATTGGCATCGCCTTCGACGGCCCGAGCCCCATGCTCGGCGAAGGCTACGAAACCAACGTGCCAGGCCTGTTCTTGGTAGGCGACCTCTCCGCGGGAACCAAGGGGGGATCCGTCATTAGCGCGTTCAACTCCTCTCGCGAGGCCATGACGCGCATCTGCGCCGACCACCTGAACTGCACGGTCGAAGCTCCGTTTGGAACCAGCTCAACGCCCATGGCCTTCCCCGAGGTCAAGCTCGGTTTGGGACAAGCCAAGTCCTGACGGACCACAGCGCGACGCTGCCGGGTTAGCCTCCTCAACCGGAGGCAAACCATGCACCAGTCCCTCGCAGTCACGCTCGTTTTCGCCCTCTTCCTGCCGGACCTCGCGCACGCGGGCTTCGGCTCGTCGTCCTTCCGAAAGGGCGGCCGCGAGGGCGAGACCTACTACCAGGTCGCCTCAGCCCTCGACGGCGACCTCGGCACCTGCTGGATGGTCGACCCCGAGCTGGACAACGTCGGGCAGTGGTTTGAGATCGGCGTCCCCGCCAGCACCGTCTCGGGCATCACGCTCGCGGCCGGCTGGGAGCGGGACGAAGAGACCTTCTCCGACTACCCCCGCCTCAAGAGGGCAAAGGTCCAGGTCTTCATCAAGGAGGACTCCGACAAGCCGGATCTGGAGCAGGAGATCGAGCTGAAGGACGTGCGCGGCCTGCAGACCTTCCCGCTCACCGCGACCAAGGTCGGCGCCGAGTACGTGGGCGGCCGCGTGCGCGTGATCGTCGAGGAGGTCTACCCCGGCGCGGACTACCCGACGCTCGGCGTTGCCGAGGCGCGAATCGACCTCAAAGAGCAGGACATCGCCGTCACGCTCTCGGAAGGCCCCGCCACCGCCGCCACGGGTCACGCTGGCGACGCGCTGGTCGACAAGAGCGCGAAGACCTTCTGGCTCAGCACCGCCAACGAGGGCCAAGCGCTCACCGTCGGCGCAAGCGACTGGAGCTTGTCCTCCCTCGGTGTGCAAGCGGGGCCCAAGACCTACGCGCGCCCCAAGACCATCGAGGTCCGCCAGGGCTTGCGCACCTTCACGCTCAACCTCGCGAACACCGACGCCATGCAGTGGCTGCCGCTGCCCGCCACCGTCGGCTACAACGGCTCGTCGTGGGGCGACCTACAGATGACCATCACTGAGGTCTACCCCGGAACGTCCACTGGCATCGCGATCACCGAGATCGCCCTGCGCGCGACCACCTTCTCGGGCTAGCACGCCGAAGCGCGGGCCTGTTCCGCGCTGGAGCAGGCCGCCGACGCTAGCGCCGCGGGCTAAACAGCGACGCGAGGCCCTTGAGGACGCCGCTCTCGTCGGACCCGCCTAGGTGCTCAAGCTCGCCGTTGTCGAGGAGCACCGCACCGCATCCGTTGCAGACCTCGATGTCGATGCCGCGAAATAGCTGCGTGTGCATCGCCTGACCGCACTTGCCACAGTGATGGAAGTGAAGCTCCTTCAGCTCCTTCGCCTCGCGCTCCGCGCGCTCCTGTGCCGCGCGGGCCTTTAGCTTCTCGGTCTTCTCTTGGTCGAGCTTCTTAAAGTAGTGATCTTCGTGCTTCTGCTTCTGCTCGGGCACCAGACACCTCCGTTGTGGACGCGGGGATAACGAAGCCACCGCCAGTCCGCACCGGCGACGGGCACGACGCGTCAGTTACAGCTAAGGCCAGCGTCCCTGAGCATACCCTTGGCTTCGACAGCGTCCTGCCCGCCCGCTGCGACCGCGCGGCAAAGGTAGGTCTTCGCGCCCGGCGGGTTCTGATCGTAGGTCGCGATGACGTAGCCGAGGCAGAGGTTGGCGCCACCGTGAGCTGCGTCCGCGGACAAGGCCTTCTTGGCCGCAGCCTTCGCGGAGCTCTGGTTGCTGTCGGCCTGTGCCCAGCAGCGCGCCGCCTCCTTGCCGACGTTCACAGACGCCGCAGGTTGCGGGGCGGGCTCCTTGGGCGCAGGCGTGACGGGCGCCTCGGTGGCTGGCTCGGGGGCGTCCGTCGCCGGCTCGGTAGCGGAGTCTGTCGCGGGGTCGCTGTCCGGCTCGGCGGTCGCGACATCGGTCGCAGGTGGGTCCACCACCTCGATCTCGGGATCGCCAAGCGCCGCGCTCAGGCTCGGACCTGAGGGCACGATCGGCGTGTCCTCGCCGCCCAGCCCCTTGACCAGCAGCAAGGGCAGCAGCACGAGCGTCGCGATGCCTGAGAGGGCCAACGCCCACTTTCGCCCCGAACCACCCGCGCTGGCCGGAGCGCCCGGATCGGCGCCGAGATCGTGGCTGCCGTCCGCGAAGAAGTCGGTGCCAAACCCGGTGTCGTCGTCGTGCGGGGCCTCGGGTGGGGCGGGGAGCGTGTCGCCCTCCGGCTCAGGGCCGAGGATCGACGTATGCACCGGATCGGGCGCGTCGACCTCTTGCATCGGCGGGGGCATGGGCGTCGGCGTGCGCCGTGGGGGCGGCTGCGTGGCGTCGGGGTCGACCGCCACGTCCATCGCAGGCGCGAACGGCGCGTCCATCGGCCCGAAGTCGGACACCTCTGCCGGCTCGAGCGGCGATGGCTGCGAGAACAGCGACGCCGTGCTCGGGAAGGAGGACGAGTAGTCCGCGAGCGGCGCGGTCTCGCCCTCCGCCTCGTCATCGTCCTCATCCAGCATGGCAGGGGGCGCGGTCTCCGGGTCGCCGATGTCTTCGGGCAACCCAAGCGGGCTCGCGAACAGGTTCTCTGGCGGATCGACCGAGCGCTGTTGTGAGCCGTGGACGACGTCTTCGGTGCTGTCCGACAGCGACGCGCGAGCCCGCTCGGACGCGGTGCCCGAGAGATCGGGCAGCGCAGGAAGCCCCGTGCTCACGCCGCGCGTGTCGCTTGCGGAGGGAAAGCGCGACACCGTGGGCGCCGGCGGCGCGTCGAGGGGCGTCATGCTCGCCGGCAGGTCATCGGGGGCGTCGTCAGCGAAGAAGGGCTGCGCGCCCAGCTGAACCTCGCTCGTGTCTTCGACGGGCAGCTCCTCGTCTGCGGCGGGGCCGTCGCTCATCGCAGCGCGTTGGTCGAGCAGGCCGAAGGTGCGCGCGGCCTTGGGGTGCGTCCCGATGGGCGACCACCGCACACCGCCCTCGGACACGAGATCCTCGCGCCCGACGCGACCCTCTTGAATCCAGCCGCGCATGGTGTCCCAGTCTTGGACCATGTACACGCGGCCGTCTTGCTTGAGGTAGACCGCGCTCGCGTCGTTCAGCTCGTCATCGTCCTCGAGCGGGAGGATGGTCTGCGAGAGCGGCGCAGCGACGCGGCTTGACGCGCGCGCTGGCTCGCGCACCGGCGGCGTGGCGACAGGGTCATCGTAGAAGCCGCCCATGGCGAAGGTGTCGATAGCACCAGCGATCTCGGTGGTCTGATCTGCAGGGTCCTCCGGGGGGAGGGTCGGCCCGTCGACGCGCGTGGGCTCCGCCAGCTCGGGTTCAGGGGAGTCGGCCTCGACCATCTGGGAGTGACCACAGGACGAGCAGCGAAACCGGAACGCACGACCCGAGGCCACGACCCACGGCGGGGGCTGGAGCTCGTGAGCGGAGGAGCACTTGTCACAGACGATCTTCACGGAATCACCTTGCCTGCTCCTGGCCTAACGCCAAAAACGCTCGCTGCTTACGCGTTACTTGAGCACCAGAACGACCACAAGACCGAGGGCGACGGCGACGGCGACAGCGCCGACGACCGCGCCCATTCCCCAGCCGCCGCTCGGTGCCGCCGGAGCTGGCGTCGGTGCGCGTGCAGGTGGCGGGCTTGCCGGCGCCGAGGCGGGCGCCGGGGGCGCCGGGGCGGGCGCCGGGGGCGCCGGGGCGGGCGCCGGGGGCTCCTCGTCCAGCTCCTCGGCCTCGTCGAGGTCAGCGTACTCTTGGTCGGGGTTCACCAAGCGCCCGTCCGCCGGGGGCACGGTGTCGCGGTCGTAGCCGAAGCGGTGCTGGTCCGCGTGGGGATCGGTGTCAGGCTCATCGGCGATGAGCGGGGCGCTGCGTGGCGCTGGTGGCTCGGGCGTATCGGCGAGCGCCCGGCGAATCTCTTCGGCCAAGGCCGAGTTCTTGCCCGCGAGCTGCGTCGCGGCGTCATCCTCGTCCTCGTCCTCGTCCTCGTCAGGCTGGGCGCCGTGGAGCTTGCCGCTGGTGGCCTGGTCCCAGATCATGTCGAACCACGCGGGCAGATCGGGGATGTCCGAGATCACGCGCCATGAGCGCATGTCGTAGGTGAGCGCCGCGTCCGATTCGAAGTGATGGGTCGCCAGCCCGTCGAGCAGCTCTTGGAGCGTCGTGACCTCGTGCGTCACGCCCGATCTGAGGCGCACGTGCCAGATGACGCCGTGCGTCTGGAAGTCTCGCGTCGCTTTGGGATCGGGGGGCTGGATCACTGGCACCTCGGCCGTGGGGAGCGATTCCTCGGCGGTTTGAGAGGGAGACTCTGGCCGAACCACGAAGGCGTTCCTACACTTTGGGCAGGTGACACGCGCACCCCTGCCCGCGACCTTGGAGTCGGGCAGCTTGTAGCGCGCGGAGCAAGACGGGCAAGTGACAACCATCAGAGCCTTCCAGAGCGGGGACCGTACCACATGCGAGCCTCAGTCGATCACGAGCTCAAGGTCCTTGCCCGACACGTCCACTGCGCGTCGGCCAAAGTCCACCTTCACCTGTGCGCGCCCGCCCCCCCAGCGGACCGAGCGCACAATGCCGAAGCCGCGAAGGCGGTGGCGGACCCGCACCCCCTCGCGCAGATCCTCGGCCTCGGTGAGCTCGATGACCCGGTAGTCGCCCTCGGGCTCGTGCTCGCGCGAGAAGGAGGCGTGCTGCTTCATGAAGCGCGAGCGACGATCCTCCAGCTCGACCTCCTCGCGCAGCTCCTCCAAGCCCGGCTCCTCGTGCGCGGCCGGGACGTCACCAGAGCAGACCGCCGCGGGGATACCAAACAAAAATGCGGAGGGCGCGGCGGCCTTGGCCTCTTGGTTGGCGCGCTGACCGTCAGCGCCACCTGACCAGCCGGGCATCCTGGCCGACCGCGTCACAAATAAGCGCTGTTTTGCCCTTGTAAAGGCCACATAGGCCAAGCGGCGTTCCTCGTCCAGGCCTGTCTCCAGCGACTTTGCGTGCGGGAAGATGCCCTGCATCATCTGGACGACGAAGACGATCGGGTACTCGAGCCCCTTGGCGCAGTGGACGGTCATGAGCGTGACCTCGCCGCCGTCTGGCAGCTCATCGGTCTGCCCAGCGAGGGCGACGCGATCGAGCCACCAGCGAAGCTGGTCCATGGGCGTGGTCACGTCCTCGGCGAAGACGAGGGCCTTCGCTTGCAGCTGGAGCTGGGCGAGGTTCTTGAGGCGCTCTTGGTTCTCGCGCGAGATCTTCACCTTGCCGAGCTGCGCGGTGGCGTCTTCGCCAGTCTTCACGGGCTCCGGAACGTCCTGCAGCGCGGCGCGGTAGCCCGTGCGCTCGAGCATGGTGCCGATGAGCTCCTCGAGCTTCTGGGTGCGCGCGGCCTCGGTGAGCTCGTCGATAATCGCCACGAACGCCCGTACACCCTTCGCTTTGGCGTCCGCGCTGCTCACTGAACGCGCGGCTTGTAGGATCGGGACGCCGCGACCTTCTGCGTCCTTGCGCAGCTTGGCGATCGTCTTGGAGCCGACGCCGCGCGAGGGCACGTTGATGACCCGCAGCAGCGCTGCGTCATCGGCGGGGTTCACCACAAGGCGCAGGTAGGAGAGCACGTCGCGGATCTCGCGGTGCTCGTAGAACTTGCGCCCGCCGACCACGCGGTAGGGCACGCTGCGCTTCATGAGCGCCGCCTCGAAGGAGCGGCCGATCGCGTTGGTACGGTAGATGATCGCGATGTCGCTCCAAGGCACCTTGAGGCGCTGGTGCACGTTCACGACGCCGGTGGCGACGCCGTCCGCCTCCGCTTCTGGGCTCGGGTAGCTCTTGAGCACCACCGTGTCGCCCGCCGCCGCGCTGGTCCACAAGCGCTTGTCGAAGCGGCCCGTGTTCTTGGCGACGACCTCGTTAGCGAGGGTGAGGATGTTGTTCGAGCAGCGGTAGTTCTGCTCCAGCTTGATGACCGTGGCCGCGGGATAATCGTCTTGAAAGTTCAAGATGATGGAGATGTCTGCGCCGCGAAAGCCGTAGATGGACTGGTCGTCATCGCCGACCACGCCGAGGTTGGAGTCGCCGTCCGGGGCGAGCAAGCGCAGCAGCTCGTACTGCTGCGGGTTCGTGTCCTGGTACTCGTCGACCATGATGAACTTGAAGCGCTCGCGCCAGCGGTGCAGGACGTCGCCGTGCTCGCGGAACAACCGCACCGTGAGGCCGATGAGGTCGTTGAAGTCGACGGCGTCCGACGCCTTGAGCGCCTCTTCGTACTCGCGCCACGCGGCGATGTCGGTGAGCTTGCCGAGGCGCTTGTGCACCGCCGTGTCGGGGGTCTCCAGGCGCGTCTTGCAGCGGTCGATGAAGCTCAGCAGCTCCTTGGTGCGCGGGCGAATCAGCTCTTTCTCGATGGAGGAGCGCTCCAGCAGCTCGCGCACGATGCGCGCCTGGTCGTCGTCGTCGTAGATCGCGAAGCGCCGCGTCCAGCCCAGCGCCTCGATGTCGGTGCGCAGGATGCGCGCGCAGGTGCTGTGAAAGGTGCTGACCCACACGCCCTCCGCGGGCTCTCCCACCAGCTCGTGAATGCGCTCCTTCATCTCCGCGGCGGCCTTGTTGGTGAAGGTCACCGCGAGGATGTTCTTGGCGTCGATGCCCATGTGCAGCATGTGCGCGACGCGCCGCGTGAGCACGCGCGTCTTGCCCGAGCCCGCCCCAGCGAGGATGAGCAGCGGCCCGTGGGTGGTGACGACCGCGAGCTCCTGCTCGGCGTTGAGCAGGCGCAGGTGGGGGGGCTTCTCAGACATCGCGGCGCGACGCCTTGGCCCGGTTGCGCTCGTTGATGACCGGGGCCTGGCCCTCGAGCACCCGCATGGGGCTGCGCTCGACGGCCACCGCATCCGGTGGTACATCCTTATGAATTACCGAGCCAGCCCCGACAAGCGCGCCAGCGCCGATGGTGACGGGGGCGACGAGGGCGCTGTTGCTGCCGATGAAGGCCCCCGCGCCGATGACCGTGCGGTGCTTGCCAAAGCCGTCGTAGTTGCACGTGATGGTGCCCGCGCCGATGTTCGCGCCCGCGCCGATGTCGGCGTCGCCGATGTAGCTGAGGTGCGAGGCCTTGGCGCCCTGGTGCAGGACGGCCTCCTTGACCTCGACGAAGTTGCCGACCTTGACCGCGCGCTCCAGCACCGCACCTGGGCGCAGGTGGGCGAAGGGGCCGACCGCCGCGTCCGGGCCGACGATCGCGCCCTCTAGGACGCAGTGCGGCTTGATGATCGCGCCGCGCGCGACCTGGGTGTCTACCAGCCACGAGCCGCTCTGCACCTGCGCCTCAGCGGCGATCACGGTGCTGCCGCGCAGGACGACGTCGGGCCAGAGCACAGCGCCAGGCGCCACCTGCACGGTGCGCTCCACGATCACCCGATCGGGGTCGACCACGCGCACGCCGGACTCCACCAGGCTGCGCACCCAAGCGCGTCCCAGCGCCAGCTCGGCCCGCGCGCGCCCCCACGCGGTGCTCACGTCCGCCGCCTCATCCGCTGAGACGCTGTGCTGAAGCGGGTGATCGCCGGTGAGGGCGTCTGCAGCGGGGCCCGCGTTGGTGGCCACCGCCGCGAGGACGACCCCGTCTGGGCCGACGACAGCGCCACCGCGCGCGAGGGCGCGCAGGGCCGCAAGCGGCAGCGCCGGGTAGCGCGCGTCCAGCACGACGGTGCCCGAAGCGAGGGTGGCGTCCGGCGCCACGGCCTGGAGCTCAAGCCCCGCCTCGACGCACACGGCGGCCAAGATGTCCAAGGGGGTTCGACCGCCGATCGTGACGTCGGAAAGGTCGATTGAGGCGATCAACAGCGCTTGGTTCGGCATGCTCTCCATCTATTGGGGAGCGGTTGGCCTCGCCATGATAGGGATCGCCGATGAACGACATCGACACGCTGCTGGTGCACCCCGAGGTGCGGTCCGATCCGCGGCTTCGTGAGCTGCTGCTTGTGCTCACCCTGCCGACCGGCCTCAGCAGCGCTGGGTTCCCCTACCTGGAGCGCCCGGCGTGGGAGCGCCTGCGCGACTGGACCCCCATGCTCTTCGCCGAGGGTCACGCGCTCTGGCGCGCAGGTCAGCGCCTGGAGCAGCTCGTCGCCACCACGCCGCTGGAGCCGATCCTCGCGCCCTCGCTGCGCGTCCTCCAGCAGATCCTGCGCACCGCCGCCGTCACCGCGCCGCCGGATCTGTGGCTGCTGCGCCAGGTGCTCGGCGGCCTCGCGCAGGTGGGCCTGTCCGAGCAGATCCTTGCGGGCAAGGTGATTCACGCCGAGCAGATGCGCGGCTTGCTCGCCGATGAGCTGAACATCGACCTCCAGCTGCTGCTCGCCCGCGGCTACCTCACCCCCGCCGACGGCGGCCTGCGCCTCGCCAGCAGCCCCAGCGCGGCGCGCGTCTTCCGCGAGGTCGGCCCCCGGCCGGTGGACCACCCCATCGACGCGAGCGTGCTCTGGACTGAGCTCTTCGCCGGTCGAGCCCTGGCGCGCATGATCGCGCGCATCGCGCCCCTCGTCGCGGCGCCGCCGCCCGCGCCCGCGCCGCACGCCGCCCCCGCGTGGATCGCCACCCCCGAGGACATCGCCATCGGCAGCGTCTTGGTGCCGGTCGTGCTCGGCCTGCGCGCCGCGAACCGCATCCCCGAGGCGCTGCAGCGCGGCCGCCTCGACGCGGACTGGCTGTGCGACGCGCCGGACGTCGCCAACAACCTGATGCCCTGGCTGCGGGCCGCGGGCGTGGTCGAGCCAGACGACGCCCTCACCCCCCTCGGCCGCCGCGTGCTGGAGAAGGGCCCAGGCCCCTTCGGCATCATCGAGACCTACCACCCCTTCCTGGTCGATCTCCCTGCGCTTTGGGCCGAGGGCCGCGGCCGGGTCCGCGTCCGCCGCGCCGCCAACATCGCCGCCTCCCTGGACGCCAACCGCGAGACCTTCCGCCGCGCGAACGACTCCCTCGACCGGCTCTGCTTGGACACGGGCTTTCGGTACAACGTCTTCATCGAGCACGCCCTCGGCTATGGCGAGGCCACCCGCCAACGCTGGCAGCGTGCCAAGGACAAGCCGCTGGTCTACGTCGGCGCGGACCTGGAGGCCGAGGCGATCGAGGCCGCCAAGCTCGAGCAGAAGGCGGGCCACCTGCCGCCGGGCATGCTGTTCGTCGACGGCGCCGACATCGCCGATCCGACCTCGCTCTTTCGCGCGCTCCGCATCGCCGGTCACGCCACGCGCGGGGCGGTGATGCTGGTCGGCAACGGCTTCCACGAGGTGCGCAACGCCCACGAGGAGCGGCTGGAGGCGGTCTTTCGCGCCTACGAGCGCGCGGGCGTGGTGCTCGTCTTCACCGAAGCGAGCGCGCTCTCCACCGAGGACCTGCTCAACACCGCGTGGAACACCTACCACGCCGGCTTCCGGTACGTTCACGCGCGCTCGGGCCAAGGCCTGCGCCCGGCGAGCCCCGCCCCCCCGCCGCGCGTCGGCGAGCCGCTGCCGCCGTCGTGGACCACCGTCGCCGCGCGCGCCGGCTACGTGCGCGCCGCCCGGTACTGCACGCGCAGCCGCACCATCTACCCTTACCCGCCCGTCGATGGGCACAACCCCTCCATTAGCGAGAACCACGTGCTGCTGCCGCGACGCATCGCCCAGCGACACGGCTTCCCGCTGGAGACCGGAGCACGCCATGGCTGACTTTGCCTATGAGAACCCGTTCCCCCTCGCGCCGGACACCACGTCCTACCGCCACCTCGGCGCCGAGGGCGTCCGCGTCGAGCAGCACGGTGACCGCGAGCTCTTGGTGGTCGAGCCCGAGGCCCTGACCCGCCTGGCCACGCAGGCCATGCACGACGTCTCCTTCTTCCTGCGCCCTAAGCACCAAGCGCAGGTCGCCGCCATCCTGCACGACCCCGAGAGCACCGACAACGACCGCTTCGTCGCGCAGACGCTGCTTCGCAACTCGGTCATCGCCGCGCAGGGCGTGCTGCCCACCTGCCAGGACACCGGCACCGCCATCGTCGTCGCCAAGCGCGGCCACCTGGTGCTCACGGACGGCGACGACGAGCGCGCGCTCTCCAAGGGCATCTGGGCGGCCTACCACAACGACAACCTGCGCTACTCCCAGGTCGTCGCCTCCTCGCTCTACGACGAGAAGAACACCGGCGACAACCTGCCCGCGCAGATCGACGTCTACGGCACCAAGGGCGCGTCCTACTCGCTGCTCTTCTTGGCCAAGGGCGGCGGCTCGGCCAACAAGACGCAGCTCTACCAGATGACCAAGGCGCTGCTGAACCCCGACGCGCTCATCGCCTTCTTGTCCGAGAAGATGAAGTCGCTCGGCACCGCGGCCTGCCCGCCCTACCACGTCGCCTTCGTCATCGGCGGCACCTCGGCGGAGACCAACCTCAAGGTCGTAAAGCTGGCTTCGACCGGCTACTACGACGGCCTCCCCACCAGCGGCAGCGCCGGCGGCCGGGCCTTCCGCGACCTGGAGCTGGAGCAGCGCCTGCTGGAGATCGCCCGCGCCTCGGGCATCGGCGCCCAGTTCGGCGGCAAGCACTTCGCCCACGACGTGCGCGTGGTGCGCCTCCCCCGCCACGGCGCCTCCTGCCCGGTCGGCATGGGCGTCTCCTGCTCCGCCGACCGCAACATCAAGGCGCGCATCGACCGCGACGGCCTGTGGCTGGAGGAGCTGGAGCGCCACCCCGAGCAGTGGCTCGTGGACGCCGAGGTCCCCGCCTCGGACGCCGTCGCCATCAACCTCGACCAGCCGATGGACGCGATCCGCGCCGAGCTCAGCCGCTACCCGGTCAAGACGCGCCTCTCGCTCAGCGGCACGATGATCGTCGCCCGCGACATCGCCCACGCGCGCATCAACGCGGCGCTGGACGCCGGAGCGCCGCTCCCCGACTACCTCCGCCACCACCCGGTCTACTACGCGGGCCCCGCCAAGAAGCCCGCGGGCATGGCGTCCGGCTCCTTCGGCCCCACCACCGCCCAGCGCATGGACCCCTACGTGGACCGCTTCCAAGCCGCGGGCGGCAGCTTGGTCATGCTCGCCAAGGGCAACCGCTCGCAGCAGGTGACCGACGCCTGCAAGAAGCACGGCGGCTTCTACCTCGGCAGCATCGGCGGCCCCGCGGCCATCCTCGCGCAGGACAACATCCGCTCGGTCGAGGTGCTCGACTTCCCCGAGCTCGGCATGGAGGCGGTCTGGAAGATTCGCGTCGAGGACTTCCCGGCGTTCATCCTGGTGGATGACAAGGGCAACGACTTCTTCCAGCTGCTCTAGGAGCGCCCGTGTCCACCAAGACCCTGCACAGCGACGAGCGCGTCCAAGCCTACCTCCTCCAGCAGGGGGTGCGCGAAGATGCGCTCCTGCAGCGCCTCCGCGCCGAGCCCTCGGCGATGGAGCGCGGCCAGATGCAGATCTCGGCGGACGCCGGCGAGGAGCCCTACCCGGCCGACCAAGACGCCCCCACGCTCGGGGTGCGCGCCTTCAACGCGCTGGTCCACGCGGACGCGCGCGTGGACATGGTGCTGCTGCCGATGTCCGACGGCATCA
>Ga0210044_10000750_pt1 | contig 49530 bp, 44 predicted proteins | sample CryGey13umfilter_2_FD_183959 | JGI IMG/M metagenome (GOLD analysis project Ga0210044, IMG submission 183959) | Groundwater microbial communities from aquifer in Utah, USA - Crystal Geyser 4/9/14 3 um filter (SPAdes) (version 2) | ecosystem: Environmental > Aquatic > Deep subsurface >...
TGATTCATCTTTGGTCTCCCGTCTGGTTTGGTTGTCTTGGTAGATTTACCCTACCAGACAGGGAGATTCCTTTCGCCTCTTATGCGAGGCTTAAATCAATTGGTTTGAATAGTTTTGCAAGAGGCTCAATAGCAATCGTTATCTGCGCGTGCGTATTCGCGAGGCTGATCCGGGTTTGCTGAATATGCTGCTGCAGCAGCATCAGGCGCGTGAATCGAGCCTGAACAATGAAGAGGATACCAAACTGCAGTCGGAGTTTCTGCAGATGGTTGCTGATGCCATGCGTCAGGGGGCGAGTGATGTCCATATTGAACTGCATAGTCTGCAGGCAAAGGTACGGTTCCGTATTCACGGGCGTCTGAAAGAGGTGATGACCTGGTCATTTGATTATGCACACAGACTCTCCGGCGTGGCTTTTGCCGTAACGGCCGAAGAACTTGATGGTGTGACCTTCAACCCGCGTGCACCGCAGTTTGCGCTAGTGGACAAGGTCATTAACGGCACCCGTGTGCGTCTGCGTTTAAACTCCATTCCTGCTTCGCCCGATGGCTATGATGTGATTATCCGAATCCTGCCCATCGGTCAGGAGCAGGGGAAAGTTTCAGTACGCGACCTCGGTTATGATCGCCAGCAGGAGTTGCTGATTCGGTCGGCCATGGCGCAGCCCAGCGGCGTACTGGTTGTTTCCGGAACCACCGGTTCAGGCAAAAGCACATCGCTGAATGTGCTACTCAGCGAAAAGATTCGCAACGAACCCTCGCTGAAGCTGATCACTATTGAGGATCCACCGGAATATTTTATCAGCGGAGCAACGCAGGTGCCGGTAACACGACGCGGCGATGCCGGTGCCAGTGCGTTTGCCGCCACCATGCGCGCAGTCATGCGCTGCGATCCGGATATCATCATGGTGGGTGAAGTGCGCGATGAAGAAACTGCCAGATTGCTCCAGCAGGCGACACTGACCGGTCACAAAACCCTGACTACTCTGCATACCGCGGGCGTGATCACCATTATTCAGCGTCTGGAACAGTTAGGTGTGGAGCGTCCGGTGATGGGCAGCAAGGGCTTTTTCTCCGGCTTGATTTACCAGCGGCTGCTCGGCATCACCTGTCCGAACTGTGCAGTGCCGCTGAGCGATAAAACCGGTGCGACCGAGATCGGAATACGCCGGCTTGGTGATGAAGCAGCATGGAAGGCGGCGCTGATGCGCTGGGATTTTGTGGCGCGCAAAAAAGGTTTGCGCATCAATGACGTGAATCTGGCCAGTGTTGATGGTTGCAGTAAATGTTCGCACGGTTCGAACGGACGAACCGTGGTCGCCGAAGTATTAATTCCCGATGAGAAGATGCTGGAGATGATCGGCGAGGGCCACGATGCCGACCTGCTCAAACACTGGCGCAGAAATGGTGGTCTGACGGTTGTTGAGCATGCCCTGAACAAGGTTGTTGAGGGCATTGTCTGTCCGTTGGTGGCTGAGGCGGGCGTTGGTCCGCTGAGCGCCTCCATTGTGGCCGATGACGGTTATATCGCAGAGATGGGAGCGACTCCGCTGCCTATCGAGGTACAGGCATGAGCAAGTTCGACCTGCGCGAACTGGGCAACACGCTCGATATGAAATTGCTGGCCTTGCAGTTCAGCGGTGATGTTCGCCTCTCCCTCTATCGCCGACTGGTTTCATTGCTGGCTTACGGTATTCCACTGATGCGTGTGATGGAGCAGGTACTCAGCGCCTATGCCAAGCGCAAGCTGGACAAACGGGTGGGGGCGCGTGTGCTGGGCTTTGTCTATCAGAATATGCGCCAGGCTGCAGGCGGCGTGGTGTTTGCCAATGCGCTGAAAGGCTGGGCACCTGATGCCGAGATTATGCTGATCAATGCCGGAGAGCGTTCCGGCGATATTGAACGCGGATTAACCGAGGCGATCTTCGTGAATGAATCGCTGACCCGCATCAAGTCGGCCGTGATCGGTGCTGTCTCCTATCCGCTGGTGCTGACGATGGTGTTGATGGGCCTGTATATGCTCTTTGCTCTGATGATTCTGCCGCGTATTGAAACACTGATGTCGCTTGATAAATGGCCGCCATTGTCTCAGAGCATGCATGCCGTGCTCACATTTATTCGCAATTTCGGACCCTATCTGGCAGCTGCAGCCGTGGCGCTGATGGTGCTGATCGGTTGGGCCATGCCTCGCTATACCGGCAATGTACGCAAACAGCTGGATCGCTATTACCCCTTCTCTGTTTACCGTGTGATTTCCGGTTCCGGTTTTCTGGTCGGCCTCTCGGCCATGCTCGAAGCCGGCGTAACCATGCGCGACTCACTGGTGCAGTTGCGTTCGAACTCATCGCCTTATATCGCCTGGCATATCGATACCATTTTGAGTCGGCTGGCCAATGGTGAATCGAGTGGCAACTCGCTCGATACCGGTCTGTTCAATGAAGAGACCTCCATTAGTCTGGAAATTTTCGGTGATTCCGGCTCATTTGAAGAGTCGATGAAGATTCTCGGCCGCGAAGCTGTGGAGAACACTGTGAGCTGGATCAAGGGGGTGGGGCAGGTGCTGACCACCTCCGGCGTGGTGGCCATCGGCGGCAGTCTGGTTTTTCTGCTCGGCGGTTTTTACCAGCTGATTCAGGAGGTGAAAAACCTTGCCGGCTAAGAGTCCGGCAGGGCTGAAAAGTTTTGTGCCCGCTTAAACAGGGGCCGGAGATCGGGTTTTCCCGGTAGTAACTCCTTTCGATATGAGGGGGGGAAGTCATACAGCGAGAGCTGTAAATATAAAAATGGAGAAACAACATGAAAATAATGAAAGAAATAGAAAAGAAACAACGTGGTTTTACGCTGATCGAGTTCATGGTGGTAATCGCCCTGATCGGTCTGGGTCTGGTACTGGTCGTAACCCAGTTCGGACAGGCCAATGAAGCCAACAGGACATCCACCGCGATCAAAAACATCACTTCTCTTGCTGGTGGTATTTCCAGCTTTAAAGGTACTCGTACTGGATATCAGGGCTCTCGGCAGGCGGACTTCTGGCTACCAACGCTGTACCTGACAATATGCTTGGAACAGCCAACCAGATCACCAACGTGTTTGGTGGCGCTGTAACACTTGCTGCTGCAGCTGATACGAATCAATATACAATGACCTATGCAACAGTTCCTGTTGCCAGTTGTGTGGAAATCGCTTCCCGTGTGAACAGTAGTTTTGTGTCAGTGACTGTAACCGGTGGTACCGCCGGTACTGCAGGACAGATTACAAGCCTGTCGATTGCCAACACTGAATGTAATGCGCCAGGTACTGCTACTGTATCCATGGTGTTTACTGGAAGCTGATGGGGTTAGAGAAGCAGGAACGGATATTTCCGTTCATTTTTTCTCTCATCATGAGACAACTGTAAATGTTCTCTAACAGTAAATGGACTCAGGCTGAGGCACCCCTTTCGGGGGGTGCCTTCAGTCCGTTTATGAAAAAAAAGGCATTGCATGACTCTGCCGGTTTTACACTGGTCGAGGTGATGGTGTACCTGGCAATTGTCGGCCTGATTGCCGTGGCCGTGCTGCGTGATTCCACCGCAACCATGCACAAAGTGGCAGTAGACCAGATGGTGCGCGATATCAGTGATCTGTCGCGTACCATCTGGAAGCTGCGCGGTGTGTTGCCAGCGATTGCCGTTGCCTCAACAGGCGGGGGCAAGGTGATAGATCAGGCGTTCGTTCACAATCCGCCGGTTAAACCGGCAATCAATGTTTATAACCATCCGTTAAATGGCTCAACGACAGTTTTATCAAGCAGCGCGACCAGCGCTGTCACGGTTTCTATTGCAGGACTCGCAGTCGCTGACTGCTCGGAGATTCTGCTGCGACTCGATGCGCAGGATTGGGCGATCGTGCGTGTCAGCGGCACGCTCAGCACTGTGCTGAAAAGTAATCTGGTCAGTCCGTTCAGGGGAGACTTGAGCGGTAATATTTCCGCGCTGACAGGCGCGTGCAGCAATGCGGGTAATGGACGAATCCTGGTGCTGGAAAGAAGATACGCATGAACAGAGAGCGTGGTTTTTTCCTCATTGAATTGATGGTGGCGATGGCCGTGATGGGCATTGTTGCGGTCTGGGTGATGCAGGATGCGGTGCGCAGCAGTGAAGAGACACAGGCCAAGCGGCTGGGCTCCTATCTCGCCCAGTATACCAATGCCACACGCGCCTATCTGGCCGATAATGCGCCGGCTATTGCCGGTTTCGCGACTGCGCTGACGCAGAGTGGCGCCACCTGGCTGAAATCTACCGCCTGCACGCCTGCCGGATCGGGTACTGCAGCCAAGCCTTATCTGCCATGTGATTATCCCGCTACGCTGCCGTTTGGAGTCACACTCACCGCTACCCTGCAGGCCGGAGTCGGCGGTTCGGCTGAAATTATTTCCGGCGGTAGTGCGATCACGGTAGACGGTGCCACCCGCGAAGACTTGGCTGGGGTGGCCTTTATGGCTGCCCAGGGAGAGTCGCTGACCGGGCCGTCGGTGATGAATGCCAGCATCGCTACCAGCTATGCGCAGGGTACAGGCGGTACAGCTGGCCAACTCTTTGCCACGGCCAGCAATACACCATCTACTGATGTCTGGTTGCGCGTGGATGGCTCCAATGCAATGGCGGGCAATCTCGATATGGGCACCAACAGCCTGACCAATGTCAATGCCGTTGGTGCGACCGGAAATATCACCACCACCGGCGGTGATCTCGTTGCTGCTGCCGGCGGCACAGGAGGCAATATTTTGGCCGACGGCGATATTACCCTGAACAGCACGGCTGTAATTGGCAAAGGTAATATTATGACCAATCGCGGCACCATTCAGACATTCGATGGTATGATCAAGACCACCCGTGGCGAATTACTGGCCGATAACGGCAATATCCGGGTGATCAATGGCGATGGCGCAGGAACGGGCAATATCAGCACAACACTGGGTAGCATCAGCACAGATGCAGGCCATATCCAGACGCATGCCGGCGATATCCTTGCCGGTGATATGACAGGCGGCGCGGGTAATCTCTTCGCATTCGGCGATGCTGTAACGCCGGCATCCGGCACCATCGCTTCGATGGGGCTAGCGATGCAGAACGGCAATATCAGAGCTTCCTTTGGTAATATCTCAACCTTTGGCGATGGTGTTGGTTTAGTCGGTAACATTACCGCGTCCGATGGTAATATCTTTGCCCTGCGCTCGCCCGTATCCAATGCCGGTAACATGTTTGTCATGCCCGCTAACGGCGGCACCTCTGCAGGTATGCTGAGTGTGATCGCCGGCACTATCGATGTGCAGAGTGGTTTGTTGCAGGTTTCCAACGGGCAGATCGATGCCATCAATTCAAATGTGAACGTGAGCAGCGCCAATCTGAGCGTCAGCGAAGGCAATATCCTTGCCACCGGTGCAGGCGGGCTCGGCACGATCACTGCCGATGATATGAGTACAGGCACCCTGTCGGTAGCTAATGGCATCACGGGCGGTTCACTGGTTGTCAGCAATGGCATCACTTCAGCATCGCTCTCGACCGGCGTCATTGCGGCCAGCAGCATAGTTTCTGGAGACCTGATCGTGGATGGCGGCAATATCGCGGTAATCAATGGTGATGGTGCAACCAAGGGTATGATTACCACCGATATGGGCAATATCACTGCCAGTTCCGGCAGCCTGATTGCCGGCATTACCGGAATTGGTGGCGGCAATATCCATGCCTATGGTGATGGCGCATCCGGTGGCGGTAATGTTTACACTTATGGTCTGAACAGTGACCCGGCTACTGGTGGCCTTGTTGTATCTGGCGGCAACGTGAAAGTGACTGGGGGGGATGGACTGGAGGCTGGAACGGGTAATATTATTACTGATAAAGGTTATCTGGTTGCCGGTACAAATAGCACAGGCCTAACCGGCGGTGGGGGTAATCTCACGCTTTACGGTAATGGTGACCTGGGTGGTGGCCAGGCTATCTTGAAAGGAGGTTCTGTTGGTTCAAGTGGCAGCCTTACGTTAAGTGGAGGGAGTGGAAACTATTCAAATAATATTACTACCCATGGTGATATACGTGCGACATCAAGTGTGGATTCCACGACGCTTGTTCGGAGGGGGGGGAACATTACTGCAATGGGTGGAGACCTTGCTGCCACATCAATGGGGTTACTCGGAGCGGTAGATGGAACAGGGCAAACACTTATGTCTATTGGTGGAGGTAACTTAACACTGACTGGGGGTGACCTCAGTGTAATCAGTTACGATTTTCCATATTATGTGTCGGCAGCAACCATAAACCCCCTTACTGCATATGGCGGTAATATTACCGCTACAGGCGGCGATATTACTTCAGTTGCAGTATCCAGCCCATCCTTGTATCGCTATAGCACTATGAGTCAGACTGACAATATTCGCGGTGGCAATGTTATAGCCAATGGTGGTGATCTGACTGCTTCACAGTCGCTTTTGAGGTCGACGTCCCGGTGGAATGGTTCCACCTATTTGACACTCTCCTCGGCGCAATTTGGTGGCGCTATTAATGCTAGCGGGAACATTGCCTCACAATCTGGCAATATTTCAACAGCTCAGGGCAATGTGATTGCCAGCCTTGGTAATATCACAGCCTTCGGTAATGGCACGACGACAGGCCTTGTATCAGGTCAGGCGCTCTCTGCCCCTGCATTCACGACAACCACCATGAATGCAACCACCATCAATGCCGGCAGTGGCGGCCTGACCGTCGATGGCGGCAATATCGCGGTAATAAACGGTAACGGTTCGACCAGTGGAAATATCACTACCAGCCACGGCAATATCACTACCGCCTCCGGTATTATCTATACCGACAATGGATATATCCGGGCTGCAACGACATCGCCGGGTTATTCAGTTATCGATGCCGCGCTCGGTAACACTGTTTCCTATGGCAGCATCCTGGCCGTCAATGGCAGCATCACAGCTACAGGCAATGGCACCAGCACCGGGGTGATTTCCGGACCAACGCTCTCCACCACCAATCTTGCAGCCACAGGCATGACCCTTGGTACAGGTGGCTTGACGGTGAATGGTGGCAATATCGACGTGATTAACGGCAATATGACGGCTTCGGGCAATGGCACGACGACCGGCATGATTACCGGGCAGAAAATGACCGCCTTGGCGGGTGGCCTGACCGTTGATGGCGGCAATATCTCCGTGATCAACGGCAATGGCGCCACTACAGGTAATATTTCAACCGACACGGGCAGGCTGATTGCGGGTGTGAACGGTACGGGTGGCGGCTATCTGAGTATCTACGGCAATGGTGCGGCCGGTGGTGGCAGTGCGAACCTTTATGGTGGTTCTGTTGCCGGCTCCGGTTCCATCACCTTGTCCGGCGGTTGGGGGGTTGGAGCGAGCAGCATTGATGTGCAGTCATCCACCTCCAGTCCGACATCAGCCTGGATCAGGACCGCATACGGCCCTATTCAGACCACACACGGCAATATTGTGACGGACGATGGATATATCAGGGCCAATACGGCTGTGGCAGCCACTACTGCCACAGATATTTACGCCGGAACTGTATATAAAGGCAGCATAGTCGCTATCGGTGGCAATGTTGCGGTTGTTAATGGTAATGGCGGGACAACCGGTAATGTCTCGACCAATAGCGGTAGTTTGATCGCAGGTGTTAATGGCGGAGCCGGCGGCAACCTCTACCTCTATGGAAATGGTGTATCCGGTGGAGGCAGGGCATACCTCTATGGTGGAACAGTGGCTTTCTCTGGCTCTGTCGAACTTAGAGGCGGAAGCGGAATCTATTCCGGGGCCATTCGTCAGTATGGTTCAACAGGGACCTATTCCGGCGCTATCATGCAGTTTGGTTCGACCGGCACCTATTCGGGTGTCCACTATATTTCAGGGGGAACCGGCCTTTATAGTGGCGACACAATCGTGACGCGCGGCAATATCTATACCAATGACGGTTATATCCGGGCGAGAGGAGCAGGTGGCACATCGGTGGATGCATATGCCGGAACTGTTTCTAACGGTAGCATTATTGCTTCCAGCAGTTCAACAGTAGCTGGGACAGGCGCAACCATGATGGTGAAAAACAACACGGGCTCCACTGCTGCAACCGCAGGGCTTGAGTCATCCACGTCAAATGCTGTTGAGGTCGCGACCGGGGGGACGGTGAGTAAGCCTGTCTGTGGAGCAAACATGGTACCGCATATCGCCTTGGCAGTGAACCGGGTATACATTAGTACAACTAATGGAGCCTCTGCCACTTTGGGTACGGCCGGCCTCCCAAGTGAAATGCAAGCGTCATGGGTCGATAACGGTGCAAGCTGGACTGTTACCGTGACTGCCAATCAATATGCTTCAGGTGCGGCGTATACACCAGTTGGTGCAACAGCCATTGCAGTTACCAACTGTGTGTATTAATTCATGAAGCGGGGGGGCTCAGTAGCTTTGAAGAAGGGCGATCAGCAAGGCTTTACTCTGCTCGAGTTGATGGTGGTGTTCGCCCTGATCGGGGCGATATCTGTGGCATTCCTGATGGATATCGGCTCATCGATGGGGAAAACGCATGCGGTACAGCATATTCGTGATATCCATGCCTTGAGCCGGGCTGCATTGAATATGGAGAGTGCCTTGAAGGCCACTACGGACTCTGTAGTTGGCGGTCAGCTGGTGATCAAAGGGGCATTCCCGCACGGTGGCATCACGCAAACCAATAATGCTTTTGCCGCTGCTGTCGGCACATCAATTACCGTGAGCTGGAGCAAGGCGGCAAAAGAGCTATCGATAGCCAATGCGGGTGTTCCTAAGGGGGACTGCGTTGAATTGCTAAAGCATATCGATGTGTCGCCTTTCAGCAGCATCACTGCAGCGGCAGGGGTAATTTCGACTACTTTGACGCGCGCCAACTGGCCGATCTCACTGACATCGGCTGCATCGACCTGCCCGGCAGCAGCTTCCACCATAACATTTGTGATGAAAATATAAGGGAAACAGGGAGGTTAATATGGGGATGTTCGATAAACAAAAATGGTGGGCGCTAGCATTGATTGGCGGGATTGTGACGCTGTGGCTGGTACGATATGAACCGATTGCTGTGCCGCCGAACAATATCATGTTTCTAGATCGCTGGAGTGGTGAGCTGGTTGTGCCCGGCGGCGGCGAGGATGGCAGTCAGGTGACTCGTCTGAAAATCGGTGGCTGAGTTCTGAGCAACAGGAAATGAAAACCAAATACAAAAGGATGGCAATATGAAAAAACTGATAGTGGCACTGTGCGTGGGCGTTTTATGGATGGCGACGGCGACGGCAGCAGAACTTAAAATCGGCGTAGTAGACGCGGGATCCGCAATTGCCGAGAGCAATGCCTACAAGCAGGAACGCGAGCGCATCGCGAAGATTGAGAGAAAAATCAATGCGAATCTGCAGAAGCTGGAGCAGCGCATTGTTGCCGGCCGCAATGATTTCCAGAAAAACAACGCCCAGTGGAACGCTGATACTGCACTGGCTAGGCAGAAGGATATTGCGGATCTGGAAATACGCTTTAATCGGGAAAAGAGTGATGGCATTCAGGTGTTGAAACGGGAAAATGAGCAACTCAACGGGCGGGCTGTTAAAATGCTCAACGATACGATACAGCAGTTCGGCAAGGAGAGTGATTATACCCTGATCCTGCAGAAAAACCCAGCGGTGATGTTCGATGACGGAAGCCGCGATGTCACAGCTGATATTGTCCGACAGATGAACCGTACAAAATAATCATTGCAAGGATGGGCCACCCGAAAGGCCCTGTTCAGCTATGCTTGTCGCGTGCCTCTGTAAAATAGTTGAAGGCATCAAGCAATTCATCCCGTTTGTCGGATGGGAATACCTTCATATCAATCAGGATATCTCCCAGCTTCTTGCGCTGCTCCCCCTGCAGCTCCAGCAACTGAATGACCTCAACTTCATTCAGCAAACCGAGCTCAATAGCGACTTCGCCAAAGCGTTTGGTGGATCGAATCTGAATGGCCAGAACACGCAGTACATTCTCGACCGACAGATAACGTTTTTCGATTGCCAGCCGGCCAAAGGGCACGCTCTGCTTTCTCTGGAGTTCGAGTGCTTCCAGAATAGCAGACTGATCAATGCCGTGATGATTTATCAGAAAACTTCCGAAGGTCTGAATGTCCTCTAACAACATGGATACGAACTCTTGCCTGAACAGTTGATTGAAAGAATACAATCACATTGGCTTTTCATAGTTGGCATGCTTCTCCCTGTATTGAATAAACGTCGCTATTCTGAACGGCTTGATTGAATTGTATTTCTTTCTGTGCACTCAAATATATGATCATTACATCTGCGTTGGCATACCCCTGTAACAGATGGAAAATCTGCCCAGTCGCCAGTATTGGCACAGGCATGACTGCCTGTGGGGCCGTTTGAATCATGGCACCGGGTTAATTGTTCTGCCACCTGAATAAGCGTGGCTGGAAAAAACGGCTTGGCAACATAGATACACGCCGTATCAGTGTGATGTCGGCGGATGCCCGTTTCACTTGTCATCACGACAAATTTCAGGGTCTGGCCGTTGTTTGAAATAGCCCGGATCATTTCATGGCCGCTCATGCCGGGCATGTTAATATCGGTAAACACGGCTATCGGAGGCATGTAGTCGGGACTGAGTACATAAGCGAGATATTGCTCAGGAGCGTCAAATGATTGCGTCGCGAAACCGTGATACTGGAAAATATCCACTATCGCCTCACGTAAAAAATGATCATCTTCAATAATATGGAACATGCGACATATTTTGGAGCGGGGTGGCAATGTGAGTATCACACAAACATGCTATTGATCCGGGATGTTATGAGTGACCGGAACTGGGGTCGCGTGGTTGAGCCCGGAAATGGCCGGTGAAAAGGGGGCGGGTAAATAGCATGAAAGTGGGATGTTTTTCGTTCATCTGATGCTGTCGAATGTGCCCGATATCATCTGTATATGGAGGACTCTATGAAAAAAAATAAACTCACCAAGGCACTACTTATGGCAACTGCGGCATTTGTATCGATGCCGGGCATCACTCAGGCCGCGACTTCAGGTATTCGTGCTACAAAACCGGCCGGAATGCGATCTAATACAACAGCGGGCATGCGTGCCAACAGAACTGCCGGTGTGCGTGCCAATACAGCGACTGCAGGCGTACGGGCTGTTAAACCGGCAGGAGTACGCTCCAATACAGCTGCAGGTATTCGTGCTGTCAGGCCTGCCGGCAAACGGTATTAACTGTCAGGTGACTCAAGGTTTGCGAGAATATATTTGAGTTTTCAGCGTATGCTTAACCGCTTTGGAAGCATTATTGTTGCAAGCTGCAGTACAGGGTGAGTCGTGTGAAACGTTCATGCGTCTCACCCCTTTGCAAAGAAATTCTCCTGAATTCTTACCTGGATTGAAGGATGGTGAATGATCAGATGCACGTGATGGCTGAATCTGGATTGGTCATTACCGACTACCGCATACCCGATGCGATTATGGTGCCACACTATCAATGTGACCTTACCTCGTTGCTCGAGGAGATCGCCAGCCGTGTGTCGCGATATTGTGGGGTCATATTGCTCTCATCCGACAGCGCATTCAGTCAGGCCTTTATTGAAACCCGGGAAAGGCCGGATCATTTTTCCATTGTGACCGCAGCATTCGACTCGCCCTGGATACGTGACCGATCACCTGTTGCTATCAAGGTTAAGGGGGCTGTTCGCTGGTGTATTCCGTTGGCCGTTCAGGATGAGCGCCCTAATGATAATCAGTTGTTTCATACGATCTGTGCAACAAAACATCCTCTCTCCCCCATCCCTTTTTTGCCACAGGGGAACATGGTAGTCGGTAGCAGAGGTTTGATGCTGGTCAGTAATGATGTGCTTAAGCATAATCACTTCACTGTAAATGATCTTGAAAACTGTAAAGCGGCATTAGGCATCCGGCACTGGCTGGTTTTTTCAGGATTCAGCAAGGAAATGACCGGTCATGCAGATGTTCATGTGCGGGTATTGAAGGCAAACCTGATCGCAGTGGCCTGGAATCTGTCATCAAAGAGTGATCGAAACAGGTGTGAATCGCTTATTCAGCAAATCAAAAATTACGATGCAACAATTGAGATTATAAAAATACCGATTCGAAGCGACGGGAACAGATACGGTAGCCTTGTTAACTGGCTTCAGATTGGTAAACGTTTATTGCTACCCCGCTATGACATTACTGTAAGATGCGATATATCAGAAACGACAGCATTATTATCGCATCACGGATTTACTGTCGAATACATCTATTCTCCGACTCTACACTATGCTGGTTCATTACATTGTCTGACTGCATCCATTTATATCTGAATGCTTGTTTGCACCTGCATCTTCCATACATATCCATATAATCGCTGCATGACCAGAATGTGCAGGCTACAATGTTACCGTCAATAGGGCTACCAGCAAATTGTGACCGGAACTTTATTGTAGTATGTGCCCTGAACTACATTTCTGAACCGCAGGAATTTACTCAAAATGAGGAGGCTGCAGTCAACTGTGATCGCAATAACGCGCTGTTATCTGTGAGACAGTAGCAGTCGGGACTACCAATATCACGACTACTTGTGATGTGCCAAATACTCCTGTCACAGTTCAAATGGGCATCGGATTGACTGGTAGTATTACCAACAGGATTATGAGGGCAGGTACAGGAGTTATAAACTATAGCCTCTATACCACCATGGAACCCATACAAATGTATGGGAGGTATGGCCCCCTTTTCTAGTAACTGTATCGGGTGACCCAGATGATCGCGGTATCACTTCTCACCGCTGTTAGCCAGGGGGAGGCAGACAATAAAGCGCGCGCCTTTTCCCTGTTCACTCTCAACATGGATCATGCCGCCATGGGCTTCCACCGTGCCGCTGCATATCGACAGACCAAGGCCGGCGCCTTCATCCTGTTTCTTGCGGGTAAAAAACGGATCGAAAATATGCTCAAGGTCTGCCGGTGGTATACCGCAGCCGCTATCCTCTACAGTCAGCATGGCCACATAGTTGCTGCAACAGCTGCAATGCTCACGCAACGGACACTGCTTGGATGATTGCTTTTCCAGACTGACGCGGATCGTTTTCTCTGCAGCCAGAGCCACGGCATCACGGGCATTGGTGAGCAGGTGCGTGGCTATCTGCTCCAGCTGCACAGGATCGCCATGCATGCTCAGCTCGCTGGTCGGAAAATCGGTTATCAGCTGTATGTCTGCAGGCATGTCGATGCTGGCCGCGCGTACAGCATTCTTGAACAGCAGGTTCAACGACAGACGTTGTTTTTCCTGTTGTGACTGGTGGGCAAAATCGAGCAAATGCTTGATCAGGCGGGCACCGTTCTGACCGAGCTCATGAATGTCATCCATATGCCGGATGGCATCAGGGGAGTCTGTTTTTTTTCTGGCCAGATAAACTTTGCCGATAATGCCGGAGAGGATATTGTTGAAGTTCTGTGCAACGCCGCCAACCAGCCGGCCCAGAGCTTCGATTTTCTGGCTTTTGCGGGCGACGCGCTCCAGCGCAATGCGTTCGGAGATGTCGGAAAAGGTACCTATATAGTATTGCAGGATTCCTTTTTGATCATGAAATGCACGGATATGCAGCAGTTGCGGATATAACTCACCACTCTTGCGTTTGTTCCACATCTCGCCCTGCCACTCGCCACTGCTTGTTAATGCATCCCACATCGCTGTATAAAATTGACCATCATGGCGGCCGGACTGGAGTATGTTGGGGTTTTCTCCGACGGCCTCATCACGCGAGTATCCGGTTGTTTGCTCAAAAGCATGATTGACGTAGAGCATGATGCCCGAGCGGTCGGTAATGATGACGCTGTCACCGGCATGCTCGAGGGCTGCGGCCAGCATTTCCGTTTTCAGGCTGGCTTTGTTACTCAGCATCAGTAACGGGTTGAGAACCCACAGGGCGACTGGCCATGCAGATAGCAGAATAAGCAGCATGTCATCGGCAATAGCCATCACCCATTCGGAGAGGTGATCGGCAACACCAATCGCACTGAACAGCAGCATGACCAGAATTTCCGCACACAGTACAATGGCGATCAGCCGGGCAATAAGGCCGAATATTATTTTTGGCGTCAGGGTTGCCTTGTTCATATCAACGCATATCCGTTCAGGCACGGGTCAGCTGTATAAAATGTGACGCCAATGCACTGCACTGGCGCCACGCGAACAGGAGCTGTTAAGATACTCTTATTCCGGCTTGCTGATATGCACATCCATCTGCGGATAGGGTATGGAGATACCGGCAGTATCGAAGGCGAGTTTTATTTTTTCCGTGACATCAAATTTTACACCCCAGTAGTCGCCGGAATTGACCCACGGACGAACGGCAAAGTTGACGCTGGAGTCGCCCAGTTCGGCCACTGCGATCAGTGGTGCAGGCTCTTTCAGAATACGTTCATCAGCTTCGAGGATGGACTGCATGATCTCTTTGGCCTTTTTGATATCGTCGTCATAACCGATGCCGAACACCATATCGATACGGCGGGTAGCGCGTGCTGAATTATTGGTGATGGTGCCCCCGTAGATAGCTCCATTGGGCACGATGATTTCGCGGTTGTCGCCTGTTTTCATACGGGTGCTGAAGATGCCGATCTCTTCGACTACACCGGAAGCGCCGCCAGCCTCAATAAAATGGCCGACCCTGAACGGATGAAATACGATCAGCAGTACGCCGGAAGCAAAATTCTGCAATGAGCCTTGCAGGGCCAGACCGACAGCCAGACCGGCCGCACCGATCAGGGCAATGAAGGAGGTGATATTAACACCCAGCTGGTCGAGTGAGGCAATAATGATGAACAGCAGCAACAGCGCATTAAGAATGGAGTGGACAAAACCGACGAGCATGACATCCATGCCGGCCTTGTTCAGTATCTTGTCGAGCAGGTTCAGCAGTATGCCGGCAATCCAGCGGCCAATGACAAATATGGCCAGTGCCATGGCAATATTGATGGCCCAGGGTATCGCGTATGAATCCATCAGTTCCTGCATATTAAATGACTCCGGCATAGGTCGCTCCTGCCCTAGGTGTTTTCTTCCCGGCACTCTAATACGGAATCGGCTTGCCATCAAAGGCAATAAACTGGCCGGGATCATAACTGCGGGCGGATGCAATAACGGTGGCCATGCCGGCAACCGAGGTGCTGACATCGATCAGGCCGGTCTGCTGTACCATGTCAGTCCGAACCCAGCCCGGATGCAGGGTTATGACATGTACGCCCTGAGGCGCCAGATCCACCGCCATCGATTTGGAGACGATGATCAGGCCGGCCTTGGCGGCGCGGTAGGCGTAGGTGCCGCCGCTGTTGTTATCGGCGGAGGAGCCCATTTTCGAGCTGATATTGGCAATGACGCTGCCATGGGCAAGGCGCGACTGCAGCCTCTGCACCACACGCAACGGACCGACGCAATCGATATTGAAGACTGCCAGCATATCAGCGGAGGTGATATTGGATAGGGATTGACCATCCTTGCCCGGGCCGTAAATGCCGGCGTTATTGATCAGCAGATCAATCGTGGCGGGTAGTTCTCCATAAGGCGCATCATCACAGCTAACGTCCCAGCGTAACAGATGCAGCTGCTTTGAGCTGATATCTCCAAGCCCTCCGATATCGCTTCTGTAACATGCCCAAACCTGATGCCCCTGTTCAATATAGTAACGGACGAATCCAAGCCCTATGCCACGGGCTGCACCGGTAATCAGGATATCCATTTGACACTCCATTGGCCTATTGAGTGCGGCTGCTGTTACCATTGCCGCATGGCAACCCTAACCCGGCAATCGCCTTTGCGGCAAAATATGATGGCTACCCTGCAGGGTACGCGGGCTGACCGTCTGCTATTGCTTGCAGCACTGACGACGATTGTTGTGGCGTGGCTGATGATCCGGTCGCTGATGGCATCCGGGCCTGCGGTGGCGGCTGTGTTTCATGGTGATACTTTGCTGGCCACCTATCCCTTGCCGCTGGCAGGCGAGCAGGCGATTCATTTTGAGGCGGAAGGTGAGCTGGGTAGCTCGGAAATCATCATCGACCAGCACGGGGCGCGTATCGCTGCTTCCCCATGTGCAACGCAGCAGTGTGTACTTAGCGGTGCACACCGACATGCCGGGGATATGATCGCCTGTGTGCCTAACCGGATTCTTGTTACCATTCGCGGTAGTGCCGAGGCCCGTTTTGATGCCATTGTTGAGTAAGCCATGGTGATCGGGCAGAGACCTGCCCTGCATGAGCTGGAGCACAAGGCGCGCTGGCTGGCTTTGCTGATGCTGGCCATCGGGCTGCATCTGTTCGAGGCATCGCTTCCCAGTCTCGGCCCCTGGTTCAAGCCGGGACTGGCCAATCTGGTAACGCTGCTGGCGCTGATCTGGATGGGGCCGAAAGCCGCAGTGCTGCTGGCGATCGGGCGCGTTGTGATCGGGGCATTTTTTATCGGTACACTGTTTACCCCGACCTTTGTGATCAGCATGGCCGGCGCACTCAGCGCCGCCTTTGTCATGATTGCCGTCTGGCGCTGGTTGCCGGGCGTCAGCCTGATCGGAATCAGTCTGCTGGCGGCACTTGCGCACATGCTGGCACAGTTTGTTACTGTCGAGTCACTGTTTATTCAGCAGCCGGCGCTATTTTACGCGCTACCGCCCCTATTACTGCTCTCAACCATTAGCGGCTGGCTAAATGGGGCGTTGGCGATGTATATTGCCGCCCGACTACCATGAAATATCGCCTTAAACCCCAACAGCGCCGCATCGGCATCGCTCTGACGGCATCTATTGCCGTGCATGTGCTGATGGCTCTGTTTATCGGCATGACCCAGAGCGAAAAGCCGCTGCAGAAAAAAGAGGCGCCCCGGATTATGGACGTGGTGCTGCTGGATAAAGACAAAAAAAGCGCCAGGCAGACGCCGAAAGATGCGAAGACCATCTCCAATCGCAATGCTACCGGTGGCAGCAAGCAGGCTGATGACCGGGTAACGCGTCATGCAAGAGCACCGGTCAGCGGTCAGCAGCGTCAGCCTGCACCTGCTCCGCCGCAGCAGCCGAAAACGCCACCACCGCCTCCGCTGGAGCAGCAGCGTACGCGCATGCTGGCCAAACGTGGAGATGAGCCGGAGACGCAACCCAAGCCGGTCAGGAAATTGCCGCCGGTGAAACAGAAAAAGCCTGCAGAGCCAGTCAAGCAGGTGCCGCTCTCCAACCTGATGCCATCGGCGATGGCGCTGTCGCAACTGTCGCGCGATTTTCAGCGTGAGCGGCTGATGAAGCAGAGACTGAGCCGTGAAGCGGATATACCGATCAACACCAAACAGGTCAAATATGCGCCATATGCCCAGTCGCTGGTGCGGGCGCTGGAGGAGCAGTGGCGTCCGGGAGAGGCCAGATATGATAAATACCCCGATGAGGCCAGGCGCTCGCTGATCAAACTGACGATTGAGAGTAATGGTGATCTGGCCGGTGTGGAGATTCTGCATCCGAGCCCTATTGCCCAGATCAATGACAGTGCTATCGAAGCGATTCATGCCGCAGCACCGTTCAAGGTATTGCCGAGCTCGTGGGGGCTGGATCGTGTCAGTTTTTACCTCACCTTCGAGGTGGTGGAGGACAGGCTTGTCTTTCATCCGATGTGAGGCGCTGGCCTGTTGGTATCTTCGGCAGGCCCGTGACCTGCCCTGGCGCCATACGGCCGATCCCTACCATATCTGGATCTCTGAAATCATGTTGCAGCAAACACAGGTGAAAACGGTGCAACCTCGTTACGCCGCCTGGTTCGAGCGCTTCCCTTCGATTGCTTCTCTGGCCGATGCGCCGCTGGATGATCTGCTTAAGGCATGGGAGGGGTTGGGCTACTACCGCCGTGCCCGTTTTATCCATCAGGCTGCCATGCGCATCGAAAACGAATTTTCCGGCCGCTTTCCGCGCGACTTCGATGCATTGCTATCGCTGCCCGGTATCGGTCGCTCTACAGCCGGTGCTATTGCATCGTTCTGCTTCAGGCAGCCAAGGCCGGTGCTGGACGGCAATGTGAAGCGGGTACTCAGGCGCTGGCATGATCAGCCGGAGGCGACTGACAAAGAGCTGTGGTTATTGGCTCAGCAGGCGCTGGATGGCGCGGCTGATCCGGCCTTATGGAATCAGGCCATGATGGAGCTGGGCGCAACGATCTGCGGTGCCAAAAGCGCAGATTGCAACAGCTGCCCGGTATCCGAAGCGTGTATCTCGGCCTGGCAGGTGGATACGGCAGTAGAAAAGCAGGCGACGGTGGCGGTGATCGATCTGCACTGGCAGGTGGCGTTGCATCTCTGTCCGCAAAAGGGGATCTGGCTGAGTCAGCGTCCGCAAACAGGTATCTGGGCAGGGTTGTGGACACCGCCGATCACTGAGTTGAATGATGCGCCGGCAAAGGCGCCCACGCATGTCCATCTGCTGACGCACCGACGCCTGCACCTGTATGGCGAATTGGCGGATGGCGCACCATCCGGCACAGGGCAGTGGGTTGATGACATATCACAGCTTGCCCTGCCGACAGGCATTCACCGCCTGCTGGAAAAGCAGAGGTCAGTGTGATGCGGTATCTCTGTCTGCTGCTGGTTCTGCTGCTGCCACTGCCGGCGGCGGCTGCAAAGCCGGCTGGATCTATGGTGGTTGCGGCCCACCCGCAGGCAGTCGCTGCCGGTATCGACATGCTCAACAAAGGCGGTAATGCCTTTGATGCGGCAGCGGCGGTAGCGCTTGCTCTCGGTGTAGTGGAGCCCGGCTCCTCGGGCTTTGGTGGTGGCGGCTTCTTCCTGCTCTATATCGCCAAAACAGATCGTTATGTGATGATCGATGCCCGTGAGACGGCACCTGCACTTGCCGGCCACGGTGAAGTGTATGCAACTGCATCGAGTATAGACGGCCCGCAGTCGGCCGGGGTGCCGGGCTTGCCGGCCGGGGTGGAGCGACTGGTCAGCAGCTACGGACAGTTACCCCGTAGTGATGTGACGGCACCGGCAATCCGCCTGGCCAGAGAGGGTTTTGCCGTCACGCCCCATCTGGGCGCCATGATCCGCTGGCGTGCAGAGGCTTTCAATGACAGCGGGCGCGCCATCTTCATGCGCAGGCAGGGTGAGACCATTCGTCAGCCGGCGCTGGCCGATACGCTGGCGCGCTTCGCGGTAAAGGGTGCCGCAGACTTCTATCGCGGTGAAACCGCAGGGCGGCTGGTTGCTGATATGCAGCGTGACGGCGGCCTGATCCGGCTGGCTGATCTGGCTGCCTACCATGTCATAGAGCGCGAGCCGGTGAGCTTCGATTTTCATGGTTTCCATGTCGTTTCGGCCGCACTACCCTCATCCGGCGGCATGACGCTGGCTCATATCTTCGCCCAGTTGCAGGATGATGACCTGGCCGCATTAAGCAGGGCAGACCGTACCCATCTGCTGATTGAGACGATGAAGCGCGCCTACCGTGACCGCAATGCCTGTCTGGGCGACAGTGATTTTGTCTCTATTCCGAAGGATTATCTGGATGCGCAGCGATTACAGGCGCTGCGTGCATCAATTCAAATGGATCAAACTACCCCGTCAGCAGAGCTCGCCGGTTTTGCCGAGCCGATCGGTGCCAGTGTCGATACAACCCATTTCTCCATCATTGATGCTGAAGGCAATATGGTATCGGCAACACTCTCAATCAATTACGGCTTCGGCTCAGGCTATGTATCACCATCAACCGGCATTCTGCTTAACGATGAGATGGATGATTTCGCCACCCGGCCGGGCCAGCCGAATGCCTACGGGCTGGTGCAGGGGAGAGCCAATGCGGTGGCACCGGGTAAGCGCATGCTCTCTTCGATGACACCAACCTTTGTGGTCGGCCCGGACCGCACCTTTATCGTCGGCACACCGGGTGGCTCACGCATTATCTCCATGGTGTTGCTTGCCGCGGTCGGCTTTATGCTGGATGAGACTCCGCCAGCCGACTGGGTGAATAGAGGCCGCTTCCATCACCAGTTCCTGCCCGATCTGGTGCAGTATGAGCCGGATGCTTTTTCCCCGCCATTAGCTGCCGGGCTGGAAAAGCGGGGGCATTTGCTCAAGCAGATGAACAGGCAGTACGGCAATATGCAGGCCATTCTGTGGGATCGACGCAGTGGCCGGTTGACCGGCATTGCTGACCGGCGTGGTGACGGGGCTGCCCGGCAGCCTTAACAGCGTGCTGAACAGATCCGCGTTTCCAATTACAGCATTGCTGTTAATACAGCACACCAGGCAGCAGCCAGATTGGCCCGGTTATAACCGCCGCCGCCCAAAGCAATGATACGACCATCGCACTGCTCATCGGCAAGGCTGCACAGGCTTTTGGCTGCATGGGCGTGGGCCGCGGCGGTAAAGCGCAGATGCGTGATCGGATCACCGGCAAGCGAGTCTGCACCGCACTGGAAAATGATGAATTGGGGACGGGCCGCACGGATATGCGCTTCGGCCTTTTGCCAGGCGTCCATGAATGCATGGTCATTCGCCGCAGGTGGCATCGGCAGGTTCAGTTTTGTGCCGGCAGCCCTGCCCTTGCCGGTTTCACCGGCTTTGCCAGTGCCCGGATAGAGAAAACGCCCGTCCTCATGTATATCGGCAATCCACACGCACGGATCTGCTTCGAAAGCATAAAATACGCCGTCACCGTGATGGGCATCGATATCGACATAGGCGATGCGCGTCAGCCCGTACACCTGCTGCAAATGCTCAATCAGGATGCCGCAATCGTTGAATACGCAGAAACCGGCAGCACTGTTGCGACGGGCATGGTGCAGGCCGGCAATCGGCACGAAGGCGCGTTGATGGCTGCCGCAGAGGCACGCCGTTGCTGCAGCAAGTACCGAGCCGACAACTGTGGCGGCAGCCTCATAGACCCCTTTGAAGGCCGGGGTGTCACCGTCGTCGAGAAAACCGTCACCCGACAGGGATTGCTTGATGACACGTGCTACATATTCAGGGGTATGGAATCGTTCAATGGCTTTACGCGTGGCCATGAGAGGCTCGGTAAGTGTGACCTGTTTGTTTAGGCCCTGCCGCACAGCCTCATGCCAGAATGCATCCAGGCGATCCGGCCCGAAAGGATGCCCCTGACCAAAACCATAAGCGGCGAGTTCAGGGCCGATACAGACCAGCGGCGGGGCGGATTGCATCATGATGTTTGCAGATTTTGCTGTTCTCCTGGCCGCCTATGTGCCGGGAGAGATATCTTGGTGCATTGATGCTTCAATGCGCTTGCGTCCGCCCATGCGCCATAACACATACAGGCCGGGCAGGGATGAGAGTGCCAGCACAATCACCCATAACGCCGCCATGGCAGCAGCGGCGGCAGGATCGGCGCCAAAGTAGGTGGCAAAACCGACATAGCCGGCTTCGCGTACGCCGAAGCCATTGAGTGAAATCGGCAGCATGGCTACAACTGCTACAAGGCCTACCATAACAGCGTATGCCGCCCATGGCATCTCCAGACCGACGGCGATGCCGAGAAGTACATGCGCCTGAATAATGATCATCTGAAACAGGAATGAGACCGGCATACTTTGCCACCACATATGCTGGAAATGGCTGTCGCGTAGCGGTAGTGCTTTGAGTTGCGCCAGCCGTTCCGGCAGCCAGCGGGTAAGTCGTGGCAGCAGAGGCATGGTAATCCACATGCCGGAGACCAGTGCCAGCCAGCCCCACCACCAAAGCGTGGGTACGGTGACCATGGCCATGCAGATGGTCAGCAACAGCAGCAGCGCATACAGGCCGTTAACCCGGTCCAGAATGACGCTCGCCGCAGCAATCAGGCCCATGCCGGCGCGCCCCTCGCCTTTGGCCAGCAGAATGCCGCGTATGACATCACCGCCGATGGTGGAGGGCAGGAAGAGGCTGGCGAACATGCCCAGAAAGTAGAGACGGATTTTCCGGCGCCGTGATACCTCAATGCCGAGTCCCTGTGAAATCCATGCCCAGCGCAGGCCGCAGAGTGCATAGCCGGCTGTAACCAGCGCCAGGGCGGAGAACAGCCATGCCGGATTGATGGCGATAATACGCGTCCATACATCATTCATATCAACGCTGCGGAAGATAAAGGTCAGCAGGCCGACGGTCAGGGCCAGCTTGAGCAGAAACAACAGGTGTGATTTTTTTACAGGCATGCGTAAACGTAGCACAGGTGCGGGGCTCAGAGAATCAATTTCAGCCATCTATTATCGCGTGGGATCGTTGTCGTGACTATTATGACCTGTATTTGTGCATCATGCAGGCTAGATTGCGCAGTATGCAAACTTCATCGACCAATCCGCTTCCCTCCTGGTTGTTCTGGGTCTGGGGCATTCTGACGCTGGCGACACTCGGTCTGGCCCCGTTATTCGACTATGACGAAACGATCTACGCGCAAACTGCGATCGATATGATGCGCCATGGTGAATGGATTGTGCCAACGGCCAATGGCCTGCAATTTTTTGAGAAGCCGCCGTTCACATACTATATGATGGATATCTGCTTCTCTATGTTCGGCGAAAATGCATTTGCCGCACGACTGCCATCGGCCCTGTTCAGCTTTGCTACGGCCATGCTGCTATTCCATTTCGGTACGCGTTTGCACAGTCGTCAATTCGGCATCATGGCTGCAGCGATTTTCCTCAGCATGCTGGAGGTCGGTTTCCTGGCTCATGCAGCGATTCTTGATGCGGTACTGAACTGTTTTATCGCGGCATGCCTGTTGAACTACGCGCTATGGCTGCATGGCAAAGAGCGCCGGCACGCGCTGTGGGCTGCCGCCATGATGGGAGTTGCAGTCAGTGTCAAGGGACCGGTCGGTGCCGTTGTGCCGCTCATGGTCATCTTTGCTGAGCGGCTGCTTGCGGGTAATCTGCGCAAGCTGTTGAGCGATATACCGTGGTTGACGGCTGTGCCGTTGTTTCTGCTTACGGCTACCCCCTGGTATCTGATGATACTGATTGAGCACGGCCCCGGCTTTTTATATGAATTTATCTGGGTACAGAATATCGGCCGGGCGATGAATCCGATGCAGGGGCATGGCGGCGGCTGGCACTATTATATAGTCGTGTTTGCCGTATCGGTGCTGCCGTGGCTGGCAGTGCTGCCATGGGCATACCGGCAAGCATGGCGGGACCGGAGCAGTGACGATGTACTGGCGCTGCTGGCGCGTTTGGGGCTGGTGCTAACGCTGCTGGTGATTGTGCTGTTCACTTTTGCCCAGACAAAGCTGCCGCACTATATCTCCTGTATCTATCCGGGGGTTGCGCTGCTGCTGGCCGCAGTCTGGATGCGTTCGGTGCCGGACGATATCAGTGCAACGCGTATGATTCGCTTTACCCTGTTTCTGCTGCTGCCGGTGGCGCTTCTGCTGCTCAGTATGCCGCTGCTCTACCCGTGGTTGCAGACGCTGCCGCATCATCCGCGTGCAGTGGCCATCGTGGCCCAGCATATAACGCCCACATTCATGGTCTCTTTTTTCGGCCTGCTGCTGTTGGGTGGCCTGATCTGGCTGGCCCGGCAGACAACTGCCGCCCGGCTGCTGCCCGGGCTTATCGTTACCGGTATGCTCTTGCAGTTCAGTCTGTTGATTGGCGCAGGCACTTTTGTCGGCAAGCTGATGCAGGCACCGACCATGGCGATGGCAGATGTGATGCGCCAGCAACCGGAAGCCATGCCGTTCTACAGCTACAATCTTAATGCTCCGTCTGTCTCTTTCTATTCCGGTCGCAACTACGCACTGCTGCTCGGAGCCGCCGGTGCCGAGCGTCTGCGTCAGACCCGGCCGCCCTTTGTATTGATGTTGCGCAGCGAGTCGCGCAAGGAGCTGCCATGGCTGAGTGAGCTGCAGCCTAGCCTGGAGCAGGGCGGCTTCCTGCTCTATATTATGAAGGCGGATCTATGAAGTTATCTGTGATTATCCCTGCTTTCAATGAACAGGATCGCCTGCCGGCAACGCTGACAGAAGCTTATGCATGGCTGATTGCCAATATCGACGGTGGTTTTGAAATCGTGGTTGTCGATGATGGCAGCAGCGATGCCACATCGGCAAGGGTGGGGGCGCTGATAAACGATATGCCGGAGTTGAGGCTGCTGCAACAGCCGCAGAATCGGGGCAAGGGCGCGGCCGTGCGCCGTGGCATGCTTGAATCACATGGCCAGGTCTGCCTGTTTATGGATGCTGATCATGCAACCCATGTGCGGGAGGTGGCGAAGGTGCTGCCGAAGATTGCTGCCGGTGCCGATGTGGTGGTTGCATCACGCCAGCATCCGGATTCAGACATTGCCCAGCATCAGTCATGGTTGCGCGAGCATATGGGACAGGGCTTTAATCTGTTGATGCGTATGATGGTGGGATTGCATATGCCGGATACCCAGTGCGGGTTCAAGGCCTTCACTGCCTCTGCAGCCAGGGCCATCTTCAGTCGCCAGAAACTCGATGGTTTCAGCTTCGATGTGGAAGTGCTGTTTCTGGCCAATGCGCTCGGGCTTACGACCGTGGAGATTCCGGTGCGCTGGGTGAACGAGCCGAACTCAAAAGTGCGTATGCTACTTGATCCATTGAAGATGTTTGTCGATCTGATGCGTATCCGCCGTCTGCACCGCTCCGATCCTTCTATATAATAAAGTCAAAACCATTTCGCCGGGCGATGGTCACAGGCCTGCACCGCAGAGGACGCAAAGGACGCCGAGGAAAAGCAGTATAGAAAATATTATTGAGAGTGTGGCCCTGGCCTGATGCTCTGCATCTGCTGTCGGCACGGTTAAACACACAACAATTATTGCCTTACCTCTGCGTCCTTTGTGGTGAAAGGATTGCGTTTATTGCAGGGCGGTGAAAGTAGTAAGCAGAAAGCGCACGGCAACGGCAGTGATCAGTGCGACGCCAATGGAGAGGATGATGGAAAACAGGGCTTCCTTGCGACCGATCACCTTCAGCATCACGGCAAACGTGGAAATACAGGGTATATAGAATAACAGAAAGACGAGGAATGTGGCGATCTGGACGCTGTCGAGGATCTGACCTATCTCAAATGTGCCCAGCGCCTGATAGATCATCACCAGTGACAACTCTTTGCGCAACACGCCGAACAGGATGGGCACACCGAGGACGGCGGGCAGGCCCAGCATCCAGCCGGTAACGGGTAGAAGAATCAGGTTGATCCATTGATCAAATCCGGCAACCTGCATCAGGGCCAGAACGATGCTGCCGCCGACCAGCAGTGGTGTGACAATAGTCAGGATGTCGCTTGTGCGTTGCCAGGTGGCGGAGATAACAGATGACCACTGCGGCCAGGCATAGGGGGGGATCTCCTGAATAATGCCGGGGCTGAGCTCCGGATAACGGCGCGATAGCAGTCGCCCGAGTATGGCAATGACCAGCATACTTAACAGAAACAGCGCAAATACGCCGGCGGCACCGAGATATTTTGCCCCCAGTGCCAGCACCACGGCCGAACGGGCAGAGCAGGGTACAAAGGTGATTAACAGTGAGGCGACGACGCGGTCGCGCCCGCTGGTCAGCCCCTTCGTTGCCGCGATAGCCGGCACATTGCAGCCCAGCCCGAGCAGAAACGGCATCGCCACTTTGCCGTGCAGGCCGATGGTATGGAAGAAGCGATCCACGACAAAGGCTATCCGGTGCATGATGCCCGACTCCTCCAGTGCCGCCAGCATCAGCACCAGCGGTAACATATAGGGGATGACAATACCGATCAGGCCGATCAGGCCATCAGAGACGGCGCGCCCCAGCACGCCGGCTACTGTATCCGGCTGCCAGCCGGCAATCATGTCGGCGAGCGGGGCTGCCGAAACGGCATCCAGTACTTTGCTGACTTCAAATACCATGAACAGTACCATGGCAAATACCGCCAGCGATCCGATCAGGCCCCAGTGCGGGTGCAGAAAAAACATATCCAGTCGCTCATCCCAGCCCGGTGCCGGTTTGTGCACAACTCTGGCTACCGATTCGAACAGGCTGACGGCGCGCTGATGGCGGTCGGCTTCCATCTCAATGGCTAACGGACGGGGCAGTACGCTTGCAGCCTGTTGGTGCAGCAGTTCAATATCAGGCAACAGGCAGGGAAAGTGATCCGTCATTTCGGCCATAAAGTAGGGGTCACGCTCCAGCATGTGCATATAGAGCAGTGTGGCCGGCAGTGAGAAGGCGGCATGGATATCTGAATTGTCTATTGGTCGTCGCAGCACCTGCTGCATGCGCTCAAGCCAGGGCTGCAGCGCTGGCGGCAGTTGCTGCGGTAGAGGGCTAGCGGAGTGACCGGCTGCATCAATGACCCGATCAAACAGCTCTGCCAGGCCGTGGCCTTTCAAGGCAACGGTCGGGATAACCGCTACGCCCAGTCGGGCAGAGAGTGCATCGATATCAATGATGATGCCTTTGCGGTGTGCTTCATCCATCATGTTCAGTGCAACAACAACCGGCAGCCCCAGCTCGGCCAGCTCAAGCGTCAGCTCCAGGCTGCGACCGAGGACACTGGCATCAATGACATGCACCAGCACATCGGGCCGGGAAAATGGCGCTGGCGGATTGTCACACTCATGGCGGGATATCAGTGGCCTCTGGTCACCCCATAGCAGGTATTTCAATGCCTCGAGGTCTGCACCCGTGAGGTTGCGCAGTGAGTGCATACCGGGCAGATCAACCAGGTGAACCTCATTGACGCCTATCTGCACAGGGCACTCGGCCCACTGTTTATGTGTGCCGGTCAGTGTGCCTGTTTGATAGCTGGTGCTGGCAACGGCGTGAAACAGCGTGCTCTTGCCACTGTTATGCTGGCCGACCAGCGCCACGCGCAGCCCGGCATCGCCCCGGTAAATATGGCGATGGAATAGAACGGGTTGTGGCTGCTCTGTTGTTTGCGGCATCTCAATGAGACTCAATTTTATGTAACAAAAGTCAAATGCTTCACCGCAGCGGAGCGAGTGACGGCACTCCCGGCGTGCGATAGGGATCTTTGGAAAAGGATGCGGAGGGCAGGGCAGGTATTTGTGGCGAGGACTAAGTCGCAGAGTTCTTGTCCGTTTGATCAGGTGCGGTCAAGCAAGTCGCAGACATTGCTCGCATACTCTATAAGCAAGATTATATATGAATGCCTTTCCTCTGTGTCCCTTGCGTACTTTGCGGTAGAATAAGGTTGAAACAGGGATGTGTGTCAAAATCACACACACATAAGTGTGGCACGTTGACCCAGTGATCTGCGTCACACAGAGTTCGCACATCGCAACTGGTGTTGGACCCTTCTCGCTGCAGATGATTGCCTGATCGGACGCAGATAGAACCTTCACAGAAGCGTAACTAATACTGGCTCTACGGAGTCAAATCTATTATTCAAGGATACCACAACATGAAGAAGATGCTTCTTTCTGCTGCTGCTTTTGCTGTTGTTGCTGTTTCTACTGCTGTAGTTGCTCCAACCACTTCTGAAGCTATTCCGGCATTCGCTCGCCAGACCGGCGCTGCTTGCCTGAGCTGCCATTTCCAGAGCTTCCCTACCATTTCGGCCTTCGGCCGTTCATTCAAGATGGGTGGCTTCACCGACGTCGGTGAGCAGGCTCTGATTGAGGATGACGCTCTGTCTATCCCTTCCGTACTGAACGCAACTGTTGTTGTACGTCCACAGATCATCCAGTCCAAGACTGGTGCAGTAACAACCAAGGAAATCTCATACGCTGATCAGGTTGTACTGATTGCTGGCCGTATCGGCAGCAACACCGGTGCTTTTGTTGAGCTCGGCGGCGGCGCTTTCGGTAACCATCAGCTGATCCACTCTGTTGACATGGGCGGCTTCAAAGTCGGCGCTTCTTACTACAACACCGGTTTCGGTGAAGATGCTGGTATGCAGCTCTCCAACGTTTGGGGTCAGCATGGCGGCATGATGAATGCTCGTTTCGTCTCTGCTAACCAGAACTTGTTCAAGGGTTCTACCATCGGCGGTGGCCAGATCGCTGGTCTGACTGCATTCATCGGTAACGAGATGGGCGCAATCCAGGTCGGTCTGACTGCTCCTTCCGACGGCACTGTTTGGGGTGTTGCTGGTGCTGGCGGAAGCACATTCACAGCTGCTCCTATGGTGCGTGCAAACGGCTTCTTTGAAGTTGGCGGCATGAGCCTGGGTCTGGGTGGTATCATTGTTAACGGTAACATCGGCTCTGTTGGTCAGTTCGTATTGGCAGACCCATTGCTTACAGCAACTCAGCAGCTCGTAACCAAGCGTTGGGGTCTGGATGCTCAGCTTGAAGGCGAGCTCGGCGATTCTCAGTTCGGTCTGTATGCTGACTACGCTTCTGCGGCCAAGTCTACTGCTGTCAACGTCAACAACTACAATGCTGATACTCTGAAGAACCTGACTGGCTGGTCCGTTCGCGGCACCATCAAGCCTCTGCACAATGTTGTACTGGCTGCCGGCTACGGTCAGGCTCAGGCAACAAACAAGATCACATACACCAACGTCGCAGTTGAGTATGAGATCTATCAGAACTTCATCATCGCACTGACTCACGAAATATCTAAGGCTACTGTTGCTGCAGTTGCAACAACAACCAAGACCACAACACTGGATATCGAAGCTCTGATGTAAGTCAGACTTCATTCCAACAGGAATGGTTTGAAAAGGGAGAGCTTCGGCTCTCCCTTTTTTTGTGCTTCAGCACTGTGGGCTTGATTGATGCAGTGAAGCGAACGGCTTCGGGTCTGTCTAATACCTTGACCAAGCAGGGCCGCGTCGATTGAATGCGGCTTCTATGAATACACGAATCTATTTTTCATTACCAATTCTAATGCTTTTCTCACTGACAGCCTGTCAGGGTGGCGGGCCTAAACTGTTCTGGGATACGGACGAGGGGACAGGTCAGCCGGCATATGCACAGGGTAAGGGCGGTTCTGCCGCAGCAGAGCAGCGTGCACCACTGGATGTGCCGCCCGAGCTGCGCGCGGAGTTGCAGGTACCATCCGGAGAGACAGTGGCGACGGTGACTGAAGAGAATGCTATGCCGGGCTCCTACCGCAAAGCCGTGGCTGGCAAGTATGTAGCACTGGATGCAAAGATCTATGATGCAACAGCAGGCCAGGTTTTTTCCGCCGTAGTGGATGCTATGACTGCCTTGAACCTGCCTGTGCAGAGTGTGGACTCACCCTCCGGGACACTAACCACCGACTGGATACGCAAGGGTGGCGGCAATGGCAATGCGTTGGGTATGTTCAGTAACCTGTTTGATTTTGGCGGCGGCATGAAGATAGTGCGCTACCGTTATGTGGCGCGCGTTATGCGGGCCACTGTTGCCGGCCAGACTCAGCCCAAGGCACAGCTGGAGATACGTACGATCGGCCAGGTGTATAATGGGCATAACTGGGTGAATGCGCAGTTGAAAGATAAGGTCGCCAAGGATCTGTTCAGTGCTTTTGAGGAGCAGCTGGCCAGTACGCAGGCTCAGGCACCAAAGCCGACACCTCCTGCTCCTGCAGCACCAGTTGATGAAACAGTGCAGGATAGCGAGATGCTGAACAACCAGTAAATTTCACCAGAGGCCGCTCTATAAGAGCGGCCTCTCTTTTTTAAGGTTCATCGCTGGTTAGCGGGAAATGCACCCATGCTGAGTTTGTATCTTAAAGCCTTGATTCCCCGCTGGCAGGCTGCCAATTCAGCAAGTTCAAAATCGAAGATCACAGGCATGCACCGCAGAGGACGCAGAGGAAAAGCAAGGAAAGGAAATGGCTGTTGTGGCGCTACGCGCATGAGCCGTCGGGTTCATCGGTGACGTGCCAGCCCCTCGCCCCCTCTGTTCATTAATTTCGACTTTACTTCGCGTCCTTTGCGCCCTCTGCGGTGAAATGCTTTTGACTCTGGTCATTTAGCAGCAGTGAAGCGTCAGGAAAGAATAAGTACATGTATGCGCGTGCAAAACAGATCATGGCTACCTTCTCCAGGGCAATAGATCCCTCTCCTACTAATACGCTATGAACCTTTTTTAAGCTATCAGTGCAGCCAGAGCCTGACCCGGTTCCGGTTGCCGCATCAGCGATTCACCGATCAAAAAGCCGTATACGCCTGCCCTGTTCATGCGCATGATATCATCGCGGGTGAAGATACCCGACTCGGTGATTACCGTGTGCTCACCACGCATCAATGCAAGCAGCTCAATGGTCGTATCCAGTGTGGTCTCAAAGGTGTGCAGGTTGCGGTTGTTGATGCCCATCAAGCGGGTATCCAGCTTCAGTGCCCGCTCAAGCTCTGCTGCATTATGCACCTCCGGTAGCACCGAGAGCCCCAGCTCATGGGCACAGGCGGTTAGCTCAAGTGCAAGCACATCATCAAGCATGGCCAGGATCACCAGAATGGCATCTGCTCCCATCGCCTTGGCCTCAATGATCTGGTACGGATCAAGCATGAAATCCTTACGCAGCAGAGGCAGGCTTACTGCAGCTCGTATATCACTGACGTAGCTGTCATCACCCTGAAAATATTTCACATCAGTCAATACGGAGAGGCAGCTTGCGCCGCCCGCTTCATAGGAGCGGGCGATTGCAACCGGGTCAAAATCGGGCCGGATAATACCTTTAGACGGGCTGGCTTTTTTAACCTCGGCAATGACTGCATTCTGTTTGTGCTTCACGTTGTCGCAAAGCACACCGGAAAAATCAAGCGGTGTGCGGGTTGCGGCCAGTGCCAGTAACTCGGCTTCTGAGCGGCGTAGTTTGCACTCAGCCACCCATCCCCGTTTATATGCGGCAATTTCGTTGAGAATAGAAGTCATGAGCCTTCACCACAGCGTATTGTTGTTGGCGTCAAAGCCATTGCACCGCAGAGGACGCAAAGGTACGCGAAGGAAAAACAGAAAATTAATTTTATAGTGTTCATGGATTTAGAGGTCATTGACCATCCTTTTGATGCCATCTCTGAGGTGAATAACATTAAAGTTTATTAGCAAGCCTAATCGTATATTCGCAAGCTTCAGGTAAGAGAGTAATTGCGCTTCATGAATTGGCAGTAGCCGTTCGGTAGCTTTTAGCTCGACGATAATTACATTGTCGATGAGCATGTCGATACGGTAACCAGCATCAATGATCTGATCGTGGTAGACGATTGGTAGTTCTACCTGTACTTCGCAATGAATGCCCTGGTTGCTTAACTCATAAAACAGACAGTGCTCGTACGCTGATTCCAGCAGTCCTGGTCCAAGTGTTGCGTGCACAATCATAGCGGCATCCAGCACTTTACGGCTTAAAGCATTGATGTCTGCTGCTGTATTAGACATTAGGCGAATACGCCATCGGCTTATGTATTAGAAGTTGAATTATCATTCTGAAGGTTTCCTTTGCGTACCTTCGCGACCTTTGCGGTTCAATGATTAGCCTGCCGGGTGAAGGCGATGAGTTCATTCAGCGTTTGCTGAACCTTGCCGGAGTCAATGGCGCGGGCGGCCATGGCCAGACCGTCACCGATACCATCCACCTTGCCTGCGACCCAAAGTGCGGCTGCAGCATTGAGTAGTACAATATCACGCCCGGCGCCTGCCTGCCCTGCGAAAATATGCTGCAGTATGGCTGCATTGGTGGCGGCATCATCGCCAGCCAGTGCCGAAGGTGCGGCGTAGGGCATGCCGAATGCAGCCGGGTCGATCTCAAAGTTGATCGGTTCTTGTCCCGCCTGAACCAGTACGGCATCGGTGATGTCGGTGGTGGTGATTTCGTCCATGCCGTCGCGGCCATGTACCACGAGGGCGCGCCTGATGCCGAGTTGCTGCAGTGCTCCGGCAACCAGATCCAGTTTTTCACGCGCATACACACCCAGTACCTGATACTCCGCAGCCGCAGGGTTAGTCAGAGGTCCAAGCAGGTTAAACAGTGTACGAACGCCCAGCTCCCGCCGCACGGGACCTGCATGGCGCATGGCCGGGTGCAGTTGCTGGGCAAACAGAAAGCCTATGCCGGTAGTATCAATGCAAGCTGCTACCTGTTCCGGTGTGATCTCCAGATTGACGCCGAGGGCCTCGAGTACATCGGCAGCCCCCGATTTGGAGGACATGGCCCTGTTGCCGTGCTTGGCAACAGGCACGCCGCAGGCGGCGACGACCAGTGATACAGCGGTTGAGATATTGAATGTTTTGGCGCCGTCACCACCTGTGCCGCAGGTATCGATCAGGCCGGAGGCTTTTGGTGTGATACGGGTTGCCGCGGCACGCATGGCTTTGGCAGCACCGGCAAGCGTTTCGGCAGACTCTCCGCGAATAGAGAGCCCCATCAGAATGGCGCCGATCTGCGCTGCTGTCGCTTCACCGCTCATGATGGCGGAGAATACCGACTCGGTTGCATCGCCCGTGATCGCGTTGCCTACCTGCAGATCTTTAATCATCTGCATTACCGATTCATTCATTTATAACCTCATTTCTCTCACCTTTGCGTCCTCTGCGGTGTAAAATCATGCTCTGGTCATCAGGAAGTTTTTCAGCATCTGATGCCCGTGCTCGGTCAGGATCGACTCCGGATGAAACTGCAGGCCGAATGTCGGGTGCTCGCGGTGGCGCAGTCCCATCAGCTCACCTTCGGCCGTCCATGCTGTTTTAAGCAGGCAATCGGGTAGCGGCTCCGGCACAATCAGTGAATGGTAGCGGGTGGCGGTGAATGGAGAGGGAAGGCCGGCAAATATGCCTGCGCCATCATGCTCAATCGGGCTGGTCTTGCCATGCATCAGCCGCGGCGCCCGGATTACCTGCCCGCCGAAGACAGCGGAGATCGACTGGTGACCCAGGCATACACCGAGAATCGGAATCTTGCCGGAGAAACGGCGAATCAGCTCCATTGAAATGCCCGCTTCATACGGCGTGCGGGGGCCGGGCGAAACGAGAATATGATCGGGCTGCATGGCGGCAACCTCATCCAGCGTGATTTTATCGTTACGGTGCACTGCCGGCGCCTCACCGAGCTCGCCCAGATACTGAACCAGGTTGAAGGTGAACGAATCGTAGTTGTCGATGACCAGAATCATGTTACACCTTTCTCCCTTTCGGTTGTGCTTCTGCCAGTGCCACGGCACGGAACATCGCCGTGGCTTTGTTCACGCATTCGATGTGCTCTCGCTCGGGTATCGAATCGGCGACGATGCCGGCACCGGCCTGGATATGTACCTCATTACCGTGGATAACCGCGGTGCGAATCGCGATTGCTGTATCCATGCGCTGGCCACCAAAGCCGATATAGCCGACGGTACCCGCATACGGGCCGCGTGCTACAGGCTCCAGCTCATGAATGATCTCCATCGCTCTCACCTTGGGGGCACCGGATACGGTGCCGGCCGGGAATGTGGCTGCCAGCAGGTCGAGTGAGTCAACATCATCACGCAGGATGCCTTCAACCTGGGAGACAATATGCATGACATGAGAATAACGCTCGATCACCATTGAGGATGTCAGCTCTACCGTGCCATATTGGCAGACGCGACCGAGATCATTGCGGCCCAGATCCACCAGCATCACGTGCTCGGCGCGCTCTTTGGCGTCGGCCAGCAGCTCGAGCTCCAGCGCTTTGTCTTCCGCTGCAGTTTTGCCGCGCGGGCGGGTGCCGGCGATAGGGCGAACCACCGCTTTGTTCATATCTCGACGTACCAGAATCTCCGGCGAAGAGCCGACCAGAATGGTGTCGCCGATATGCAGGTAGAATAGATAGGGAGACGGATTGATATGGCGAACGGCACGATAGATATCGAATGGTGCGCAGTTTAACGGGCGTGAAAAGCGCTGGCTGAGTACCACCTGGAAAATGTCACCGGCCAGAATGTATTCACGCGCCTTGCTTACCGCCGCCTCAAAATCGGCCTGAGAGGTTTGCGCCTGGGGTGCTGCGATCAACGATGTATCGGCATCGAGCCTCAGTACGCTGGCTACCTCACCTTCATTGAGGCTTGCCTCCATGCGGTTCAGGGCTGTTTCAGCGGCCTCTGCCTGATTTGCAGGCAGGCGCACGCAGCAGGTCAGCGTGCCGCGCAGGTTGTCGAAGACCATGAAACGATCGACCAGCAGGCAGGCTGATTCAGGAGCGCCGACAGGATCCGGCAGGTCGGCCGGAATATCTTCAAAGTGTGACACTAGCTGATAACCGAAATAGCCGACGGCACCGCCGGCAAAGGGCAGATCATCTTCGGCCAGAAAGGATTCATCCAGCACGTGCTCGCGCAGCCATGCGAGAATATCGCCTTCATAGCACTCTTCACGGCCGTCGCGGTAGTGCAGACGTGTCTGATTACCGTCCGCTGTCGCACGGCAGGCGGGATTGATACCGAGAATGCTGTAGCGGCCCCACTGCTCACCGCCTTCGGCAGATTCAAACAGGAAGCAGTCGCCGCGCTCCACCATGCGTGAGAAAAGGCCCGGCGGAGTCAGGCAATCGGCAGAGAGGGTGCGCCTGAACAGATGCATCGGCGTGTTCATGTTGACAAGCCTGAGTGAGCGCGCTTAAATGCGCGTCCTTCGGGGCCATAGCTCAGCTGGGAGAGCGCTTGCATGGCATGCAAGAGGTCGGCGGTTCGATCCCGCCTGGCTCCACCAAATAGACAACCGGGCGCATTATTGCGTCCGGTTTTTTTATGCCCTGTTGTAAGTAAAATATGCATGCAGCGAAGGTTATCTATTCTCTCTGGCGCGTGCTATCCCTAATTATCTATTGCAGCATCCAAGCGAAACAGAAAGAACAGGCGGTGGCCGGGGGGTCAGTGCCGCTCCTGCCCGAGACTGATGCCATACAGGGCGCTACTATGATGCAATGATCACCCATGCTGGAGGAAATATGCTGGATGCCGATATGCTCGATATGCTGATCAAACTGCTGGCAGCGTGGATGCTGCTGGCCGGCGTGGCTTTGTGGGCCAGACGTGAGCAGATGGGGCTGTCGAAGCGCATGCTGATTGCCTCGGCGCGCGGGCTGTTGCAGCTGTTGGCACTGGCATTTGTGCTGCACTGGATTTTTGATATCAGCTCCCATATGGCACAGGCCGCTTTGATTGCCGGCTTCTGCGTGCTGGCCGCGCACAACAGTGCCAGCCACTATGATGGCAAGGCGACCACATGGCTGGCTGCAGCAACAGGCCTGATTTGCGGCTGCCTGCTGACACTGCCCTGGCTGGCCTTCACAGGCGCCATTGGTGATGATACCCGTACGCTGGTGCCGCTGGGCAGTATGATTGCTGCTAATGGTATGAATGCCGTATCGATTATGTTTGAGAGGATGAAATCGGGCAGCGTGGTTGGCGAAGGCATGAAGACGGCGATGATTCCGACGATTGATACATTGCGTGTGGTCGGGCTGGTGCATATGCCCGGTATCTTTGTCGGCATGGTGTTGGCCGGCGCCGCAGCGCTGGATGCTGCGGTTGCCCAGCTGGTCGTGCTCTACATGATTATTGCATCCAGCTTCACCTCCTGCCTGGTCAGTGTGTTGATGATGAATCATCTGCTCAAGCGTGGAGAGGCAAGCACCTGAACTCCCGGTGCGCGATAGTCAAAGGCACTCACCGCATAGGAGCGCAGAGGAAAGGCGAATATGAATATAGCCTCTGGCACGCCACGACTCGGACAAGCCGGATACTCATGCGCGAGCCGGTCACAGCATGATGTGCATTCTACTTATATTGCCTTGCTTTTCCTTTGCGCTCCTTTGCGTCCTCTGCGGTGAAATGCTTGTGACTCTGATTCTTGGCAGCAGTGAATTGTCAGGAAAGAACAAGTGCATGTATGCGCGTGCAAAACAGATCATGACTACCTTCTGCAAGGCAATGGATTCTTCCCGAAAATACGCGAAGAACCCTTCTTTAACACCTAAATGTTATCCGTTTTCTTGATCTGACACCGTTTTCCTGCGACGCTTGCATGATGTTTCGGGAGAGAGAATATACGTTATGGGGCCGGTCTGGCTGATGCGGCTCAAGCGTATTGAGCTGGCCGGTTTCAAGTCCTTTGTTGATCCCACCCGCATTGAGCTGGGTGAGGGAATCACCGCGATCGTAGGTCCCAATGGCTGTGGCAAGTCCAATATCATTGACGCCCTGCGTTGGGTGCTGGGTGAGCATTCGGCCCGCCATCTGCGCGGTGGAGTGATGGATGATCTGATCTTTCAGGGTTCCGACACTCGCCCCCCTGTTTCGGTTTGTGACGTTGAGCTTACTTTTACTGTTGAGCAAGGCGCACTGGCGCCACCGTATCACGAACTGGAAGAGATATCCGTGCGCCGGCGCATGGTGCGCGAGGGCGGCTCCGATGCATTCATCAACGGCAAGATGGTGCGGCTGAAGGATATTATTGATCTGTTTCTCGATACGGGCATCTCCACCCGCGCCTATGCCATTGTCGAGCAGGGTTCTATTGCCCGCATGGTGACCGCCCGGCCGGAAGAGCGGCGTGTCATTTTTGAAGAGGCGGCAGGTGTGATGAAGTACCGCACACGTCGCCGTGAAGCCGAACGACGTATGAAAGATACCCGACAGAACCTCGATCGTGTGCTGGATCTGCTGGAAGAGGTGCGCGCCCAGTGCCGCAGCCTGAAGCAGCAGGCCTCACGCGCGGAGCGATTCCGCAGCATGCAGGATGAGATGGCTCATCTGCAGTCGCTGGCGCTGGCGCTACGCTATGCGGCCCTGCAGGAGAACAGCGCCGGCATTGAGCAGCAGCTAAGTCGTGCCCGGCATGATGAGGCGGAAGCTGTCGGCAGGTTAAGCGGCTGCGAGCGAGTCAGTATTGAGGCGCGTGCGCAGGTGCAGCTGTTTGATGAGCAGGCGCAGGAAATTCAGCAGCAATTGCGTGTGGCTGAACAGCAACGGGCAGACCTGCAGCAGCAGGCCGAGCGCATGGCCGGTGAGCGACGATTGCTCAGTGAGCGGCAGCATGCTCTGGAAGCCCGCATAGAAGAGGGTAACGCGCATATCCGGCGGGTTACGGGTGACCTGGAGCAGGCGCAGGCCGCACTGGATTTGCAGGACGATACGCTGCTGCAGGCAGAGCGCACAGAGGCTGCAACTGCTGTGCAGAACGCGTTACAGGGTTATCGTCAACAGAGTGCCGAGCGCGATAGGTTGCTGGCAGAATATGAACGGCTGAAACATGATCGGGAGCAGATAGAGCAGCGGCGTGAACAGGCGGCGGCAGCCATGCAGCGATTAGCACAGCGGCAGGAGCAGCTGGATGAGCAGTTAAAACAGACGCAGCATCAACAGCGATCCGTTTCACACCGGCTGAGCGAGAGTGAGCAGTTGTTAAACACGGCGCTGCAGACTCAGGCCGAGAGTAGAGACGTGCTGGCGCTGGCAACAGAGGAGCTGGAGTGTTGCCGCCAGGCGCGCGAGCAGGCGGCCTGTTCACTGGCTGAAGCCGAAGCACTACTGCGCGAGCGCACAGGTCTGGTGCTGGAGCTGGCAGCGCGCACACGCAGTCAGGATGTGCCTGACGCCTTGCGTGATACCCTGAAAGGGCAGGGCGCGGTGTGGATGGATGAGGCGCTGCATGTACCGGAAGGTCTGGAGGCGGCAGTCGCCGCAGCTTTGCGCGGGCGCTCCGCCGATGCCCTTGTGCCGGCCGACCATGATCGTGATCAGTGGCCGTCACTCATCGAGCAGGCATCGGCAGCACCAGTGGCGATATTTGTCGCAGATCGACAGAGGTCACCTTTGACAACTACTCCCGATGGCGGCCGCCTGCTGGCGGATGCTATTGGACTGAGTGCAGATGACCCGTTGCGTGCGGTATTTTCGCCGGTATTTCTGGTTGAGCGGATAGAGCAGGCTGTCGGTTCGGGGGTGGCATGCGTCAGCCGCGATGGCTGGCGTTATGAGCCGGAAGGCTGGCTGGTGCCGCCCGTTGGCAACCGCACGGCCAGGCGTATGGCCATGAAAAGGCAGCTTACAGAGCAGCAGCAACTGCAGGATGCCGCCGGCCAGGCACTGGCTGTGGTGCGCGCAAGCTTTGCGCAGGCAGAGGCCAGGCTTGCGCGGCAACAGCAGCAGTGGCAGCAGGCTCATCTGGACAAGAGCTCCGGAGACAGTGGGGCACAGACTGCAGCAGCGACGGTTGCACAGTTGCAGGTTGAGTTAACGGCGCAGGATCAGCGCCTGCAGCGTTTGCTGGTCGATCTGGATGATGTGACAAAACAACAGCGGCACTGGCAGCAGCAATTTGAACAGGCGCAGGATATTGATGACGGCAAACTGAACCGGGCAAAGGCCGCTCTCGATGAGCGCCACACGCAGATGCAGATCTGCGAGCAGGGATTGAATCAGGCCCGTTCGCTGTTGGCTGCATCCGAGCAATCACTGGCTCTGTTTGTGCAGGCAACAGACAACCTGCGCCAGCAGTTGCAGCGCTTGCTCGATGAGAGGGAGCGACTGCTTGCCCAGAGAGAGTCGGATACAGATCGGTTGGCGCGGGTAGCGCTGGAGCTGTTGCAGGCCAACCGCCACTCCGATCTGGATGCGCAGATCGATGCGGCTGCAGGCAGGGTGGAGCAAGCGCATATAGCGATGAATCACGTGCGTCAGCAGGGGCATGAGCAGCAACAGCATGCGCATGCCGCCGAGCAGGCTGAACGGCATGCCAGAGACCTGCGCCAGCAGCGTGCCATGGCATGCCAGCGCATTGAGCTAGCTCTGGCTCAGGATGTGACTCGTTTGCAGGAGCTGGAAAGCGAAATTAAGCAGCGCTGCCGGCAGACAGCTGCGGCACTGCTGGCGGCTGTCGATATTGCCGGCGCGGATGCCGAGGTGGTTATGACGCGTAGTCGGGATCTGGGCGAGCGGCTGGCCCGTTTCGGGCCGGTCAATCTGCTGGCCATAGGTGAGTTTGAGCAAGCCGGCGAGCGGGAGCGTTTTCTGGCCGGGCAGGCGGCTGATCTTGACGCGAGCCTGTCGACATTGAACGATACCATCGTGCGCATTGACCGCACTACCCGCCAGCGTTTTCGCGAGGTGTTTGACCAGACCAATGCCATCTTCCAGCAGACTTTTCCGCAGTTGTTTGGCGGTGGACGGGCCCAGCTGCGTCTGGATTCCGATGATGTACTGACAGCGGGTGTGGAGGTGATTGCCCAGCCACCGGGAAAATGTCTGCAGGATATAGGCCTGCTCTCAGGCGGAGAGAAGGCGCTGACAGCTGTGGCGCTGGTCTTTGCCATTTTCCGTATCAAGCCCGCGCCGTTCTGCGTGCTGGACGAGGTAGATGCGCCACTGGATGATGCCAACGTCGGTCGTTTTTGCGATATGATACGCGATCTGGCTGACCGGGTTCAGTTTATGGCGATCACACATAACAAGATCACCATGCAGAAAGCCGATCGACTGGTTGGCGTATCCATGCCGGAACCGGGCGTCTCCCGCATGATAGCAGTGGAGATGGAGCGCGAGCCCGGCTAGCGCGGATAGAGCCTTTTTTCTACTCCTTACACACGAATTAACTTGGCACCAATCCTGCTCCGGCAGGGTTGGTTCAGGAGGGATTATGGTCGACGATGCTCAAGGCAGCAGCAGCAAGGATATCGAAGGTCTGGCACAGCAACCCGGTGGTACCTTTGCCGCCATTCTGGTGGATGAGGGTGTGCTTACTGCCGGGCAGGTGAAAAAAGGCGTGCGTGTGCAGGTTAAGCTCGGCGCAAGCAAGCTGCTCTCCACGATCTTTGTCGAGTTGGGTATGCTGACGGAGGACGAACACCGTCGGCTGGTGTGCAGGCACGGGCGCAGCTTCCGTCTGGGCGAGCTGTTTTGCGAATTGGGTTATATCACGCTGGCGCAGTTACAGCAGGCCGAGGCAGTGCTGCGGAGAGCACCCGGCAAACGCATGGGCGATATCTTCCGCGAACTGGGCATGATTGATGATCGTCAACTGGCGCAGGCACTGTCTGAACAGTTGGGCATACCACTGATTCATATTGATCTGGATATGGCGGATCGTGATCTGTTGCGAAAATTTGCCGTTAAATTCATGCGCATGCATCTGGCCATACCCTATGAAGCCAGTGCAACGCGTGTCTCAATTGCGACAGCCAACCCCTTGCACAATGCCGCTGTTGATGAGATTGAACGCCGTCTGCACAAGAAAGCGGTGGTTGTTATTGCCGCGGAAAGTGCACTGCTGTCGATGCTCTCCAAGCTTGAGGCTGCCGATGGCAAGGGTGTGGAGCCGCATGATCAGGTATCGGAGGTTGTTGATAGTATTCTGCTGGCGGCGATCCGCGAGCGCGCCAGCGATATTCACATTGAACCGATGGAGAGCCACACCCGTATCCGCTTGCGCCTGGATGGTGTGCTGATTCACAAGATGGACCTGCCTCCGGATCTGGCGCACCGGGTGGTTGCCCGTCTGAAGGTGCTGGCAAGTATGGATATCTCCGACAGCCGGCGGCATCAGGATGGTCGCTTCAGTCGCGATGTGGGACATGTCAGCGCGGACTACCGAGTTTCCACCTATGTGACGATCTATGGCGAAAATATGGTGATGCGTGTGCTTCGCAGCACCGGTGGACTGAAGAATATCGAGCAGATCAGTATGAGCCGCGGGCTGTTGGACAGGTTCAAGCATGAGGCGCTGGACGCGCCGACGGGAGTTATTCTGATTACCGGTCCGACAGGTTCGGGCAAAACGACCACGCTGTATGCCGCCATTGACTATCTCAATCGCCCGACGACCAAGATCATTACGGTGGAAGATCCGGTCGAATATATCGTGCCGGGGATTATTCAGTGTTCGGTCGATGAAACTGCCGGTCGCTCTTTTGATGACTCATTGCGGGCCGTGGTGCGTCAGGATCCGGATGTTATTGTCATGGGTGAGGTGCGGGACCGGAAATCGGCACAGGTGGCGGTGCAGGCTGCCCTGACAGGGCACAAGGTGCTGACAACATTTCATACCGAGGACTCTATCGGCGGCTTGTTGCGCCTGATCGATATGGGTATTGAAACGTTTCTGATCTCCTCGACCGTGGTCAGCATTCTGGCCCAGCGGCTGATTCGCACCATCTGCCCGGACTGTCGGCAGGCTTATATGCCGAACAAGCGTATTGCCAACCTGATCGGTATTGATGATGCCACGTTAAGGTCCAATACCTTCTATCGCGGTACTGGGTGCGGAACCTGTTATGGTACCGGCTATCATGGTCGTACCGCGTTGCATGAGCTGCTGGTGCTCAATGAAGATGTGCGCGCGGCGATTCTGGAGCGGCGCTCATCACAAGAGGTGCGCAAGATCAGTTGTGACAGTACGCAGCTGTTGTCATTAATGGAGGATGGTTTGTACAAAGTACTGTTGGGCTTTACCACTGTTGAGGAGGTGTATCGCATTGTTCCGCGCGCGGTATCGCATCGCAGTGTCGAAGAAATATATGAGTTGATGGGGCATGAAAAATGAGTGTGGATGCATTTAAACTGGCACAGGAGATTCGCCGTCGCTTCGCGGAGGGGGATGCTCGCCTGCCCGTTTTGCCGGAAGCTGTCATCAAGGTTCGCAAGATGGTGAATGATAAGGACAAAGGGGCAGCTGATATTGCCAAGGTCATTGCCACGGACTCGACCTTCTCGACAACCGTACTGCGTATTGCCAACAGCGCCCGTTTCAAGGCTTCCGGGATTGAGATACGTAATCTGTCGATGGCGATCCAGCGCCTGGGCGGGCGGCGCACACTGCAGTTGATGACAGCCATCTCCTCACAGATTCATCTGGCGGTGAAGGCGCCTGATCTGCAGGCGCTGTTGCGCGAAAGTGCGCAGCACTCGCTGCTGGTAGCGGCCGCGGCCCAGCATCTGGCGCGCCTGGTCGGCAGTGTCGATCCCGAAGAGGCATTTATGGGCGGTATGCTGTTCGATGTCGGAGTGGCTGCAATTATCTGTGCGGTGCCGGATGAAATCGCCGCCTGTGATGATCAGGAGCGACACGAGCTGTTGCGACAGCTACACCGCGAGATGGGGGGGCGTCTGCTGACCTACTGGGAGATGCCGGATGCCTTCATTGCCCTGGCATCCCATCATGGTGTTGAGGCGGATGACCGGCCGCGTGAAAATCTGATCGATGTGATTGATGCCGTACAATTTCTGCTGTCGGAAACAGGTCATGCGTCGCCCTTCGATATCATGCCGGAAGGTATTGATATACTGCACTATCCTCCGATGAAGCGGCTGGGTCTGAATGAGACCCATCTGGCCGCTGTCGAGGTGGAGCTGGAGGACGGTTTCGCAGAGCTGGCAGCTATCTTCAGTTAGCTACGGGGTCGGCTTGCTTTGGCAGGTCGATCGACCAGATATGGAAGCCGGAGACTGAGTGCGACTTGATCTGGTGCTCTGCTCGCTGCTCGCTGCTGATCTTGCGATCCGAGTGAAAGTAGACTTTGCCATCAGTGCCCATGGCAGCCCCGCCGTCGCGGGCCGGATCGCGGGTCAGTTGCGTCAGGTTGCGTCCGTTGGTGCCGATACGCCAGATATCCCACTCGCTCTTTTCGCTATGGCGCAGGTCAGGGTTGGCGCGATTGGATGTGAACAGCAGCCAGCGGCCATCCCTGCTCCAGGCCGGTTGTACATCTTCGCTTCTGCTGTCTGTAATCTGTATCAGTTCGGAGCCATCGGTGTGCATGCGGAACAGGTGCATGCTGCGGCCTGTAGGCATGGCAAATGCGATCCATTTTCCGTCCGGTGACAGAGCGGGATTGACACCGGCGGACAACACACGCTCGCTACCGTCGGCATTGAAGTGGACGATTTCTGTGAGGAAGTCGGGGAAGTCCCAGTTGTTAAAATTATCCACTGTCCTGTGCTGTTTATGCTGCTTGCTGCCCCTGCCGGCCTGCTTCAGGCGGACAGCGATGATGCTTTGATCGGGCAGCAATATCGGTTGGGTGATCATGCCGTGCAGGGACTGGATGCGTCTCTGCATGCCCTCGCCATCGGATATCTTTTCCCACAGGCCCAGTCCACCGGCCCGCTCTGACAGATAATAAACATGGCCATCATCGCGCCAGCCGATCGAGTCCAGAGCCCGGTCATCATCGGTAATGCGATTGGCCGGGTCTCCATTCTCGCTGTAGCGGCGGGCAATCCAGCTCAGTTTACCCTTGCTGCTCAGATTCATCAGAAAGCGACCGTCCGGAGAGGGGCGGGCATACATTTCAGTTTCACCGGGCTCCAGCGTCAGCAGTCGGGCATCATCGGCCGGTGTCTCCTGATGCGACTGTCCCTGTATAGCTGCTGGTCGATGCTCATCCATCCAGTCGAGAATGGTATTGGCAGACGCCAGTGGTGATGCTGCGGTTAAGCCAAGGATCAGTCCGATGATTCTTTTCATTTGCTCTCCTGTTCATGTATCACTCTGCCGGGGTGCAGTTACACAAGCTGTGCGCAATATAATGATGCCTATGTTGCATGCTTGTGATCTGCATCACAGATAAATTGATATTCATCCATGCTTCAGGTTGAGTTAAAGGCGGGTTTACCGGGGGAGGGCCCCCGGTAATATCATTAAGCCTCTGCTTCGAGCAACTCTTTCAGGTTGCTGAAGTCCATCTCCAGTTCGCGTTTGGCAATGTGTGCGACAACCGGGGTGGCTACCTTGAAGAAACGACCGACATCGATGTTCAATGTGCGTGTGACGCGTGTGCCGTCGCCATCGGCAACAAAGGACATGCTGGCGGCCATCGGGAACGGGCCGGTCATGGATTTGGCAGACCACTGGCTGCCATCAGGTTTGCGCTCAGTGACTTCCCAGTCCTGTTCAATAACACGACCGAGAAACTTCTCCTTGATATGGTAAATGGTACCCACACCGGGTGCGCCTGCGGACTTTTTCTCCGACTCGAGTACTGATGACTGCCACATCGGATCGTTTCTGTTGTCATCCACATAGTTGATGACAACTTCAACCGGGCGGTTGATGACTATGCTGACTTCCAGCTTGCTTAATGGCATATACCCTCCTGATCCTCTGTTTGAGGAGCGGCCTTATAATAGATCGTCGCCATGACCTCTGCCAGTGTGCCTGCCGCCCTGTGATCAGAAGTCGCGCAGCAGCTCGGTGATGCCGGTCTTGGATCTTGTCTTTTCATCCACCTGCTTGACGATTACAGCGCAGTAGAGGTTCGGGCCGCCGGATTTGCCGGGCATTGAGCCGGACACCACGACCGAGTAGGGCGGCACTTCGCCATACATTACTTCGCCGGTTTCGCGATTGATAATACGGGTAGATTTGCCGATATAAACGCCCATGGAGATGACGGAGCCTTCGCGTACGATGACACCTTCGACGATCTCCGAGCGCGCGCCGATAAAGCAATTATCTTCGATGATGGTCGGGGTGGCCTGCAGTGGCTCAAGCACGCCGCCAATACCGACGCCGCCGGAGAGGTGCACGTTCTTGCCGATCTGTGCGCAGGAGCCGACTGTAGACCAGGTGTCGACCATGGTACCCTCATCAATATAGGCACCGATATTGACATAGGACGGCATCAGCACGACTTTGGGCGCGATGAATGCGCCCTTGCGAACAGTGGCTGGCGGTACGACACGCATGCCGCCCTTGCGGAACATATCTTCGCCCCAGTTGGCAAATTTCTGCGGTACTTTATCGAAATAGTTGGTGTCGCCACCGCTGATGACCTGATTGTCATGCAGCTTGAAATAGAGCAGCACGGCCTTCTTCAGCCACTCCTGCGTGACCCATTTGCCCTGATCATCTTTTTCCGCAACGCGTATGCCGCCGTCATCCAGCAGCTGGATGGCCTGCTCAATGGCTTCCCTGATCTCCGCATCCACTGTGCTGGAGCTCCATGACTCGCGTGTATCCCAAGCCTTTTCAATGGTATCCTGTAAGTGACTCATGCTAGCTCCTTTAGCCGATGTTGCGGTCCTGTGCCGTCTGTTTTGTATCAATCTCAGCCGCATGCGAGCGGCCCTTACCTGTTGCTCTGTATGCCCATGCTGCATAATGCACATGGCCTTGCAAGCGTCTGCCCGCGCTAGCTCAGAACGATTTCCTGCGGTCTTTCGTGGCTGAGAAACTCCAGGTTGGACATCGTCAGACCATAGGCGCCTGCCAGACCAAAGACGGCAATATCACCGACATCAACGGCGTGCAGAAACACATTATTGGCCAGCTTGTCGGCGCCGGTACACAACGGTCCACCGAAATAGACCGCTTCATCACACACCTGTTCCTGGGTCGGGAACAGGGCTTTTCTGCCCATGCGTATGATGGCCAGTGGGTGGTTGATGGCGAGCGCTGCCGGACGGCGAAAATGATTGATGCCGCCGGCGCAGATTACCTGCTTTTTGCCCCGGCTGTCCTTGATGTCGAGCACCTCTGTACAGAACCAGCCTGAGTCGGCCGCCAGATAGCGGCCCAGTTCGAGGAAAAAGGTACGTCCGCCGAAACCATACTGCGTGATCAGTGCACTCAGACCATCGGCATAGGCCTGCGGATCAAAATCGTGCCCCTCTTCCAGATAGTCGACACCAAAGCCGCCACCGAAATCAATTGTGTCACAGCGTGTACCGGGGTGATCCAGCTCGATCTGTCGGGCCATGCCGAAAACCAGTTCACAGTTTTTCAGCAGGTCGTTCACATTGAGTACACCGGAGGCTGCATAGACATGCAGGCCGCGGAACCGCAAATGGCCGAGCGCCAGTAGCTGCGGCAGGATTTCGGCCAGCTTCTCTTCGTCGATACCGAATTTTTTCGAACCGCCCGAAAAGGTGGTTTGCGCTTCGTGGATATCAAAATCGGCATTGATGCGTAGCAGAATATCCTGCTTCCGACCCATGTCACTGCAGATGGCATTCAGCCGGTGCGCTTCGGTCAGGGATTCGATATGGATGGTGCGAATGCCGTGCGATACGCCCCAGCGCAGCTCTTCGGGCGATTTGCCGGGCCCTGTATAAATCAGCTGATCGCCATTGAAGCCAGCCACCACGGCTTTTTCCGCCTCGCCGAGACTGGCGATTTCAATGCCTTTGGCGCCGGCGCTGCGTGCTGCCAGCAGGAAAGCCGGATGCGGATTGGCCTTCATGGCGTAAAATACCTCTACACCGGCGGGCATGATGTTGTTCAGGTAGACGATTTTTTCACGCATCGACGTGGTGTCATAGAGATAGCAGTTCAACGTCGCCTCTGTTGCTGCCATCTGACGCAAATGCTGTTCGATATGTAGTGGAATATTCATGATTTCATGCTCACTGCCTTGAGTCGTCTGCCCAGCTCGGCAGCCTTTTCCGGCCCATCGACCAGTGCGATACGTATGTAGCCGCGTCCGGGATTGTCGCCCGACGCCTCATCGGCCGAGAGATAAGAGCCGGGTAGCAGGGTTACGGCCTGCTGCTCGTAAGCAGCAACGGCAAATGCTTCATCGTCGGTAACCGGTAGCCATATAAAAAATGTACCTGCAGGAGGCTTTCCCTGACCGAAGGCCGTAAAAAATGCCTTCAGGCTCTGACGGTAGAGAGCCAGATGCTCTTTGACATGCGCCTCATCCGACCATGCCGCTGCCGCCACATGCTGTAGCGGTAGTGGTGTAGCCGGTCCCGTATAGCTGCGTAACTTGGCAAAACGGGCGATCAGTGCGGCATCTCCGGCAATCAGACCGGAGCGCAGACCAGGCAGGGCAGAGCGTTTGGAGAGTGAATTCATTACCAGGCAGCGGGCATAGTCATTACGGCCCAGTGATGCAGCAGCCTGCAGCAGGCCGACCGGCGGCTTCTCCTGCCAATAGATTTCCGAATAACATTCATCGGAGATGATATGGAAATCATGTCGATCGGCCAGCTCGATCAGGCGGGTGAAATAGTCCTGATCGGCGATCCAGCCGGTCGGGTTGGACGGGGAGCAGACATAGACCAGTGCCGTATTGGCCCAGACATCATCAGGCACGGCATCAAGATCCGGTTCAAAGCGATTTGTTGCGGTGCACGGCATGAAATAGGGCGCGGCACCAGCTGTAATCGCAGCACCCAGATAGATCTGATACATCGGGTTGGGCATCAGTGCGTAAGGTTTGTCCGAGGCATCCGGGTTGACCAGTGCATGCGCAATGGCAAACAGTGCTTCACGCGTACCGTTGGCACTGAGTACCTGCGTGGCCGGATCAATATGGGTTAGCCCATAGCGGCGCTTCAGCCATGCGGCAATGGCCTCGCGTAAGGCATCGTTGCCGGTGGTGGCCGGGTAGCGGGAGAAGCCGTCCAGATGGGCGGCGAGTGTGCCGGCAACAAAATCGGGCAGCGGCAGGCGCGGCTCGCCTGCACCGGCATCAATATGAGGCAGTTCGGGATTGGCATGGTGCCCTGTCAGCAGCTTTTTCAGGCGTGCAAACGGGTAGGCACCCAGTTGATCCAGTCGCACCTGTTGTGATTGATTTGTATGGCTCATGTTGACCTCAGAGAGAGAGATCCACGCCCTTGGCATGGATAGCACGGCTCCACGGGCCCAGGTTACCGTCAATATCATAGGCGCGGATGCGAAACAGGTACTCGGTTTTATCAGTTCTCAGCGGGATCAGCCGTTTTGACGGGCTATCTACCTGTACGGGGAGGGGTGGGCGATTATAAAAGCGGCGCCACAAGCCGGGGCACTGGCAGTACGGATCCATGGTGGTGCGGTCGACCTGAAAGCCTACGCCCTTCTCATTGCCGGTGAGTACAAAGGTCAGCTCCAGGACATTGCCGACGACCCGGTCGTGCAGGTCATTAAGCCGGGGCATGTCGTTATCGGATGTGATTTGCGGTGCTTCCTTGCGGCCGCAAGCGGATAGTGCAAGCAAGCAGATGAGCAGCAGTGCGCTGAATATGCGCCATTTATGCATGATGATTCTCCAGCTGTTTCTTCCATAGCGCAACCTGCGCTGTCACCTGTGACGGTGCTGTGCCGCCGATATGATCGCGGGCGGCAACACAGGCTTCCACCGACAGTGCGCCGACCATCTCGGCGCTCAGGCGCGGATCAATCTGGTGGCAGGTTGCGGCATCCATCTGATGTAACTCAATGTCGGCCTTGATGCAGTGGCCAACCGATTTGCCGACGATTTCATGCGCATCACGGAACGGTACGCCGGCTCGCACCAGTGCGTCAGCCAGATCGGTGGCGGTGGCGAAGCCGGAGGATGCAGCGGCATGCAGGATGTCGATGTTGACGCGCATACCCGGCAACATATCGCCGAAGACGCGCAGGCTGCCCTGCAGATTATCAAAGGCATCGAAGATCGCTGTCTTGTCCTCCTGCATGTCCTTGTTGTAGGCCAGCGGCAGCCCCTTGACGGTGACCAGCATGGCCACCAGACCGCCGATAATGCGTCCGGCTTTGCCGCGGACCAGCTCCGGCATATCCGGGTTTTTTTTCTGCGGCATGATCGATGAGCCGGTACAGAATGCGTCTGGCAGATCAATAAAGCGGAACTGGGCGCTCATCCAGAGGATCAGCTCCTCGGCCAGGCGCGAGAGGTGTACGGCACATATGGATGCCGCAGCCAGCAGTTCGATAATAAAATCGCGATCGGATACGCCATCGAGTGAATTGCGTGTAGGGCCGTCAAAACCCAGTTCGGAGGCAGTCATATGGCGATCAATGGCGAAAGTGGTGCCGGCGAGTGCCGCCGATCCCAGCGGACACAGGTTCATGCGACGGCGCGCATCGAGAAAGCGACCGCTGTCGCGCTCAAACATCTCGACATAGGCCAGCAGATGATGCCCCAGCGTTACCGGTTGCGCTGTCTGCAGATGGGTAAAGCCGGGCATGATGGTGGCAGCATGCGTTTCAGCCAGGGTAACCAATACGCCTTGCAGCTTGCGGATATATGCGACCATCGTATCGGTGCGTGTGCGCAGGTAGAGGCGTGTATCGGTGGCAACCTGATCGTTGCGCGAGCGGGCGGTGTGCAGTCGCTTGCCTGCATCGCCGATCTTTGCCGTCAGCCGCGATTCGATATTCATATGTACGTCTTCGAGTGCAATCTTAAACTCGAATTCGCCTGATTCGATTTCAGCGCTGACTTCATCGAGGCCGTGCAGGATGGCATCGAGATCATCGGCGCTGAGGATGCCCTGCTTGCAGAGCATGCGGGCATGCGCACGCGAGCCGGCGATATCTTCGCCATACATGCGGGCATCGACATCGATCGAGGCATTGAATGCTTCTACAAATTCATTGGTGGGGGACTCAAATCTTCCGCCCCATGGTTTTTCAGACATGGCAGACACCTGTATAGTTCATGGCGCAACCCTATCTCCGGAAGCTGTGGACGGAAACAATGGGTACTGCAAGGGCAGGGCAATCGCATTAAAACTGTTACTTTCCCATTAGCAGTTTTTCCAAATAATCATTATCCCATCCAGCTTTAAGTCTTCGATTCTTAATGCCGATTTTGGATGATGTATCGGCTTTGATCAGATTCAAAGCAATATGCCGAACCACTGCCATATTTGCCGCGCTATTTCCTTTTCGTGCACGGTTGGAATCTTCATCAAAAG
>Ga0210044_10000751_pt1 | contig 49524 bp, 57 predicted proteins | sample CryGey13umfilter_2_FD_183959 | JGI IMG/M metagenome (GOLD analysis project Ga0210044, IMG submission 183959) | Groundwater microbial communities from aquifer in Utah, USA - Crystal Geyser 4/9/14 3 um filter (SPAdes) (version 2) | ecosystem: Environmental > Aquatic > Deep subsurface >...
GAACCTTTTAAGACTTGATATCACTTTTTTCACCTCCTCAAGTCCTCGTATTCTACTAAAGATTGGATAAGCTTTTGCGTAGTGATCCATAGTTACGAAATGTCTAATATGTTTCGTAACTTATTCAGTTATAGAACAAATTTTTCAATAACATGAGCAACTCCGTCTTCTTCCACAGTTGGGGCAATATAATCGGCAATTTCTTTTAATTCGGGAACCGCATTTCCCATTGCAATTCTAAATCCTGCTGCCATAAAAAGCGGAAAATCATTGTGTCCGTCTCCTACAACAATAATGTCGTGTGTATTAATATTTAGATACTTGGCAAGTTCTAAAATTGCATATTGTTTTGTTGCCCTTACATGAGACGCTAGAAGTGCCTCCGTTCCTTTTTTCCAGCCGGGAATTTTATGCACGGCAATAGACGGTAAATGAGATACTGCATGAATTGCCAGATCTATTTTATTTGGGTCTAAATGTAAACCAAAAACGCAGAAAGGTTTTTTAGGAATATATTTTTTTGTAAATTTAATATCTCTTTCGTCATCCTGAATATAAACAGGAATTTTTAATTTTCTAAAAGACAAACAAGTTTCAACAACATCTTTTTTGTCAATCAACTGTTCATAAATTACCTCTTTTGTAGAAATGTCAATAATTTGAGCGCCATTATTGACAATTATCGGTCCGGATAATTCTAAGAGTTCAACGATTCGCGATAACATAAAATAAGGTCTGCCGGAAGCAATGCCAACATGAATTTTTTTACGTGCTTTATTAATAGCATCAATTACTTTCTTGGAAGGCATTCCATTTTCTGCGTTGGGGATTAGCGTACCGTCGATGTCAAAAATTATGGCCTTATATTTTCTTTTAAACTTTGATGATTTCATTACGTTTTTGGCCATTTGAGATGTAAACAATTTTTGTATTTATAAGTTTTTCAATTTCTTTTAAATAATCTTTTGCCTCTTTAGGAAGGTTCTCATATTTTTTAATACCTACGGTTTTTTTGTTCCATCCCTTAATTGTTTTATAAACAGGTCTCACTTTTTTTAAAAAGTAAGAGTCGCCGTCATAATAATTAACCCTTTTTCCGTTTAATAAGTAATGAGTGCAAATTTTTATTTCCTTAAAGTGGTCCAAAATGTCCAATTTGGTTATGGCAATCCCGGTAAAACCGTTAATTTCTGCGGCAAATTTAACTAGTTCCGCATCGAACCATCCGCACCTTCTGGGCCTTCCGGTTGTTGCCCCAAATTCTCCACCGATCGCTCTTAATTTTTCTCCATCTTCGTTAAAAAGCTCGGTGGGAAAAGGGCCTTCTCCAACTCTTGTGGTATAAGCTTTTACTACTCCAATAATTTTATCGATTTTTTTTGGGGGAACCCCTGCGCCTGCATTTGCCCCGCCGGCAATTACGGTGGAAGCGCTTACATAAGGATAAGTTCCCCAGTCATTATCCAAGAAAACCCCCTGAGCCCCTTCAAGCAGAATCTTTTTATTATCTTTAATTGCCTTTTGAATTAAGGAATAAGTTTCTCGTAAATAAGGTTTTATTAGTTTAAGATAAGAAAAATACTTTTTTTCTATTTCTTTTTGGGAAAGAGGATTTTCTCCAAGAGCTATTAATATTTTGTTTTTAACTCTTAATTGAACTTCTAATTTTTCGGCAAAAATTTTTTTATCCAATAAATCTAAAATTCGAATTCCGTTATAGCTGACTTTGTCTGCATATGTTGGACCTATTCCTCTTCCGGTTGTTCCGGTTTTGGCTTTTCCCTTTGCTTCTTCCAGAAGTTTATCTAATAATTTATGGTAAGGCATAATTAAGTGACAACGTGTAGAAATAAAAAGCCTGTCTTTTAAATTAATCTTTGTTCTTTTAAGAGTTTCAATTTCTGCCACTAAAACTTCAAGATCAATAATAACGCCGTTAGATATTATTGTTTCTGTTCTGTCATTAAAAATTCCGCAGGGAATAAGGTGCATTGCAAACTTTCCATAGTCATTTAAAATTGTGTGACCTGCGTTATTTCCTCCGTGGAACCTTACGGTAAAATCTGATTTCTCAGAGAGGTAATCTATTATTTTTCCTTTTCCCTCGTCTCCCCATTGGGAGCCAATAACCAATGTTACAGCCATAGATCTCTGGTATTGTACTTCAATACTTTTGCTAAAGCAACCCTGATGTTTGTTAGGTAATAAGGTAAATGATACAATATGCCCAGTATGGATCAGGTAGGACAAATTAGAGAAAAAATAGACATAGTTTCCTATATTTCGGAATTTATAACCCTAAAAAAAGCAGGTCGTAATTTTAAAGCAAACTGCCCTTTTCATAACGAAAAATCACCTTCTTTTGTAGTTTCTCCGGAAAGACAAATCTGGCATTGTTTTGGGTGTGCAAAAGGAGGAGATTGCTTCTCTTTTTTAATGGAATATGATCATTTGGAATTTCCGGAGGCTCTAAGAATTTTAGGGAAAAAGGTCGGAATAGAAATAAGAGAAATGCCCGGAGTTCCCAGTTACTCGCAAAAAGAAAAAATTTATAAAATAAATAAAGAATCTGCTAAATTCTATAACTATATTTTAACAAAGCACGTAATTGGTAAAAAGGCTCTTAATTATCTAATAGAAAAGAGAAAAATGTCACCTGCTTTAATTGAAACCTATCAAATCGGTTTTTCGCCAACAGTTGGCAATGCTCTTGCGAATTATTTAATAAATAAAAAAAAACATAGTATAAAAGACTTATTAGATGCAGGAATTATTTTTGAAAGAAACGGAAGGGTATTTGATTTTTTTAAGGGCAGAATTATGTTTCCATTAGAAGATCAGCATGCCAACATTGCTGCTTTCTCCGGAAGAGTTTTAGAAGACTCAAATTCTTCAAATAGCGGAAGTCCAAAATATATAAACACAAGAGACACCATTGCCTACCACAAAGGAAGCCAATTCTTTGGGTTAAATGCCGCAAAAGAAGAAATAAAAAGTAGAGAACAGGCAATTTTAGTAGAGGGGGAATTTGATGTAATATCTTCTTTTAAAGAAGGAATTAAAAATGTAGTTGCGGTTAAGGGAACTGCTCTAACCGAAAATCAGGTTGCTCTTCTGGCACGTTTTACGCCAAAAGTAACATTATGTTTGGATAAAGACAATGCCGGTTTTGAGGCGGTAAAGAGAAGTCTTGCGTCTTTGGAAAAAAAGGAGCTATTAACTACGGTAATAATTCCAAATGGTAAAGATCCGGACGAGGCAATTAAAAATGATCCATATGCCTTTAAAAAGGCAGTAAAAAGCGAAATCGGGGTTTATGATTATTTGTTAAGTCAAACATTTGCTAAAAATAATAAAAACGATGTATTCGGGAAAAGAAAAATAACCGATGAATTGTTACCGATGTTTGCTCAAATAACAAATGAAGTTATAAAAGAACATTATTTAAAGGAACTAAGCAGAGAGATAGATACCTCTTACGATAGTCTACAAAAAGAAGTAGAAAAAATTCAAACCGGAAAAGAGAGAGATAAAATATTATTTTCCAAAAAGGAAAAAAGAAATAGGAGAGAAATAATGGAGGAATATTTAACAGCTCTAATAATTCAAGCGGAAGATCTAGGAAATGTTTTGGAAAAAGACTTGGAAGATCTTCCTAAATATGATTTTTTTATCCTCGCGTATAAAAAAATAATTGAAAACTTAATAAAATACGCAAAGAAAGAAAAAAAGATAGATATTAAAAATTTTGCAAAAAACTTAGTTAAAGAATTAACAAGTATTTTTGATACTTGCTATCTTCTCCCGTTGCCTAAGTTTGGGAATAAGGAAAAATATTCAATAGAAATAAAAAAAATAATAAAGGAATTAATAGAAATTTATGCAAGAGAAAGAATAATAGAGATTAAAGAATTAATCAAGGAGAATGAAAATAAAAAAGATGAAGAGAAATTAGAAGTTTTAAAAAAAGAATTTTTGGAACTTATTACATTTCTTCCAAAATCCTCAAAACTCTAGGGTTTAAGGCAGATTTATGCTAAAATATAGAGGTTAAACAAAAATGAAACAAAAAAAGAGAAGTTTAGTTGCAGAAATTGTGGCGTCTGCAAAAAAAAGAGGCTACATAACTCAGGAAGAAATTTTGGCCATTTTCCCACGTCCGGAGAACCATATTACAGAACTGGACGAGTTATATGACAAATTATTAAGTAGCGAGATAGATGTTTTTGAATCGGTTGTCGCAGAACAGGAGACCGATAAGCCAATCGAAGTTCTGGAAAAAGAGCTGGAAGCGTTAACTGTCTTAACAGAAGGGTCGGTTTCCGATCCGGTAAGAATGTATCTTAAAGAAATCGGGAGAATTCCTCTTTTAACCTTTGATCAGGAAATATCATTGGCAAAAAGAGTAGAAAAAAGTGACGCTGAAGCAAAAAGCATTTTGGTAAATTCAAACCTTCGCTTGGTAGTGTCTATTGCTAAAAAATATGTCGGACGGGGGTTAACTCTTTTGGATTTAATACAGGAAGGAAATCAAGGACTAATTAGAGCAGTCGAAAAATATGACTGGAGACGTGGCTATAAATTTTCAACTTACGCAACCTGGTGGATAAGACAATCCATAACCCGCGCAATTGCCGATCAGGCAAGAACAATCAGAATTCCCGTCCACATGGTCGAAAATATCAACAGATTTCTTCGTTCATCCAGAAAATTAATGCAAGAGTTGGGACGTGAACCTACTCCCGAAGAAGTAGCTAAAGTTTTAGGGATTGATCCGGAAAAAGCACTTGAGATTATAAAAATTTCTCAAGAACCGGCGAGTTTGGAATCACCGGTTGGAGACGAAGACGATTCAAGGTTAGGAGATTTTATCCATGATTCAACAGCTCCAACATTGTTTGATACAGCATCGAGAGAGCTTCTAAAGGAACAGGTAGAACAAGTTTTATCTACCCTTTCCGATCGGGAAAAAAGAGTTTTAGAGGAAAGATTCGGACTTAAAGATGGTAGACCAAAGACATTAGAAGAAGTTGGAAAGATGTTTGCCGTAACTCGTGAAAGAATTAGGCAAATAGAAGCAAAAGCCCTAAGAAAATTAAGGCACCCCTCCCGCGGAAATAAATTAAAAGACTACCTAGGTTAATTTACAATTATCAATTAACAATTTTCAATTAATTTTATGTCAGTTATAGTTTTGAATAAACCAATAGGCAAAACCCCACTTCAAACAATCGAAGAATATAGATTAGTTCATCCTGAATTAACCTGTGTAAAATTAGCTTATGCCGGACGTCTTGACCCAATGGCGGAAGGATTGTTGTTAGTTTTAGTTGGGGAAGAATGTAAAAAGAAAAAAGATTATGAAAATTTGTCTAAGATTTACGAATTTGAAGTTTTGTTTGGAATCTCTACGGATACATTTGATGTAATGGGAAAAATTACCAAAATAAATCCTCAACCTGTAGAAATATCGGCAGAAGAAATACATAAAGTAATCAAAAAATATAAGGGTGAGATTTTACAAGAATATCCGCCATATTCTTCTCTTCGGGTAAACGGAAAACCTCTGTTTTGGTGGGCAAGAGAAAACCGCTTAGACGAAATCAAGATTCCATCTAAGAGAATTATGATTTACGATTTATCCCGATTAAATCGGGATTCAAAATTAATTTCATCAAGAGAACTCTTAGAAACGGTTCATGAAAGAATAGAAAAAGTTAAAGGAGATTTTAGGCAAAAAGAGATTTTGCAAATTTGGGATAAGAAATTGAAGGATAAAAATCTTAAGTTTTCAGTTTTAAGTTTTAAAATTATTTGTTCCTCCGGCACTTATGTCCGTTCAATCGCAAATTCAATAGGGGAAGATTTAAAAGTTGGTGCCATAGCCTTTGCCATCAAGAGGTCTAGGATAGGAAGTTATAAATTTTAGACTTACTTTTTATTTACCCGGATTTAGATGACACATTCTTAAAAATAATAGTAAATCTTTAAAGTCTAGAATTTAACCATTATTCGTGGTAAAATCCTACATACATTCCCCTGTAGCTCAATGGTAGAGCGCGCGACTGTTAATCGCTAGGTTCGAGGTTCGAGTCCTCGCGGGGGAGCCAGATGGGACGCTGAGGCAACAAAGCGTCCTTTTTTGTTGAAATATCGGGCAATTCTCGATGTTCGAATTTTCCGTTTTCAAAATCGTCGATTTTATCCACTTTCGAACAATTCGTTTCTTCTACCGCCTGGGAGAGAATTTTGAAGGCTTTTGAGTACTCCCAAGAGAGTTTTCCGTTGTTCAGCATCAGTTTGGCAAACACCAGCCTGATTAAAGCTCGCTGCTCGTCTAACATATCTTTTGCTTTGGCTTTGAGATAAATTTCCCTGGCTCTCTGGGAGAGTTCGTAGAGGTTGATACCCAGGTTTAGGTAGCCAGTGCTTGCGGTAGAGTGCCTTTTAATGCTTTCTGTCAGTTCATCCTTCTCGTCTGAGTATTGTTTGAATTTCCTGTTATAAAAATCTGGGGCGATCTTCTCGTCCAGCTTATCGTCGTATAACTTATCCATCCGCTTCTGAATCGCCTCGTAGCGGGCTTCAAGCTCGCCAACGGTGCTGTTGTGGTATTCGACCTCGTCCTGGTGGCTTTCTTTGAGAGCCTTTTTGAGCCATTCGACGATACGGTTGTTTTTGAGTTTCAGGTTATCAAAGCCCGACAGGAGTTGTTCTTCGACTTCTGGCTCTTTGACCCAGGTTTCCTGGGTGCAGGCGTGGTAGTGGTTACAATGTCCATAGTTGTGTCCTCTGTGGACTTCCCAGGTAATTAAGCCGTCGCACTCGGCGCAGCGGAGTAATCCTTTGAAAAGATAGTCATGCTTGCGGTATTTGGGTGTGGTTTTGCTGACTAGCATAGCTTGGACTTTATCAAAAAGCTCTTTACTGATCAAAGGCTCATGTTTACCTTCGTGAATCTCGTCGTTCCATCTTATTTTACCAATATAGAAGGGATCGCGCAGCAGGGAGTGAAGTCGGCTGTTAACCAGTCGATTGCCTTGTGGAGAACGCATCCCTTCGTCAAACATGGTCTGCGCCAGTCTTTTTATGGAGTAGTCGCCAGAGGCGTAAAGTTCAAACATTTTCCTCACCAGCGGTGCAGAGCCTTCGTCGATGATGTGTATCTTGTGTCCAGTCTCACCGACAGTTTTATAACCAAGCGGAGGTTTGGTGGGTATCCAGCCTTGAGATAGCTTTTCCTTCTGCCCCTTTTTGACATTTTCGGAGAGAAGGCGGACATAGTATTCAGCTGTGGCTACTTTGACCCGCCACATAAACCATTCGTGAGAGCGGGAGGAGTTGTGGAGGATACAGCCTTCTTTTGCCAGGTGGACTTGGTGTTCTTCGTTCTCGGTGATCCAGAGATCGATTGTGGGGACATCAGAGAAATTCCTGGTTAAACGGTCTGTAGTCTCAACGATAATTGTGGGAATGGTGTGCTTGCGGACATAGGCGACCATCTCTATGAAGATTTTTCTCTGAACCTTGCCTGCTGCGGACTCGGAGACGGCGAAAACTTTGGCGACTTCCAGTCCCTGTTTGTCGGCATATTCCCTGAGAAACTTCTCCTGGGCTGGCAGGGAGTAGCCTGTTTCTTCTTGTTCTTTACTGCTGACTCGGCAGAATATGGCTGTTTTCATAAGTTTTTTTGTCCAACACAGAACATAAACAAATTGTTTGGCAATATCAAGTAATGGTAGGTTGCTCCTCCTTGTCGTTGTTCTTGTGATACCTACTGACTATTTCCTGTATCTTCTTGTCTAACTCTATTTCTTCTGGGGTTTTTGGTTCTACTGGCGGTTCTTGGTAAGCAACAACTTGGTAGTTTCCGATACTCAGTCCCTCTTCAACTCGGTGCATCTTCCAAAGCGTGTAAAGATCTCTTGTGCTGACATACATGCCTTGATCCAACTGCCGACCCAATCTATCGAGAACCCTGTCTAATAAAATGGCAATTTTATATGCTCTTGTTTGCTTAATCCTCTTAAACTTGAACCTCATGTCTTCCAGATCTTCTGTGTTTTTCAACTCAGTTCGTTCCTGCCAGCGATATTTGACTGACCAGCGTTTGAGTGTTGCCAAACCAGCGGGTTTACCCAGGAAAACCCCAAAAAACGGTATCATTTCGGTATCATCTTGAGCTGAAATTCGCCCCCACATCCTGAGCGTTTTTTCTAAACTGCCTACTTCGCAATAAAGAAGCCAAGCGGCGTATTGTTTTGCTCGTTCTCCTAGTATCTTTGATGTAGCAATATTCATAACTAAATTAGTTATAGTAACTTATAAAAATACATTTCCTCTTAAAGGGAAAATTGTTACTATAAAATTCCCTTTATAAGTCCCTATATAGTTACTATGTCTTTTCATAAGTTAATGCTTTCTAAATCAACATCCTCTGGATTGATTTCCTCCCCTTTTTCTCCCTGGTCGGGCTGTTTGCTTTTAGCAAGGCGATAGGCATTGTAAATCTTCTCAATCACAGCCTCGTATAGATCAAGATCATCGATAAAGACGATTTCGTGCCAACCACTACCCAGTCGATAGCTTGGCGCTTGAAACCATAGGAAATCTTGATGTTTGGGATGTTGTCGGTCAGATTTCAACACTTTCCAACCATGCTCTTTCCAGACGCCAAAAAGTATTACCGTTGCCTGAGCCAGGATGGTCTCTGATTTTAAGAGCTTGATTTTTACTGTTATGTCGTTAATTGTGATTGTCATGGTGATTTATGGTCATATTAATTTTTCTTTTCTCGCCCCATCTTTGTTTTATGTATTTTTCAAGTTCATCTTTCTTGGGGCAGTCTTTTCTGTGTTTCATCAAAGTAAGCGCTTCAAAAAAGTCCGTTAGCGTATTTGCTAATATCACTGCATCATCTTGGGAGAGTTCGACACCGAACTCCGCTTGCACAACGATTCTTAATGCGCTTATGAACTTGTCATTTGTCTTTGCCATATTGTTTGCCTCCTTGAATGCTTACTGATTCAACTTTTAATAAGGTTTCGATAAATGCCAATAGGTTTGTGCCGATTTCTGTAATTTCCTGGAGGGTTAGCTTTAGTTTGTAGTCCTCCTCCAAAATCTGTTTTAATTCCAATAAAAGTTGTCTGCTTATCATATTTATTCGTTTGCATACAGGCGTGCCTTAACAACACGCAATTGATTGAAATAGACTTGTGGCGAGATTTTGATTTCGTTTCGGAAATATTGGTCAATTAGTTTTTCCAGTTCAGGAGTTTTACGGAAGATAAATATAGCTTTACGAATGTTAGAGCGATCAATTTTTTCTATCGGGAAGAAAAGTGAGATGGTCGTGGTAAGCGAAAGGTCACTTGTTTGATAGTAATTTTCGTTTAATTCTCGCTGTGTCATATTGGTAGTTATCGGTTTTGATAACTACCTCTATTCTGCCAAGACCACAGAAAGTTGCCACAGGTTACTATAAGAATATATTGCGGTCTATGGGGGCGTTTTGTGGGGTAAAAAGCGATTATTTTGTGCGGAGCTTGTAGCCCTTATTTCTTACGGATACAATCATCTTCTTAATTTCGTTTCGAGACATACCTACCCCTTCAAGAATTGGCACAATATCTCGTCTTAAAAAATTAACATTTCGTGCCACATCTTTGTTGGCTACGCCTGGGTGATAACAGTTCATATTAAGTTCCCTGGCTATTTCGAAGTATTCAACTATTCTGTTGGCACGAATCAAAAAAGCAAGGAACATAATTTCTTTTTCACCAGGAGATACATCCCTTGGTGGGTTATTTTTGTATTGTAAAGTTCCCTTTGACAAATTCAGTTTAAGGTCTTTCCATTCCAAAATATCTTCTTGTTCGATAATAATTGACTGTATTTGTTTATATTGTTTCATGATTCTTTTGTAGTAGTCGTAATACAAATGGCTTGTGGTAAAACTTATCTGCCCTGGGAAATCTTCAGGCTCAAAACTAATTATGTCTTTTTTCTCAAGACCACTAAGAATTTCTATTCTTTCTCTAAAAATATATTCATCGCTAATATCTCCTCCAAATATCTTTCTATATTCTTTGAGGTAAGTTTTAGCTGGTATCGTCGGTAGATATAAGATAGCATCAGTGTCTTGTGTTATATCTTCTTTCTCTTGAATCTCTTGCAATACAAGCCAGGTTTTAGCGATGACCTGATATTTTGCTATATCTATATTTATTGTCATAGTTGCAATAAACTGTTGCTTATTGTAGTCTAATGTTAACAAATAGCGAGTCTGCTATCAATTATGACTGATCAAACCGTTCCACAACTATTGACATTATCACAGGCAAGTAAACTGCTTAGTGTTCACCCCAACACCCTTCGTCAGTGGGATAAAAAAGGCATACTTCAATCTGTTCGTTTTGGTCAACGCAAGGATCGTCGTTATAAAAAAGAAGATATTTTGAAACTTATGCACGGCAGAGATAAGCCGTAGAATTTTAACAATTTAATCGCCTAAACCCGCAAGGGCATGGCACTCAAGACCTCGACAGCAATAAGCTCCTACCAGAGCGCTGTCGAGGCTGTCACCCGAAAGGGTGGCAGGTGGCGAAAGCCATCGCTGGTGGGAGCTTTTTGTTTCCCTTGATTTGACAATCTCCCCCAAGCGAAGTTAACATACCGAACCATATCAAAATATGACAATAAAGATGAAAAATAAGGCTCGTATTATCGCTCCGTTTTTGATCGTTGCCCTTTTACTCCTACTCGGTGGTTTGTATTGGTATAAGTCCTTTCAGGATAGATTTGCTGCTCCCCGCAAAGATGCTCCAATGGTTAAGTTCCGAGTTGACAAACAAAATACCCTTATAGCAGTTACTGGCAATCTTGCTTATTACGGATTCGTCAAAGACGAAGAAGCTCTTAAATACGCTCTTGAACACACCAAGGACAATACGCCTGGTAAGGTTGGAGCGATTAAAGTTGGCAATAACACCATTGATACCGAGACTGCCTACGATATTTCCCAGTCAATGAGAGCTTGGGAGATAGCCAGAATTCTTCTTAACGAAGGCACACCCAGCGTCAGGGATTGTGATCATGGTTGCGAGGAATATAACCCTTTTACACCAGCGCTTTTACCTGGAGGAGATATTGCTCCAACCTGGAAAGAGCAAATGCAGGCAAAGTATAGCTGGGTAAATAACTATGATGACTGCCTTAAAGCTATCGGGCATGATGGTGGTCAAGTCACCAGCGAGGAGGCTTCTGAGCGCACTGGGCATCCCAGGGTTTGTAATACCACCGATGGTCGTCATTTTATTCAAGGAGAAGAGGGTTGGACTGATTATCCGCCTTACCCTTAAAGGAGGTGAAAAATATGAAGATAAAAATAATCGTCACTTTACTTATCTTGGTTGGCTTGGGAATGGGTCTTGTCTGGTTAAAACAAAACAACTATGTTCCTGCTTTACTACCCAAACAAGAAGTTGATAATACCGCTCAAGGTGAGGCAGTTATTCGCAGTTTCATGGCAGAATCTGCTCTGGAGCTATCCTTTGTTAAGTCGGATGTGCCTTTCCCTGTATATTTCAGGGTTGGCAAAGTCACCCAGATGGAGGGTGGAGAGAACATGGATGCGGTTGAGGATTGGACACGCCAGGTAAATATCTATCACCAAAAGGAACTACTCAACGGACAATGCTCGGTTTATGAGTATCATGTTGATTCCAGAAACCATTCCTTAGTGGCAGCTGTCATAGCGGGACTCAAACCCAGTGAAATCGAGGGCTACAAGAGCAACGGTGTTATTTGCTCAGACACAAGTTCAAATACTATGCCGAAGATTACCAAAACGGAAGCTGAAGCCGTTGCCTTTGGCTACCTTGCCAGAGGAGTAAAGAACTTTGATCAAATCAAAGACCAGTTTATTTATTCTGGAAAATACGGCGGCGAATTACATCAGTGGTTCTGGGAAGACAAGGGTTATAAATTGCCCGAAGGCTTAGAGGGTAGACCTTACTCTTATCCGACCATACGCATTACCGTTGATGGCAACAAACAGATTCAGTATTGGAATACCGTGCCGCTGTTTGAAAATTAAGACAGCAATTGTTGTAGTATAAAAATACCTATGAAAAAGATGCTCATAGTTGGACTGTTGTTCTTTATGTTTTTCCTAGCACTGGAGTATCTGTGGTTCAAGGGAACCATGCGCTGTGTGATTAATAGATCCCAAGGTGGTCAAACTGTTGACTGGGCGCTAATTAGAGATTGTAGCTACTAAATTACTCTGTTTTGATGTTTTCCTTCAACCCTTCTCTTAAGGCATTAAGTGAGGCTTGCGCTTTCCGCCTATTCAACTCTTCCCGTTCCTCATCGTCGCCTGATAATAATGCCTCCTTAAAGGCTTTACGCCATGCCTGCGCTCTGAGATGACTTTGCTTTTGCCAGTCTGATAGCTCCTCCTTGTGATCTCCGTTTAGAAGTTTTTCTATTTTTTGCCTGGATTTACGCTCATGTTTGTCTAATGAAAAATCTGACTGAAAACAAGACCGCATCATCACATCTTCCCTGATGCCTTCTTTTAATGCTTCGCCAAAGGCTTTTGCCCTTAAATTATGCTGACACTGTCTATTTTGTCTCATTTTCATAGTTATCACCTTATGTAACCAGCAACTATGCCAAACAAGGCGTCTGAAGTCAAACAGAGGTGGAACTATGCCATCTCAGGCGTGAAAGCCCCACACAAGTCAACACAGGTGGCTCAGGGTTGTAAGCAACTCTATTACTAGGTTAATGAAACCGCCTAGTGTTCCTTTTGTTGAGTGGAGTTATTGAAGATTGCTCTGATTTTTTTGAAGTTGATATTGTGCGATAAAATTTTTGAACCTCTGAGTGGAATTTGTCGACCAGGCTTCTCATTCGAGGGTTTTCTTCGACTTTGCCTTTAATTTTAATAACTGGGGCGTCGCTAAGGAATTTTGTCATTTGATCCAATTTTGAAAAGAAGCTATCGGCAGTTTCTGGTCTATCTAAAGCTACTAATTCTTTCGCTGCGGGGATTGCTTCCTCTGGAGGATTATTAAGAAACACTTTTCGTGCTGGTTTACATTTGAGAACATTTGCTAAGTCCTTTCTAACATCATAGGCAGCGGATCGGACACGACCCTCCAAAACCCACTTAATAAATTTTTCATCTGTTAAAATATCAGGACTCTCTTTTTTCACTTTCTGAAGATCGGCGCTTCTACAGTATTCCAAGAAAATACTAAACTTTTTTATTTCCGTCTCTTTATCGTCCAATTTGGTTATCTTTGGAAGATAGTTGTCTCTCATTAGTTCATAGGCTGTGATTTGAGTCCTAATACTACTTGCTGGCATCCCAACAATGTTGGAAATTTCGTCTAATGACATTCCGTTCTCGTCCGTCATCTTATATATGTAACTGGCTTTTTCGTAAGGATCCCACTCAGTTTTACCTTCAATATGAAGTTTACCCAACAAAAGGAAGAGATCTTTTATATCGATATTTTCAAGGAGTCTCTTTGCCCGAATTTTCTTCCACTTTTCCTTTTGCCCTTCTGGAGAAGTTTTATAAAGATGCCTGTAGGCACATAATCTAGTGTTTCCTTCCACGACTTGGTTATCTAAAACCAAGATTTCTTCAATTAGCCCACCATTTCTTCTTATATCCTCTGCTAAATTTTTTGTTGAATCGAGAGTCCACAAACTTTGTTCAATAGTATTTTGGTCTAAATTCCCTCCGTATTTACTCAAAACATAATTAATTCTTGGATTATCTGGATAATAGTCAAGTTGAAAGATGTCTATTTCTTCTATGCGAATAGGAACACGCTTGCTTCCTATCATCATAAATTCACTGTTGTTATTGTTTGCCATATTTGTATTCTAATTCAATAGCTCGACAATTTCCTCTTTTGTTAAGTAACTTGTGTTATCTATTTTTGTCGAGTCTCCCTGTATAACCTTTGCTATATCTTGCTTTCTTGCTAGCTTATCTTCGACGAAAAGGTCAATAGAGTCGCTACAAAGCAGTTTTATAATTCTACAGCGCTTTTTCTGAGATATTCTATGGATTCTATCTTGGGATTGCAAATAGTCGACTAAATTAAACGACCTATCAACATAAATCGCATTGTTTGCTGCTGTAAGGGTTAATCCTTCTCTTGCAGCTGCAGGGTTCGCAACCATGATTTTATAGTCGTTTTGCTCTTGAAATGAAGTTATATATTTATTCCTTGTGGCAATATCAATACCTCCATAGATATTTAATGCGCCATGTTCTCTGTATCTTGATCTTAATTCCTTAACATTATCAACAAACGATGACCATATGATCACTTTTTCTCCTTTTAATAAAATGTCCTTTACTATCTTATCTAACACAACAAACTTTGCAGGTGTTTCTTGGTAGTCTTTTACCACCAACCCAGGATTGCTCGTAACCTGAACAAGTCTTAACAATTTTTTGAGTATAGATTTCGCCTCATCAATAATTTTTTGCTCTGGAGTATTTAGTATCTCAATAAGCAATTCTTTCTTAAGCTTTTCGTAGATTTCTACTTGTCTTGGAGCCATATCGACAATTACTTGTTCATAGATTTTTTCTGGTAGTTCGAGAACATTCTCTTTTAAGCGACGAATTGATAGAGGAGCAATGAGTTTTTGAAGTTTCTGGTAAAGGTCTACAGATCCTTTATCAATGTCTCCATACCTTTTTTGGAATGGTTGAAACTCCTTACCGAGCGCCTTTCCATTATCTAGAAAGTAAAATTGTGCCCAGAGGTCTATTGGTTTATTGGCAACGGGTGTTCCAGTAAGAATATATTTGCGAAGAGGATACTGAGACAACTTACTTATTGCATCGAATGTCTGGCTCTTTGGATTTTTAATCCTTTGAGACTCATCTAGCACAAGTATGAAACGCTGTGATTCGAGGAGAAGTTCAACAATATCAAGCTCTGCCTTAACTCCTTCGTAATTTAGTATGTAGATATTTGCGGAAGTTAGAAATTTATATCCTTTTGAGCGTCCTCCGCCAGTAATAACTACGGGAATCAGAAAACTATGTTTCTTTACTTCCATCTGCCAGGTATACATTAAAGTCTTGGGGCAAATAATCAGGGCAGCATCAGCCTCTTTTGACTTCAAGAGCGAGATAATTACATCTATGACCTCCTTTGTCTTTCCAACACCTTGTTCGTCGAAGAGGGCGGCATACTTCTTTGACACCAAAAAACTTATTGCCTCAAGCTGATGTGGTAATGGAGCAGTTTTTTGTTTGAAATAGTCTCTAGTCATAATCTTCTGGTAAAAGTCGATCTGGCACCCCCAAGACTGTAACGCAATTATTACCTTCTGCTTCTCGAACGATTCCTTTGACCTTCTCCTCAGCGGACAGGGGAACCCCGACATATATTGTCAGTTTTGTATTTGTTGTGTTTTTACTGCAAAAAATATAATCTTCTATTTGCTCATGGGTTCTTCCCCCAATGTCTCCTGATGTCTTTGCCTCTCCGATCACAAGGCAACCTTTCTTTAACCCGATTAGATCAGGACGGTGTCTTATAATGGTCGGAGGCAGGTTTTTTAGTCCGCTCTCGGTTTCTGAATATCCTTCGAAGGAGACTACTTCGTATCCATCTAAGCGCATTCGCTGGGCAAGTAGGTCAGCGATGAATTGATGCGCTTTGGTTGCCATAGTTCATTTCAAAACAGCTTGGGCAACTTTTATTAAGTTGTTTATTTTATCCCTTTTAGCTGGTTCATCCTCTCTGATTTGTATAATTTCGTAGCTTCTCAGTTGCATGAGTTGGTCGGTGACCTTCTCAATATCTCTAAATAATGGAGATACAGCATCGGGCTTTATAGTGGCAAGTAAATCCATTGCCTCATGATAGCCTTTCTCTTTGAAAGCATTTGTCACTTCCTCGTTAGAAAAGATTTCAGGAAGGTCACGAGCGTCTATGGCTCTTGGAATTTTTTCTTCGGCAACCCATTTACAATAATCATCGATTGAGAATTGTCCTGAACGCAATAAGTTTCGTATTCGTTGTTTACCGACAAGTTCGACAAAGTAGCTGTATTTTTCTAGGGGATTGTCTATTTCTCTGCTGTATTTAGGAAAAAAATTATCTCTCATGACTTCGAAGGCTTTGATGTCGTTCTTTATTTCTGTTTCACTTGACCTAGCTTCTCTTGCCAACCTCTCCGTCGTATAGCCACTCTCTCTAAGGTTGTATAAATAACGGGCTCTTTCGTATGGATCCCATGCCTGTTTACCTCCGAGGTGGTATTCAAGGCGAAGAAAAGCGATTGTATCTTTTGGAGTAGTGGGTGGAAGCACCCTCGCAGTTATCTGCTTCCACTGTTCCTTGTCTGGGTATTTTCGGGTTAGATCGTCAAATACTAGTCGGCGTGTGTTACCTTCAATGACAACATAATTTTTTCCGTCTTGGACAACCCAAATGGGTTCAAGCAAACCTTTTGTCTCTATCGATTCCTTCAAAGATTCGTATTTACCCCTTGTCTTAACTTTCAAACCCAGCATTAATTGCTTTTGAGTAATATCCTTCAGCTTTATTCCCTTCGTTATGTAGCTGTCGATTAAGAATTGGATCCTGGGGTTGTCTACATCTAGCACTACTTTTTCAATGGGAATCTTTATTGCGGGGATATTGCCCATTAACTCTGAAGCTAGTTTAGATTGTTTCATGTTTATTTTTATTATAAGTTTGAAATAATAACCTCTTTTGCGGGCTCTCTTTTATTTATAAACCCTGCAATACTTCTCCTAACATTTGCCGTTTGGCACTTAAAACCTTTTTTGAGCAAATCTGCTTCCTCAGACTCTGCATAACTGACAACGAATTTAATTCCTTTTTTGTCGAATCTCTCCATCCATTTTCTGATCTGGATTATATCACTTTTATCGAAAATTGACTTGTCATACTTGTTAAAAATGCGTTTTGAAGAGACACTATATGGAGGATCCATATACACGAAATCGCCCAGTTTAACTTTTTTTAGAGTTTCCTCATAACCATTTGTGTAAAGTTGCGCCCTTTTAAGTAGTATTGATGCATTTATAAACATCTCATCTGGGGGCATTGCGCCCCTACTGTCACCACAGTATGGGACATTGAATTCACCCTTACTATTAGTGCGATATAAACCATTGAAGCAGTATCTGTTTAAGTAAATAAATCTGGCAGCTCTTTCACTGGGATTCCGCGTTTCTGGTTTTATGCTACGGATCCGATAGTAATCCTTTTCCGTTTTTTTTAGCTGTTTCAAATTTTTCAAAACAGCCTCAACATCTCTCGTGATCTCTTTGTATGTGGTTATCAATTCCAGGTTAATGTCACTTAGTAGTGCTTTCTTGGGGGATAAGCTAAAAAAAAGGCATGCTGAGCCGACAAACGGTTCTACATATCTTTCAAAACTGTCATTCCAGTAGCGAGATAAAACGGGAATTAACTGTCTTTTGCTTCCAGCCCATCTTAGAAAAGATTGCGAAAAATTAGTGGTCTTTTGTTTTGTTTCCATATTTGGATCACCACCTTATTAATTCAGTATACGACACTGGATCGTCAATTTCTATTAACTTATCCCTTATTGTCTATTATTATGTTAACCATTAAATTCAGCTTTTTTTGTTGCTCAAAATTTTCTCAATATCACCTGGATCATAGCGCCTGTCACCTCGCTCGTTTACCCTTATAGCCTTAAGCTTCCCTCGTTTGTCCCACCGTCTTAAAGTCTCCACATGCACATTCAGAATTTCTGCAGCTTGTTTTATTGTCAGTAACTTTGGTAGTGTTTTATTATTGCTCATATTAGTGCTGACTATTAAGTTTTGTCGCCATAGCTTCCTGCTCGTCATATAGTGATTTATCCTGATCGATCATCCTCTGTTCTGCAGCGCTTAACCACTGATTAGCCTCCATCTTTGAAACAATTGCTGAAATATTGGCAATCCTTATTGCTATTATCTCATTGATTCTATCAACATCAGCTTTATTTTTTTCGTAGAAACTTGAGTTATTTTTTAGGCTTGACCAACCTGGTTGGATTTCTCTGAGGCTGGAAAGACTTGTTTTCCAAGACTCAATATCCTCTTTTTTGTAATTAGGTGGAATGTATCCTGCGGCATGAACAACAATAAGTTGTGTAGGGCATCCGTTTAGGTTTCCTTGGATTTCTGCAATGCCTATGTCATCAAACTTTTTATCAAACCAAATATTCTTGGCGTCAGTAGAATCTCTTTCTAGATAGTCTTCAATTAGTTCACTTGCATCATAATATCCTTCCAACGACCATTCCCACACATAGCTATTCCAATAACCAGCCTTTGACATGGCGCTTGAAACCACATCAAAGGAAGCTTCCTGTTGGGTAAGATCATTCTTCAAAAGATATTCGCCTCTCGATTTTGCAGACACATCAAGCTTGGGTTCATATTTAACTGGACTTGCGCCACTTTCTTTGCGTTTTTCATTAAGGAGTTCAACAAATTTATTCCTGTCTATTGTTGGCTTCGCAGTGTCTGATAAATCATTGGTTGCGTCATGCCAGTTCTTATCAAGCTTACCTTTCTGTTTTTCCAAGGGTAAAACAAGGCGGATGTCTTTAATTGGAGCAAAACCGATTTCTCTTGAATCAGAGCTGCCTTTTCTATTGTCTCCCATGGCAAAGACTGTATCTTGGGGGACAGTGATTGCCTGGCATTCTTTTAGAAACTTTTCTCCGAATGTTGAGCGTGGTTTAGCAATATAAGGCTCTTTTTGTGGTTCGCCATTAAGATAAACAATGCCGTCTCTTAGTTCGATTGTGTCTCCTGGAAGTCCGATGATTCTTTTTAGCAACCCCGCAGGATCTCCACCATCTCGGCTTGTGAGTTCTCTGGTAGCGTCATTTTCCCAGGTGAGAATGTCCCCTCTACCCAGAGTGTGTCCCAAATATCTCTTTCCGCCGATAACGATTCCATTTGGATAAGGCATGAAACCAGCAGAAATAATGATCTCTTTGGCAAGCTCTTTGTTACTTTTACCTTTTGTCCCTTTTTCCCATGTCGGATACATCGAACCTGTCCCAACAATATTAATATCCTCTGTAATGTAACCGAGCTGATTAGCTGCCAAAGCACCAACGGACACATACCCAACAACCCAGATGGGTAAAATAATTGCACAAACCAATACAAGTGATACTAGCTTTGTTAAAACTAGCCTTGGACGGAGAGATTTCAGTAAGCCTCTTAATTTCTCTTGTTTCAGTTTCTTTATGATTTTAAGTGGTCTTAGGATATAAATCACCAGATATAGAGGTAGGATGGCAAGGGTAAAGAACAGCTTAATCAGAAATATAAAGATGTTTTGCTTCTTCTGGGATTTTTTGGATAAAAGTTGCGCGGTATAACCTATTGCTCCTATCAAGAATGCTAGACAGCCGAGCAATACCAATCCAAGAAGAGAAAAAGCGAAGACATCAGGCGCTTTGTCAAAAAGTTCCTTTCTGATGCCTACGACATAACCAATAATTGCAAAGACTCCTACAATGCACGCTAGCCAGATAAAAACAGAGATCTTGATGATCCTATTTAGGAATTTTCCTTTGTCTGGTTTTAACGATAATTTCTTCGGCATACCTCAACAAAAGTATACTAAAACCAACAGCAAATTGGTATACTCTTAAGCAAATGAAAATAGGCAGAAACGATTCTTGTCCTTGCGGGAGCGGTAAAAAACATAAGAAGTGTTGCCTGAACAAACAACCCTCTTCACCTCCCGCATACAGTTTGACCAGTAGGAGTATAAAAGAACGGAATCTAATACTCCTTAGTGCGATTTGGGATATTTTTGGTTTTAGCAAGGGCAAATCCTGGGACGATGTCCGCAGAGAAATGTCCAATGATCAAATAAGAGAGCTTTATCGGGTCGTAGGTTGGCTTTGGTCTTTGGATACAGATATTATCTCGCTCCTCCCCAAACCAGATTCAAAACTTCGAGGATTTTATATCGGTGAAACAAAACCTGACTTTTTGGCTATTTTACAAAACATTGTTCGCTACAGCCTCTATACAGACGAAATTCTCGTTGTAAGCCCCTTCATGAACCCCAGATGTCTTGCTTCAGACTTTAACCCTCTGGCTCACCCAGAATTTTATAAGCAAGATACTCTCGAAATGATTTACTTCGTGCTTAAGCTCTTTCCCTGGATAGAGTCAGGCATAGTTAACTTGATCCCTGATCCTGCTGACTTCGACTACGATTTGCGAAAAACAGTCTGGGAAATGGCTGAGAGACGATGGAAAGATCAGGGTTTGGAACTCTCAAAAGAGACGCTCGCAGAGATCGAACCCAAAGGTAAGAGGATGCTTGAAAAAACGATGTATCGATTACCAAAAGACCAACTGGCGATAAGCATAAAGAGAGACTTGCCTCACCTTACTGATAGGCAGCTGGTTGACCAAATCGAGTATGTCCAAAAATTAAGGGAAAGAGACCCTATGATAATCAACCAAGAGTTGCCGCCTGAAGGTGAGCTTCATATTACACGCTATGGCGCTAATTTAGAGCTGGGGCTTTATATCGGTCAATTGACAGGCTCGTATCTTTATACGGATAAAGCTGAACAGTGGCGTGAGATTCTTTCTTCAAGGCAAGCCACCCCTTCAGAACCTGAAGTATGGAGTCCATTAACCAAATCCTTCCAGTCGCTTGAGTTTAATTTTTTGGATAAGATAGATCCACAATTTGCATACAGGCTGAAAGAAGAGGGTAGGTTGGATCGGTTCAGGCACTTTTTAAGAAAGGTTTGGGTCGACATTGGGGGGAACCCTTCAATTAATCAAGCTGATAAGCTAGCCAGAGAATATGGAGACGAACTACAGGAAGAATATGCCAAAGCAAAAGAAGAATGGGGACAGATAGACAAGGACTTATTAAAATGGTTATCGGGTTCGACAGGTATCAGTGCTGTTATATCAACCATCGCTAAGGGTGGCTTAGATTGGCAAATTCCTGCCGCTGGGTTTTGCATTACGGGTGTGTTAAAGCTGTTGCAGTCCAGGACGGATAGAAAAAACTTCAGACAAAATGTCCCATTGGCTGTCTTCTTGGATTTAGAGAAAAAAGATAAACTACTTAAGTAACTTTCGTCTATAATACTTGACATAATGTAAAGTATTTGTTACATTATGATTGTTATGGACAGAAAGAAATATAAACAGCTTCGGGTAATTGTCACTCTCTTTGTCGGCGCTATTGTTGCTTTGGCAGTTGTTCGTGATAGCTACCTACTTGCAGCAGCTGGTGTTTTAACAGGCATGGTCTTTATGGTATTGATGAGATCAAAGGCTAAGATTAGAACCGACGAGCGAGAAGCAACCATTCAAGAAAAAGCAGCAAGGATGACTTATGCTATTTTTGCTCCAACAATTGGAATTGCTGCTTTCCTTCTGCTTCTTCCTTCCAAAGGTGGATTTTCCGTTTTTAGCAAAGGTGAGTGGTTATTTATTGAATCTTTGGGGATGGTCTTTGCCTACCTGACTTTATTTTTGATTGTCATTTATGCCATCTCCTATCACTTTTTCAATCGAAAGTTCGGAGGTGGTGGCAATGAAGAATAAATTAAAAGTCTATCGGGCTATGCAAGATTTAACTCAAGAGCAGTTGGCAGATAAGATTGGAGTCAGTCGCCAAACCATCATTGCCATAGAGGCGAACAAATATCTGCCATCCCTGGGATTAGCTTTTAAGATAGCCAGGTTATTTAAGGTTAAAGTCGAGGACATTTTTAATTATGAAGGAGATGAAAATGAAAATTAAAAATCTCAAAGAAAAACTCTTTTACCTTACAGCTATCGGGTCAAGCATCTTCTTATTGTTCTTTTTTATCGGCAGCGTCTGGATCGGTTATGAAGCTAAAAACCTCTGCCAAAATGCCAGATGGCAGTATGGTGGTGATTGTGTTGAAGCTCTCATTGCCCAGCTAAATGATGAAAACCAGGGTTTCAGGGCAAGAAACCACGCTATCTGGGCATTAGGTCAATTAGGCGATAATCGTGCTTTGCCTGTCCTTCAAAAATACTATACTGGCAACATTCCTGACAGAGAGCCATTGGACAAGACAATCAGTCAGTATGAACTGAAAAAGGCTGTAAATCTTGCCAGCGGAGGGACGAACATTACAGCCTGGATGTGGCGCTGGGGAATTAAATAAGATAAAATTATGAAAATGAGGATTAGTCTTGATTTTCTTAAACCTCGACTTCTGAATACTATATTGGCAATTGTTGTTTTCTCCCTACCTTTCCTTCGGGAAAGAGTAATGCTTCCTGAAGGCGGATATGAAGTTGCTCATTATCGACCAATCTTTTTACTTGCCTCTTATCTTCAAATGCAAGATTGGTATCCTTTCTTGTTGATGGTTGGCTTTCTTTTGATAATTTATCTCGCAGTCTCGATAGTAACTGCGGTGGTAATTGTTTTAATAAAGAGATCGTATGTTAAAAATAAACGCTAAATGGCACTTGAGTCACAAGATGCCCAAAAACCCAACTCTGGATCAAAGAGTCAAATGGCATGTCGAACACGCTAGAAATTGCCAGTGTCGCCCTTTGGGCGATAAAATCTTGGAGGAGATTAAAAAGAGAAGAATAAAAGTTTAGAAAAATGCTATCATGAATATGATGCCTCAATTTTTTGTGGTTGTAGTGTTAATTGCCTTAGCTGTGGTGGCATTTTTGGTTATCAAAACGAACAAGGTTCGTAAACAGAAGAGAATTACTAAACTTGCCGCTTTGGCGTTTTTCCTGATAATCGCAGGCATTGTTTTTGGAGAGAGCCGCCTGTTTGGCTATACTCTTATCGGCGGCGGTGTTATCCTTGCCTTGATTGATATTAAGAAAGGATTTAGGTAACTATGGATATTTCAATCTTCTTTGCCAGACTTTGGGGTAGTTACTCGGTGATCTTCGGTTTGCTGTTTATCATCACTGGACAATTGGGTAAAACCATCGAAATGACTGATGACAAACCCTTTGTTATTTCTACTGGTTACATCACTTTATTGATGGGTTTGGTGACAGTCATTCTCCATAACATCTGGGCGGCTGATTGGAGAATTGTTATTACCATCCTAGGTTGGTCTACCCTGATCAAAGGAATAATGAAAATTGGGTTTCCAGAAATTATTCATAAGCAAGCCCAAAGGTTCAAAAAGAAGCAGCTTTTCAGTGCTGTCTTTATGATCCTTCTGGGTATCTGGCTTTTCTGGGTAAGTTTGTAGTTTAGAAGCTAAGAAATCAGTTTACTTCCTTATTTGTAAATTCATGGTATTCAAGGTAAGTTGTCCAGTCTGTTCGACGGAACTCACCACTTGTTCAACAGAGATTTTTCATTCTCGGCAATTTCTCTGATGGTTTTGGCAATTTCCTCCTTGTGCTTATTTTCATCAACATCGGGGGGAACAAATCGGGTTAGCTCCCCGAATAAAGACGCGGATTTTTGGTAGCCTGCAGCTAATTCTTTATACCCTCTTTCTTCAAGATATTTTGCCGCTAAAAGTCTGGCAAGGTAAAGTCTCTCGATTTCAAAATTAACAATGGAGCTGCCCTTTTCCAGATAATTGGCATACATGAACATTTTCTCTGGGGCATCTTGCGCGTATGACTTCATGTCAGCAAGGATTTCCGCATGACGCATTTGTTTATCCAGCGGAGTTGCCCAAAAGACTTCGTTTTGTAGCCCTAACCCCATAGAGCAGGATATTTTAGGTTCAGTTATACCTTGATCGCTTGGATCGGGAACAACGACAAATAGCTTGTCTTTGCTATACCCCTCAATAACATTGAAGTCTTGCCAGCAGGGAGAACCAGCTGCCACCAGCGGAATTCCTGAGGTGATAACGGACTTGTATTCGTCCATTGGTGGTGTTAACCAATATGTTTTTGCTTCTCCACCCAATTCCTTTGCCATCGTAACCCACCCATTGTTGCTACCCAATATCGGTAAAGCACGAACTCTAACATGAGGCTGATAACCCATATTTCTAATGGCTTTTAGCGCCATAATCGTGCCGAGTCCGCCAAGTCCTTCTTTAATCTCCGACTCGTTGCCATTGGGAAAGTAATAGGTAAAGCTGGTAGCATTGCCTCTGGCAACTAAAACCTGCCAGAACTCGATAGTGGGATCAAAACTTTTAAGCATCATTGTGGTTGATGCCAGATAACAATGACCGCCAGCTCCCTGCCCGTATTTACGACTCTCTTCAATATCGGAGACATGGGTTACATTAAGTCTATATTCTTCTGGTGGCTTTGTGCTTTTATTAAAAGGAAAATAAAAGTATGCTCCCGTCGTAAGAAGAATGACAATAAAAATTACGCCTATTTTTTTCATTTTTTATTCTTTTCGTCCACCCAAGACCAAATTGAAAATAAAACAATAAGAAGGACTCCTGAGACAACAGGTAAACTTAGAATTGAGGGAGCAGTAAGGAGAATAAGAAGAACCGCAACATGATTGTCTCCTTTAACATTAGAATTCTTGCCCATACTCATCAATTTGCCAAATAACTTACAAATTAAGTAAATACAAATCAAAACCGCGGGGAATGCAAAGATAAAGTATTGCTGATGAGTAATGTTAAAAGTATTCGAGAAAAACTCTAACAGGTAGTAATCCCATGGCTGAGTAGTGCGGAAAATCTCAAGATTCTTTTGAAAAAGAATAACCCTGATCCAATTTAGTGAGGTAAGACCTGCGAGTATCAAATAGAGAACAATAAATGGGATTTTGGCAATTTTGGAATTTATACCCATACTTAATTTATACAACTTTTGGCGAGAAAAAGCTGGGAGAGAAGCGTTAAAAGTTAAGGAATTTGTTGACTTCTTTATTCGTAAACTCAGGATATTCCAGGTAGTTTACCCAATCTGTCCTTCTGAAAACATACCATCGTTCGAGCAAGCTAGTGCATGGTCAACTGACCGAGGTCTCTATTTAGCCTATCAAGGCTTTCTAAAGACCTCATTTTTTTGTCAAACTCTCGGACCGGATTTTACCCTCAAAAGCCACCCCAGACCTAGGACTCCGACTATGACCTCAAGGGTTGGGAAAAACAGCTTTTTAGTTAAATTTAGAGGTAATGTTTTTGTTGTGGATAAAAAGCATTTCGGATCCGCTTACAGCTTTTACTATCTCTCTTTTTTCTTCAACATCGCCGTTTTTAAAGATATGTTTTGAATAATCCCTGAAATCTATTGGTTTTTCATCCGGATTAATATCTTGTGTAAGAAGAATGCTTTCCCTTGCCTTTTTATAGTTATCAATACTCATTTTAAGTTTCTCGCTATATCTTATTTTCTGAGGCTGAATCATATAAAGAAAGTGAATATACTGATTTAAAGATTTAATAAGTTTTTCTTCCGTTAGATAGGGTTCAGGACAAGTCTCATCTTTTCTTTTGGTGCAGTGGTAATAAATGTGATAAACGGGATCTTGAATCTTTCTTTTTCTGAATTTATCTTCTCCAATTATACTCGCACCACAAGACGCACAAAGGAATAATTCTTTAAAGGTAAATGTTTTTGATCCCCATTTTGCTTTTTTGAAAGGAAGTGTTAATTGTTTCCTCACTTCGTCAAAAGTTTCTTTCGTTGTTAATGGCTTATGTGCTCCTTTGTAAAAGTTTCCGCCTCCGATAGGGTATTCAAACGTTCCGTAGTAAAAATGGTTATTTAACATTAAGTATATTTGGCTTAAAGACACTTTAGTTCCGGGTCTATTAGTGAATTTTATTTCCTCAAACCACTTTTTTATTTTCCTTCCGCTATCTCCTCTTTTTGCTCTTTCAAACATTTCTGTAATAATGTGTCCTCGCTCGGGATCTATTTGAATGTCTTTTATCCCATTGAATGTTCGGTTAAAATACCCAAGTGGAGGCATTCCCGGCCTCCATCCCATTTCGCATTTTGCTCTTATACCTCTTTTAACATTTATTCCTTTCTGATCATTTTCAAGTTTTGCCTGAGAGCAGAGAATCATAAGTAGAAACTTTTCATTGGGATTATTTGAGAAGTTTTGGGAAAAGGTTTTTATTTGCACCAATTTACCCTGATCCATTAAATCAACCAACATTCCTAAATCTCCTGCGTTTCTTGAAAGTCTGTCTGGTGCCCATGTTAATATTCCGTTAAATTCTCCATTCGTTATATCCTCAATAAGAGTTTTAAATACTGGCCTTTGTCCTGAAGTTTTTGCGGAATGGCTTTCTTTACGTACTTCTTTGATAACTATTCCTTCTTTTTGTGCTAAATCGGTCATTTCTTTTATCTGTGAATCAATAGACATTGCTTGTCTTTCATCGTCTTCGGAGGACTTTCGGGCATACAGACAATAGAGGACGCTTTCGTTGCTCTGATTACTATTTGTATTCGGCATATTTATAGGTCAAAACTACCGCAGAAGAGTGAAGAAGTCTAGATAGCAGGTTACTATAAGAATTATTTATATTTAATAGCTTATTGAGCTATACTCAACGAGAAGTAGTTGAGCTATAATACAAGCAAATAAGAATTTATGTCCAGTAAATCTTTGATAGACAATACTAATCAAACCTTTCAGAAAGCACTCTCAAATGCTTTAACTTCTGCTGACAGTATTGATATCGCAGTTGGTTTTTTCTACTTCTCTGGTTTTCAAGCTCTTGTAAAAGAATTAAGAGATAAGAAGTTACGCATACTTGTTGGACTAGAGATAGATCCTAATCATATTCCGCTAATAACACAGACTTCCAAAGAGGAAGATGTAGATTTGTCTCGTTTTCAGCCTCTTAGACCTACTACGTCTCGAACAACACTGAAAGAAAACTATATAGACAGTTTAACTGGATTTATGAACGATAGTGATATTTTTGATTCTGAGTCTTCAGTTAACGCTTACGATATTTATAGAGAGAAAATTGAGAATGGAACATTAGAAATAAAGAAAACGCTGAAAGATTTTCATGGAAAGTTTTATCTTACTTACAACAAGCCAGAACAGGCACAGAATGGAGATTTCCCAGGAACCCTATTTATGGGATCAAGCAATTTTACCTACAGAGGGCTTGTCGGACAGGGAGAGTTGAATGATTCAAGCAGAGAAAAACAGAAATTTTTGGATTATAAAGAATTGTTTGAAGATTTATGGAGTGATGCAAAGTCTGTAACTATAGTCGATAAGCATTCTAAGGATGATTTTTTAGAAACTTTAAATAAGAAACTTTGGCGACATATAACGCCAAAGCCTTATGAAATTTATATTAGAGTACTTCATGAACTATTCTCACAGGAAAATGAGGATGGATTTTTAACTCCCGAGAAGATAACTACAGGTATTTACAAAAATCTTGAGTATCAACTTGATGCGGTTAGAATTGCAATAGATAAAATCAAAAAATATGATGGCGTTCTATTAGCTGATGTTGTTGGTTTAGGAAAAAGCATTATAGCTTCTGCAATTGCTAGAAACTTAGATATGAAAACCGTAATTATCGCCCCACCTCATTTATTGCCACAATGGGAAGATTATAAAGAAGAATTTGGCATCAGGGGTTCAAAAGTATTTAGTGCTGGAAAAATAGCTGAAGTTTATGAAAAATATAAAGAAACAACTGAACCAATGCTTTTAATTTTAGATGAGGCCCATCGTTATCGCAATGAAGATACAAGCGATTATAAGCTTTTACATCAAATAGCAAGAAGTCATCCTCAAAACAAAATTGTTCTTTTGACTGCCACACCTTTTAACAACGATCCTAAAGATGTATTTGCTCTTATTAAATTATTTCAAACGCCAGGACAAAGCACGATTAGATCAATTGACAACTTAAGCCTGCGTTATCGAGAGCTTATTCAAAGATACAAAAAACTCAGACGAGAGATGACTAAGGGACTCCCACAAGAAGAAGTAGATAAAGAGGCTCAAGAAATTGCAGCAGAACAAAGAAGATTAATAGAAGCAGTAATAATAAGGCGTTCACGATTGGATTTGGAATATATTACTCGTTATAAAGAGGATTTAGAAAGGCAAAATATTTCTTTTGCCAAGATTAAAGGTGGAGGCCCGGAGTTATTAGATTATGAACTTGGGGATTTATTAAGCTTATACATAAACACATTAAATATTATTACTGATGAGAAGCAAGGCTTTGTTGGGGCAAGATATAAGCCCACCGCATATATCCAGGGAGAAAATAGAGATAAATTTATCGAAAAATTTAAAAGTCAACTTGAAGATGTATCAGATTTATGGATAGCACAATCTAACTTAGCAAAGTTCATGCGTCGGCTTCTTGTCATGAGGTTTGAAAGCTCAAAGGCAGCATTTAGGTCAACTCTAGACAAGATGATTGAATCTAACGAAAGGATTGAAAACTGGTGGGACAATTTGGACACAGTGCCTATTATGAAAAAAGGTAGACTTCCAGATCCAAAAGATTACGATTTAGAAGATGGTGAGGAATCAAATGCGTTGGATTCTGAACTTGAATTTTTGCGAAGTAAAGAAGGATTCCTTGAGGTTCCAAAAAGTTTTCTGGAGCCTGAATTTATTGAGGCAGTAAGAAACGATACCAGGCTACTTAAAAAAATAAAAGAAAATTGGTTTTCTGACCCCAAAATATCAGATCTTGATCCCAAATTAACAGAGATCTCTACCAAAATACGAGGATTCTTAAAAGAAAATCCAAATAAGAAAATAGTAATATTCTCAACCTATAAAGATACTGTAGATTATTTATTTGAAAAGCTAAAAGATGAATTGCGAATCCTCAAATATACGGCATCAGACTCGACCGCAACTAGTAGGCAGGAAGTTAAGGAAAATTTTGATGCTTCTATTCCTGAACCAAAGCAAAAAAATGATTATGATGTTCTCGTTGCTACAGATGCTTTAAGCGAAGGCTACAACCTACACAGAGCTGGAATAGTTATTAATTACGACATTCCTTATAACCCGACCAGAGTAATTCAGAGAGTCGGAAGAATTAACCGTATTAATAAAAGAATGTTTGATTACTTAGAAGTTTACAATTGTTTTCCGACGGAAATTGGCGAGGAGGAGGTTAAAGTTAAATCTATTTCGACTTTAAAAATGAAATTAATTAACGCTGTTGTAGGAAGTGATACAAGAACCTTGACCAAGGATGAAGAATTAATAAGTTATTTTAAAGATGAGTATGAAAAAGCTGAAAAAGAATCAGAAGAACTTTCCTGGGATGCGCCTCATCGTCAAGCGTATGACATAGCTAATAAAAATAAAGAATTAATGGACAGAATCTTAAAACTACCTAGACGAACTAGAATAAAAAGAACGATAACAAAAAATAATGCTGTTAGTGTTTTTGGCAAAAAAGGAGATCATGCAATTTTTACCCTCGCACTTCCCGTAATAGAATCAAAAATTATATCTGCTGAAGAAGCATTAAGCTATTTTAGTTCCAAATTAGATGAGGCTGGTGAATCAGTTGATAAAAATTTTACAGATGTTTTTAATCTGGCAAAAGAAAAGTTGTTTGGCAAGTATGAATTGCCAAAAATTCAGGGTAGGAGAGCAACTGCAATAACTGCTCTTAAAGCAATCGGAGAAAGTTTACCACAAGCTAGAGACTACTGCGAAGACGTCATAACAGTTATAAAAGAGCTTGATGATATTAGCGATGGAGTATTAAAAGATATCTCCCAACTTGATCTCCGAAGCGTTGAAGAGGCTTATGAGGTGTTACTTAAATTAGTACCAGGACATTTTATTCGAAACGTACAGGAAAGAGCGGGCAGATTTGAAAGCGAGGAAGAATTACTTTTATTTGCAGAGCAATTTAATTAAATGTTTAGCTTTGATGAAACATATTCGCGTGAAGATTTTATAGAATTTTTAGACGGCTTCTTGCCTGATTTTGAAAGTGACATTAGAAAGGCAAGCTTTGAAAATTTAAAAGCTGTTAAAAGTGTTACTCATTTAGGTAAGTCTAAAAAATTAGACCTCCAAGTTTTCGAACTCACCCATAAGGTTTCTCCAGGAGCTAGGGTAACATTAGCAACCGACGGTTTTAGGATAATGAAACAAAGCGCAGGATTTCAAGCTCTTGCAGTTTTTCGTTCAGATGAAGATGATGATTGGAGACTGTCTTTAATGACAGCAAATCCTAAGATTACTGAAAAGGGCAAGGCGACAGTAGAATTTTCAAATCCAAGAAGATACTCATTTTTCTTAGGACCAAATGCAAAGATAAACACTCCCACAAAATTTCTAAAAACTCAAGGGAAAATTTTCGACGAAGACGATTTAAGAAATAGATTTTCTATAGAAGTTGTTAATAAGGATTTCTACAAAGAAATTTCTTATGCTTTTACAAAACTTGTTAGTGGATTACTTAAGCTTCCTTCAACCGAAGACAAAAGTCAGGCAAGTTTAGAATTTGCGGTACGTTTAATTGGTAGAATAATTTTTTGTTGGTTTTTGAAAGAAAAGAAGAGTGAAGCAGAATTAAGCCTAATGCCTAAAGACCTTTTATCTTTAGACGCTGTTAAAGAAAATGATGACTATTATCACAAGATTCTTGAACCGATATTTTTCGAAGTTCTCAATAAGCAAGCTAAATCTAGAATAGATGATTTAGCTAAAGAGCCATTTTCTTTTGTTCCATATCTCAATGGAGGCTTATTTTCGCCTCAAGAAGACGATTATTACAAACGTGCAAATGGTGATTTTCAATCGCAATTTCACAATTCGTTAGTGATTCCAGATAATTGGTTTAAAGAATTTTTTGAAATTCTTGAAACTTACAACTTTACTATTGACGAAAATACAAGCTACGACGAGGAACTTTCTATTGATCCTGAAATGTTGGGAAGAATTTTTGAAAATTTGTTGGCAGAAATTAATCCTGAAACAGGAGAGTCCGCTAGGAAAAATACAGGAAGCTATTATACGCCAAGAACAATTGTTAACTATATGGTCGATGAAAGCCTTTTGTTATATCTTAAAGAGCAAACGGGAATCCAAGAAGAAAAATTAAGAGCTATCATTAGCTATGATTTGAACGATGATTTAGAAAACCCCTTAACTTTAGAGGAAAAAGAAAAGATTATTGACGCTTTAGAAAAAGTAAAAATTCTTGATCCAGCTTGCGGATCAGGAGCTTTTCCAATAGGAGCTTTACAGAAAATAGTATTCATACTCCAACATACTGATCCCGATGGGAAGTTGTGGTTTAAAAAACAAATTAACAATATTCCTCCTGAAATAAAACAGCTTTTTGAACGAGAATTTAATAATAAAAATTTTGATTATATTCGAAAGCTTGGAATTATCAGAGAAAATATTTATGGAATAGATATTCAACCGATTGCATCTGAGATTTCTAGACTACGTTGTTTTTTAACGCTAATTGTAGATCAGAAAATTCAAGATGATTTGGAAAACAGAGGAATAGAGGCTTTACCTAATTTAGATTTTAAGTTTGTAACAGCAAATAGTTTAATTGATTTACCCAAATCAAAAAAACTTAAAGATAATAGCAGTGAGCAAATAGCAATGTTTGATGACAATAAAAAGATTGAAGAACTTAAACAAATTAGAAACGAATACTTTACTTCTTCGGGGATAGAGAGAGAACAATTAAAATCTCAGTTTAGCAAGATTCAAAAAGATTTGATTTTTCAGTTAATACAAGATCATGGTCTTATGAGTTTATTTAAAGCAGAGTTAACACATAAGTTAACAGAGTGGGATCCTTTTAGTCATAAAGCTTCATCGTGGTTTGACCCTGAATGGATGTTTGGAATAAAAGAAGGATTTGATATTGTTATAACTAATCCTCCCTATATAACAATAAGAAATCAGAGCCCGGAGGTTAGGCATTATATAAAGGATAATTTTAAGTATTCAGGAGGCGCAGATTTATATGTAGCTTTTATAGAGAAGACTTTTCTACTAATTACTAACAATGGCGTTGCTGTATTTATTTGTCCTAATAAATTTTTTGGTGCTGATTATGGTAAAAAGATTAGAAAAGAGCTGAGAACAGGCGTTACAAAAATCTATTCTATCTGGGATTTAAAAGATGAAAAAGTATTTGATGCTTTAATAAGCACGGTTGTTATTCTATTTAAGAATAATCTTAAGAAAGACAAGGTTATTCTTAAAAAAGACGCCGGTTTTACTGAATTAGATGTTTTTGATGATAGATTAAAAATTCAAATAGAACAAAGTATTGAGGATAAAGGTTTTATTAATAAGTTAATAAAATTCAATATTCTTTCCAGCTTCTCGAAGATAAGAACTGGAGTAATGGGGTTTGAATACTGGAAGATGGAACCTATAATTCATGAAGGAGGTAGTGGCTTACCTTTATTAACTAATGGTAATATAGGGCAATTTTTTGAAAATTGGGGAGAAAATGAAATAACCTTATACAAGAAAAGGTTTGTAAATCCTAGAATAGACTTAAATCCCAAGTATTTAAATACAAATACAATAAATCTCTTTAAGCAAACAGATAAAATTGTTGTAAGGGGAGTTGCCAAAAGGCTAACGGCTTGTCTTGACACTCGTGGATCTGGTGTATTAGTAGCAGTTCATACAGTTACACCCACAGACAAAAAGAATGTTTATTACTTGTTAGGTTTGATTAATAGCAAACTCCTCAACTGGTTTCATTTACATACCTATTACTCAGTAAGAATTCCTCAAGGATCGTTAAAGTATCCTGTTGATTGTATTTCGACTTTACCAATTCCAGATCCCGAGAAAAACAAACATCTATTTGGAAAGATAAGTAATGCTGTCAAGGAGATCTATGAACATCCTGAGAATTCTGATGTTTTAAAACAACAAATTAATGAGATGGTTTATGAGCTTTATGATCTAACGCCCAAGGAAAGAAATGTGATTGAAAGTAAAAATTAAAAAATAGTATCAAGAGAAAGAGGTTTTGAAGAAAAAAAGTCATAATCATCATCCGAGGCTCCGCCAACGGAAAAAAACTGAAACTCTCCATGGTCGTCTTCAATAATTTTGAGTATCAAAAGTGAAAAGGCATCAGCTAAGTCATCATGTTTTTCAACTCCGAATCCTGTTAATTGTAAAATAAGATCCTTTGCTCTCTCCTTATCCGGGAACAGAATTTTTCCCTGCTGGATAAGGTGGGTAACTAAAGCAAGTCTGGAACGCTTGTCTTGTCCTGAAACCTTAACTCCTTCCGCTGGGAGACCATTTATTTTTAAGCTTTGAATGAGCGCTCCTTGATAACCCACTTCCTCAATAAAAAGTTTTGTATAGTGGCCGTTTCCCAATGCTCGCGACAAATTTTTTGCCTTTTCATAGGTTTCAGGGAAACTTAATCTTTTGTTAAAAGGATAGGGAAGAATATATATTTTCATTTTATCTCCGCTTCCGAATAATTTTGCCGAGACCATTGCCGTATAGTCTGCGGATTCTTTTTCTGATATTGCCAAATCAATCCCTGTTGCCGTATAGAGAAAATGTTTATCCAGCTCTTCTGGTATTTGGTCGTAATACTGAATCCATTCGGGATGAACAAGTCTGTCCGCATCAGAAATTATCTGAAGCATATATTCCCTGTACCATGCCGTATCAGTTCCTATTGAAGCCTTTAAATCTTCAATATCTTTCATTGTTTTAAATTTACCCGACCACGCAATATTTTCTTTCTCATCTAATATTGGATAGGAAAAGAATTTACCATTAAGCTTTCCTTCTTTAATTCCTTTTTCCATCCGTTTTATTAAACTGTCTTCGTGTAGAAGATTTCCGACAATTATTGTTTTTGTACTCTGATCACCTATAGGCAACACTTCACCAACCAGCCAGTTAAATGTCTTATCCCTTCCTTCTTTTGTCTTAACCGAGTTTAAATCTTCTACGTCGTCACAAATAACCAAGTCAGGTCTGTGTTCTCCGTGCCTTAAGCCTCTTACGCTTTGTTCTGTTGATGCAACTGTTATTCTTGCTCCGTATTTTGGTATTACTATTGAGGTTGACCCCCACTCGTCGTTTATTTCCTCAAATGGTCCAATATCTGCTTTTAATAATTCGTTTATCTCAAGCTCTCTTTTTATATTTGCCATATGTAGCCTTGCCTGTGCCTGAGTCTGACTCACGATTAATATAAACTTTTTCTGCTGATTTCCGATTATTGACCATATGGGATAGGAAAGCGTAAACAGGGTTGATTTTCCCGAGCCTCTGAATGCAACAAGAATTGAAAGCTTTAAGTCCTGATTTTCAGATACTAAAAACATTTCGTGGTGAAAGGATGCAAATGGATATTTTATGTAATGACCGAGGTAAATCGTAAAAAACATATAGTGACTGTTTCTTGCAAGCGTTTGTCTTACAACACGTTTTTTCTTTATTTCTTCAAGCTCGACTTCGGTTATTTGCTGTGGCATCATTTTGTTTCTTCCTCCGTTTCTTTTACATCAGGTAGAAGTGAAGCAAGCTTTAAAGCTTTTGTCACAAGAGCCTCCTGCTCGGGAGTTAGTATTTCATTATCAGCTCTAAGTCTTGCGTTTACTTCTACTTTGGTTGCATATGCGGGATGGTGGTGTTTAAGCCAGAAAATAATTGCAGTCAGGTTTTTATCCTTTATGGCACTCATAAGCTGTGATTCTGCAATGTCGCTTACCAAAGACGATCCTTCGGCAAGTGCATCCCCCGCTTTTTGAGAAAATTCTATATCGTCATTTTTCCACCTATAATACGTTGCCCTCCCGACTCCTGTTTTTTCGCAGGCTATCTGTATTATCGGAGTTTTCTTTAACTGTTCTATTAAAAGTTCTTTTGTTTTTACTGTTTTCATATTTTTACCGCCTTTTTACCAGTTAACTTTTCCCACCTGTGTTTTATTACTTCGCAATATACAGGTGATTTTTCCATAACATAACATCGTCTTTTTAGTTTCTCCGCAGAAATCATTGTGGATCCCGATCCACCAAAGGATTCTAAGATAAGGTCGTCTCTTTTGGTCAGAACCTTGATGTAGGGGATAAGGATTTCAATCGGTTTTGTTCCGAATATGATTCCCTGGCCTGAATTTTTCTCATCAGAAGCTTTATAGTCTACATAATCAGTAGGCTGTATTTTCTTGCCTTTTTCATATCCTTCCCAATGAGGCTTTCCGGACGTTGCATACAAAGCGTTCTCATATTCGTTTTGAAATAATTCATCTTCTTGTTCCAAGTTAAGTTTTATGTTTCCCGCAGTTCCGACAAGAGCAATATCGTGTTTATTAAAGAATTTATACTTTGCAGCAAATCCCTGAACTCTATTTGGTAACCTCCAAACTATTGTGTTTCTATATTTCCAGTGTTTCTCAAGCTCGTTCCAAATAATACGAAGATTCTTCGGGTTCTCAAATACTATTATGGAAAAGTCTGGTTTTTGAACTTTAGCAACATTTGTCATCCATTTTTCAGTAAAATCAGGCGGAAGGACATCGGTTTCCAAATATCTTCTGTCACGCTTTAGCCCGAATCCTGTTGTAGCATCTCCGTGACGTTTCTTTCCTGTTAAATACGACAAAAGATACGGAGGATCCGTGCATACCATATCCGTTTTTTCACCGTCCATTAACCTTAATATGTCCTCTTCAATAGTTGAGTCTCCGCAAGCAAGTTTATGCTCACCAAGTTTGTAAATGTCTCCTTTTTGAAAACTTATTTTTGTAATATTTAACTTCTGCAGCTCTTTTTGTAAATCAAATTCTTCCGGAGTATCTTCTATATCAAATATTTCATCCAGTTCTTCGGAAGAAAATCCTATATCAGCAAGGACGGATTCATCAAAAGATGTAAGTAAATTCCAATCCCATTCTCCAGTGTTGCGGTTTAGGCGGAGATTTAATTCCTTTTCTTTTTCAATCTTAGGGATATTAACATAAACGACGGGGATTTGTTTAAATCCTAAATCTTTTGCAATTTTTAATCTAAAATGCCCTCCTATTACTACATTTCTGCGGTTTTGAGCATTGTTTACTATTATCGGATCTACCAATCCGAAGCGTTTAATACTTTTCGTAAGTTGTTTAATTGCATTTTCATCCCATTTGCGTGGATTATATTCTGCCGGGTTTAAATCCGAAACTAAAATATACTGAACCTCTAAATTATTGATCATGTCCCAATGATAGGACATTAGGAGATGTTCATAAACGGAAGGAAAAGGGTTAAATTTTGACTAAAATTAGCCTCAATTATTGCAAGTATGTAATATTTTGAATAATATATCCATTAGGATTCCAAATTCTTTCAAGGATAAGCCTTAAGCCATTATGCCTGAATTTGTACTTTAAGTTTCTTAAAACCCAACTAAACTCCCGGTTATCTTCTGCATTTGTGATTTTTCTTATGTCGTCATCTGACGCAAACAAATCGCTGTTCATAAATAGTGCCAATAGCTTCCCTTCAGAGTTTTTCATGGAGAGCTTGCTTAAAGTCTTTCTTTTGTATTTAAAAGTTCCAATTTTAGTCATAAGAATTCCTAATCTTGCTTTGTTTGATGTTTTTTGAAGCGGCAGGGATAAAATTGCTTCAGGCTCGGAGTCGATTATTATGGCAGGGGAATAATAACTTTTGAATGTATCCATTAACTTTACTGATGCAATTTGAGCTGCGAGCATCTGTCCAACATTTTTGTTTACTGCGCTGAAAGATTGGGTAAATGATAACAATGCACTTTCGCTTATCGCACGAAAAGCTTCCTGCATTGTTTTAATAGCTAAGCTTGATATATCAAAGCTTTTATAGAAGTCTGCGAAGAAGTTGGGAGGGAAAATCTCAATTACTTGAGGATAATCGTTGGTAGTTTGTATTTTATCAAGATCTAATACTGGCATATTGTAATTTACACTACTTAGTGGTATTATATACCAACCTTGAAAGAAAGTCTAACAATTCAACAGAGAAGGATCTTAAACGTGATTAAAGATCTGACTATTAAATTAGGTAAACCTCCTACCCTGGAAGAGATAAGGAAAGCCTCGGATCTTAATTACATAAGCTCAGTTCAGAGACACGTGGAAGCCCTGAAGGAAAAGGGCTACCTGGATTTTATTCCTAATCAATCGAGGTCTCTTCAGCCTTCAAATTTTCAAAGTCAAAAAATAAATATTCCGCTTGTTGGAAATGTTGCGGCAGGAACACCAATTCTTGCAATAGAAAACATTGAGGCATACATTCCATATGAACCTAAAAAAGTAAAAGCTAACCTAAAAGACTATTTTTTCTTAAGGGCTGTGGGAGATAGTATGAATAAAGCTAATTTTTATGGGAGAACAATAGAAAACGGGGATTACGTATTGGTTAGAAAGCAAAATACAGCGGATTTTGGGCAAATAATAGTTGCTTTAATGGGAGAAGACGCAACAATTAAGAAATACACCAAAGGAGTAGGACACATAATTTTACAACCTATATCATCTAATTCCGCAAATAAACCTATCTACGTTTTTGATGATCTTCTAATACAAGGAATTGTGGTTGATGTTATTAAAGGGGAGGTGGTAAACTAAATGAGCAATAAAGGAAAGCCTTGGACGTCCGGGCAGGACTCCCAGTTAAGAAGTTTAAATAGAGGAAATACCCCTACTAGAATTATTGGTCTCAAAATGGGTAGAACCGAGAATTCAATAAGGTCAAGAGCTTCTGATTTGAATATTTCATTAAAGCCAACTAATCAGGCTCCTTACAATAGGAGGAAGAAATAATATGCTATTGCAGGGAAATAAATTATTTACGCTTCCCCCTCTTTTAGGAGGATCTTTTAGCGGTCTTGATAGGTTGGAGATTCCATATAGTATTCTTATTTTAAGAGAAGTTTTTCAAAGGGACGATAATGGGGAAATTGAGCTTATTTGCCAAGCAAAAGATGGACTCGAGGAAAAGAGAGGATGGATAATCTTCTCCAATAAAAACGAAGATCACCTTAAAAAAGATATTTTGTACCACTGGTTCAAGAAACAAATCGGTAAAGATATTGAAACAATTTATAATTTAGATTTTGATTTTGAGGAGGTAGTAAAATAAAAATCGCAGAATCTAAAGGAAACTGGACAAAGTTTTGGAGACATTTAGAAGTTAATTTAGGACGTGAAGAGAGATTCTCTCAGGAAGAGATTTATTCAAAAGACTTTAAAAGATTGTCGCGGTTGGGAGTAGATTTAATAACATCAAACAAAGTAAAAAAAGAATTGAACAAATATAATTCTGGGCACGTTCAATTTCATAGATTAATATATCTATTTGGAAAAGATCCAGATACCGTAAGAAGATGGATTAATACTAGGAATGTATCTACAGCATTCCTAGGATTATGTTATAAAATTACAAAAAATAGACGTGACGTAGCTAGGGACAAATCATATGAGCTTCTTTTATTAATGCAATTATATAGAAAAAGAGAAATTATCCAATATATTGCAAAAGTACCCTTAGGCTTGAATATATCTCCTTTATCAGCAAGAGGAATATTATCTACTATACGTATTGGGGATAGATTTGCTGGTTTTAGCATTGAAAAAGAATTTATATATGACGGATTTAAAGTATTTAGTCTCTCTAAAAAATCTGGCGCTACTCAAAAAGTATATAAATTTGTATTAGTTAAAAAAATAAGAAATAAAGTTTATATAAATATTGCTTTAGATACTACAGAGGAAAGAAATAAAATATTAGGTCATATCTCAAAAAAACTTCATATTCCTATTGCGAGAATAAAAGAACAACCAGATATGACAAAATTTATTGAGTTTCTAAAAAGCGGAGTCTTTCCCTCTTTTAATTTAATTGGGGTAGATTTTGTAGATCAAGGCTTTAAGATAAGCATATCTCCTCAATATGGAAGGCCAATTAACATTACAGAAAATACTCAATACAAAGCGCTCCTTCCAAGCTCTGAGATAGAAATTCTGGAGTCTATCCAAAGAATAAAAATACTTAATTCTGATGCAGGCAATAATTTTCAAGTAAATATAAATTTTATGAATTATAAAAATGAAGATATTATTGGAGGAATGAGAATGAGATTAAACGCCCAAGGTTTAAATCTTTCTAAAAGAGAATCTTTAAAAGAATCATTTCGTCAGGTTTTTGGTTTTCAATTAGATATTCCTTTAATCTTTGATGTAGAAGAAAAAGAAATATATAAAAAATTTTTACACAATCCTCCAAAAAAGAAGAAAAAGATTGAGATAGTTTCAGAAAAGACTATAGAAATTTCTAACAAGCTTTTAGAAAACGGATTGCTTCCACAACCAAAGCAGCTTGAAGAAACAGCGAAGATTTGTACTTTTAGTGGGTGTCCTTTAAGATTCAGAGACCAATGGATTTCAGGGAAAATATGTACTTGCGGAAATAATCTTTGGGAGTATGGATCATCAATAATTACGCAAATAATAAATGAGAAAAGGGTATGTGATTTCTTTGATAAGATGGCCAAAAAATCAGGGTATACCACAACAAAGCTATTCAGAGACCTAGTAAAAAGAGCAATTTATCCATTAGAATTAACAAAAAATGATAAATCATGTACTCTAATTCCCCTAACTACTCCTCTAAAAGAGCAGCAATTAGAAGTTTTGAAATATAGGTATCCTAATTTAATACTTATCACTTCAAGGGATGATAAAGACAGTTTAGTTTCAAAGGGATTTATGGTAGAAGAGTTATACAGTTTAGTTTATGAGTTATTTGGAAACTCTAATCAAAAATTTGAAGAGTTATCAAATATTGTTGAGTCCCAAAGAACATCAAATTTAACAGCATTAGCCTCAGTATCATCCAGTAGAATTTTAACGGAAAGTTGGTATTTAGACCAAAAATCTCTTGGAGCCGAATTCTTTGAAGCCGATACTACTATTATTTTAAATTATATATTTAAAAATTCTATATGGTTGGGTGCAAAAACGAGAGGACAAAAGGTTCCTGATTCTATCTCTGCATTCCCCTTCGAAGACACTAGTAGAGGTTGCTTCATAGCAGACGCAAAGTTCACAAAAAGATCTAATTCAGATATAGGTCGAGTTGATAAGAATAAAAAATATCTAATGGATGGCAGAGTAAATCCTACTATTAAAACAAATGGGGGGCTAAAAGGCTTTCTATTTACAAGTAATAAGCCAGCTCAGGGAAACTTTATTACAAAAATGTTAAGAATAATTGGAGGAAAACATATTAAAGGGTTTTATCTGGAAAACTCTCAAATTCTTGAGATATATAAGCATTCCAAAAATTGGGAGAATGAATTTGAAATTGATAGTAGAAAGAGAAATATATTTTTCGACGCCTTAGAAGAAATATTTTTAAAACTACCATCATTGAAAAACATTGATAAGGTCAAGATTTGGAGAGACCTAGAAATTAAAAACATTTTAGACGGTTGTGTTGTAAAGTATAGAGGGTTGAGCTCCAGAAGAGTATCTGTTAGAACGATAAGGGTTAATACGAGTTAAGATTTTAATTAATACGTCACAACTCAAGATATTCGAATCGTTTTTATTTTTGAATATTGATTATTAATCCTCTAGCCGTATAATCAGCTTAATGGAAAAAAGCCGCCTAAATAAGCAGATTGATTATAAAAGCATTTTTATAGTTTTGGTTTTCTACCTTTTTACAAGACGCTTTTTTGCCGATATTTTCTCCCAATTTCTCTCAGACTTAATATTTACCGCAATTTTTGCCTATATGATTATAAAAAGAAAAAGTATTAAGAGTTTATTTTTTTCTTTTTTTAAACTAGTTAGTCGTCTTTACGGTTTTGTATTAAGTAAACAAATATATCTTCTTTTAATAATTGTTGTTTCGGTTTTGGCAATTATTATCTCCCGGCAGCAGGATCAGTTAAATATTTTAAGCGATAAGCTTTTCTTAGTAGAAAACAAGCTAGGCGGAACAGAAAAATTAATATGCAATGAAAAAGATTCAATTACAAAAGTTAAAAAATCCGTTGTAAGAATAATAGGCGGAGAGGCGGAAGGGTCTGGTTTTGCAATTCAACAGGGTGGATATATTCTTACTAATTTTCATGTAATAGAATTTGAACCAACACCTAAAGTAATATTTCCGGATAACACTTTTGAAACAGCAGAAATATTAATGGCAGATAAAACAGCAGATTTGGCAATCTTAAAAGTTCAAAAAGATTTACCTGTTTTGAATTGGGGTAATCCGTCAAAATTAAACCCTGCTGAAGAACTTTTGGCTATCGGATATCCTTTGGGCGGAGGTTTAAGCGGCGAGGCATCCGTAAGTAAAGGTTCTTTATCTGCAAGAAGAACCTCAAAAGATGTAGGCGTTGAATATATCCAAACTGATGTTACTTTGAATCCTGGTATAAACGGAGGTCCTATGATTAATGTATGCGGAGAAGTTGAGGGAATTAATACAGCAGGCCTTGCTGGTTTGGGCCTAGCAATATCTTCCGATTCTATACAGCAAAAATGGATAGGAATGGAAATGTCTAAAGATTCTTTAAAAGATGTTCAAAGAATTACATTTGATCCGGATAAAAGTTCCTTAGAAGCAGTCAGAGCTTTCTATAATTACCTAAAAGCTAGGAAGTTGGATAAAGCATTTGAATTACTTTCTGATAATTTCAAAAAGGGACACGGTTTTGATTACTGGAAGCAAGGATATAAGACCCTGCTTGATACAACAGTTATAAAAATTGAAGACGACCCAAAAATAGAAAATAGAATAAACATTAAGCTTGGAACAACAGACATGGTAGACGGGGAAATAGTTTATAAATATTTTGAAGGCTATTGGGACGTAAAAGATGAGGGGAATAAGTGGCAATTATGGGATGCTAAAGTAAAAGAAGTAGAAAATCCGGATTATAGTTGGTTTTACGAATAACTATGTTATCGGATGAATCAATACAAAAATTTAAAGAAATATTTAAAAAAGAGTACGGAAAAGAATATACCGACGCCGAGGCAAGGGAGGCTGCTGAAAATCTCGTTGGGTTTTTTGATCTTTTGATTAAGGTCGACCAGAGAAATAAACAAAAAGATATTGAAATAAAAGCTCTTGATGATAAGATTAAAATAGAAAAAGTAGTAAGATAAGGATATGCAACAATCAGAAGAAAAATACTCAAGCAATCAAACTAGACTACTTTATAAGGCTCTTCTTAAAAGAGGAGTGAATGCACAGTTGGAGTATTCAGATGGGCATAAAACTGTTGATATCGCTGTTCTTAATGCCCATTTATATATTGAAGTGGACGGTATCCAACATTTTACCAATTCTGAACAAATAATAAGAGATTTTAAGCGAAATCATTATTCTGATGGTGATGATTTTAGCACTTTTTATGTAACTAACCAACTTATTGACAAGTATTTAGATGAGATTGCAGACGCACTTGTGAAAGTTATTAGCGAAAAAAGCGGATAAATTATTTGCTATAAAACTGCCTCAGGTCTACTTTAGTTTGCATAAGAGGAAATTCCATAATTTTGTATTGCCCCAAATGAATTTTGTCCAAGAATGAATTAAATCCTAGAAAAAAATAAACTAAGATTATCCCGACAATTGATAAACAAGTTATGTAGAAGACGATCGTTAGAAATACTCTGCCAATAGAGTAACTCCAAACCTTTTCAAAAAAAGACACAATTTTTGCTAAAAACGCAAACATTCTATGTTGAGCAAGACGAAGATAGTATTTTTCAAAATTATATAACTTCATACTTACATTATAAGCACAAAAACCGAGGGCGGGAAAACCCTCGGTTGGTTTCTCACAACCCCACTTCAAACTCCAAGTCACTTCCCAGATTATTATAAAACAAAGTTTGGTGGCATTCTTAAGAAGACTATTAAACAGGAGGTTCAGCCGATCACGTTTTTATATATTTCTTCAATTCTGCTTTTGATAATATCATCGCCAATTTCACACTTAAAGTACCATAAAAATTCTTTTACCATTTCAAATAATAGATTTTTTGCCTCTTCTTGAGTTATTGAAATACTAATTTTTCTCTCAATTATAATTGGGTCCTCTGTAGTTGCGGTGTATTCACCAGTCCAGATAACAGGTCTATTGGTATCCATTGCTAAATTTCTTCCAAAAGGCTTGTCTATAATAAATTGATAGTTTACTTCCTGAACACCCTCGATCTTGGAATAGTAGCGCGGTATAAATAGGAGTCCTCGTAGCATTACGCCAATCGAAGTTAATAGTCCTATCGAATTTTTAAATTGCGAGCTTTCGGTATCTTCCCATAAGCTTTCCGCTGTTAAAAGTTCTCCTTTGGTTGAAGCAAAAGCGAAAAAGAATAAATCCCCTGCAAATTCTATCTCTTTTTGTAGGAGTAGTCCATCAAACTCTCTTGATTGCTTCTCTGACATGATTGACAGTCCGGGGAGAGGGAAGGCTCTATATCCTTGGTGATCTCTTACAGAAGCATCTTCAAGTAGTTTATCAAGTTCGTAATTCGGTATTAATTTTGTTAATTCCTTTACGGGTTTCATAAAAGTTTTTCTAAACCCTTTATATTTCTTTTGTATGCCAAGTTTTAATAAGTAATCTTCGGGAGTTTTTGCCACCCTAGAGCCATGGATAAAGGCTTGAAAATCTGAATCACTAACACGATATCCCTTGTCTAATTTAACTGCTTTTAATTTCCCATCTCGAATATAGCTCAATACTGTTTGAAGATGAATTTTTAACTGGTCTGCTACTTCCTCAGGTGTGTAAAATGTTTCCATAGCAAAGTAAACTATAGCAAACATAAGCAAACTTGTCAATACTTAATTTAATTTTCTTATTATCTCTTTTTATACTGTCTCATTTGTCTCATTTAGCCTGGAGAATGAGACACGACTATGACCCCGAATGGTTCGAGACCGTCTCGGGGAGCAAATTAGCCTCAATTTGATATAATCTAAAGCATGGACGACTTCACAGTAAGAAGATATAAGTCTTTTGATAAAGAAAAAGTTAAGAAACTTTATGAGCTATCTTCAGTTCATTCAGAAATAGGATATAGAAGTGGACCGTGGGAGCAAGACTTTGAAGATATTGAAAACACCTATTTTAATGGAGGAGAATTTCTTGTGGGGTTAGTTAATGAAGAAATTGTCGCTATAGGAGGCTATAGGAAAATTAGTGACAAGATCGGACATGTAAGACGAATGAGAGTTCATCCTGATTATAGGAGAAAAGGGTATGCACAACAAATACTAAAACAATTAGAAAAAGAGGCTAAAAGAAATGGGCTTAAAGAATTACGACTTCGCACGTCAAAGCAGCAAGAAATGGCACAAAGCTTTTACGATAAAAATGGTTTTAAAAAAATGAGAGCAGAAAAAGAATTTTACACCGAAGGGGAAGGTAAATCGTTTGAGGTTATTTGGTATAGGAAACTATTGAAACAAAAGTCCCCCGTTATTCATAATGGTTAGTAAATTGGTTTCAAAATATCTGATAAAATTGTTCTATGCATTATTTATTATATCTTCCCGAGAGACCATTTAGATCGATTAAAAAAGGAACTAAAAAAGCAGAAGGACGGGTTTTTCGGAATACTACTCCGTATCATGAAATGAAATCCGGAGACACTATTACTTTTGTAAACGAAGACACCGAAGAAAAGATGGATGTTGATGTTTTTTTTGTTCATCATTACCCAGATGCTAGAAAAATGCTTGTAGTAGAAGGAGTTGAGAATATAAGCTCATACGGAGGAACAATAGAGGAAAGCATAAAAAGATATAATTCGTTTACTAATTATAAAGAAAATATTCCTAAATATGGTATTTACGCTATAGGAGTGAAGCCAATAGTAAAGAAATAGGTTCGAACATCGTCCATTGCGCGGAGCCGAAGCCTGGATAATATAACTATAATGTCGAATGGTTCCTGATTGACACACAGAGTTGATATACATTGATATATGCGTTAGCCTCAGAAGTTGGCATAAATAAATATAACTCCTACTAGAATTGAAATTACTAAAAATATAAAAAATGCAAGAATTCCTGTTTCCAGACCGGATTTTAAGGCTTTCTTCTTTTCCTGATGATGTAGATATTCTTCAAAGGTAATAAAAAACGCAGCTAATCCACCTAAAAATCCAAAAACTATTCCCAGAAATACAAATAAAGATAAATTACCCATAAGTTATTTAGAAGCTATCAGCAGATTTCGCAGTTTGAGTGAGCCTCATCACTCTAAAATTGATTTTAACATATACAAAGCTGTAAAATACAATAAGCGATGAGGTTCGCTTTGGACTAACAGCTATGACCCCGAATGGTTCTTGACCGACACGGGGAGCACTTCGTCAATCTTCGGCTCAGATATGGCTCCCCGATGTCTTAAAAGGGGTATTCTTATAAATGGAGAGTGATACTCGAACGGCTTATCTCCCCTGGTGCTTGCAATCTCTTTTCTCCGCGCAAAATTATTATCGTATATAAACAAGCAAAGATTAATGTATCTCTGGATTTCTTCGGAGCCATTGAACCCTGCGAAGACATTAAAGCCTTTACTTTCCAAACTTCTTAATGCACTAAGTCCAAAGGCCCAAGCATTTCTTTCCAAGCTTGCTTGGTTTGCTGTTAATTTATCCAGGTACCAAGTAGGCGTGCATTCAAGAATAGTAAGATAGGTTGGAGCTTTAATATCTTTAGAAAATTTTACAATGCCTTCAAGAACAGCTTTTATACTATCCCATCTCGAAGGAATATGTTCGGTTTTCCCATTTGCATGACCAATTTCATGAGATAAAGATAATAAAAACCCTCTTAGAGGAATTTCATCTTCGGGATAAAAAACTTTTTTCTGTTTGGTGTCATATCCGAAATAGTCAAGTTTGCTAAAGGTTACTCCTGGTGGAAGAAACGAAGAAAGGTCAACTATTTCTCCGTTTTTACTTAGGATAAGGTTTTCCGAACCCGTAGTTTCAATTTCAAAATTTCTTCCGACTGCAGGAACTTCTTTAAGTATTGTTTTTGCTACATTTTCTAATGCTTTTTCCGTATTTACGCCGACTCCTTGAGATTCGAGATTATCAGTTGGCATAGTTGTCTTAATTATAATTAAAAATTGTCTTAGATTGCTAGACGTAGTTTTTAAAATCGTCCACTCCTCGGAGCTCGTTTTTTAGCCTCAAAATCTTTTAATTGAAATAAATGTACGTTTCAATTCGTATTAGTAATAGATGGGAAAGAAGGAGGTGAGAATATGAATAAGAAATTTCTTTTAGGATTAGCAAGTATTGGTATTTTAGGAGCAATAACTGTTCCTTCAATTGCCAATGCATATCAAGGAAATCCAAATATTAAAGGCCCTAATTATAGCGAAGAACGTCATAGTGCAATGACAAAAGCCTTTGACAACAAAGACTACAATGCCTGGAAAAAGTTAATGGACGGAAGAGACAGTGCTACTCAGGTAATTAATGAGAAAAACTTTGCTAAGTTTACAGAAGTTCATAAGCTTATGTTGCAGGGAAAAATAGCAGAAGCAAATAAAATAAAATCTGAGCTTGGCTTAGGGCTACACAATGGTTCCGGTCAAGGCGCAGGATATGGCAGAAATAGATAATAAATTTATGTCATTTAAACTGAAACTTCACTAAGAATAGTGAGGCTTCAGTTGTATTAAATGATAAAATATGGATTACGCTCTTAATAATTATGAAAGATCTTTCAGGATTAATAGATGAAGAAATTGTAAAACTTGTTTGTAGTAAAGATAAAAACTTATATTCAGAAATCATAAAGAGGTATCAATCAAAGCTTATGAGATATGCAACGAGCATTATCGGAGATGGGTATATGGCGGCAGATATTGTGCAGGAAGGATTTATTAAGGCTTATGTTAACTTAAATGGGTTTAGTACAAACAAGAAATTTTCTAGCTGGATATATAGGATTATCCATAACGAAGCAATAAATATGTGGAGAAAACATAAAAAACAACAGCCGATTGCAGACATAGATTTTGATAGTGGAGTTAATCTAGAAGATGAAATTATTAAAAAAGAAATAATAGAGCACGCCAATATTTGTCTTAAGCAAATTCCTGTAAACTATAGAGAGCCACTAGAGCTTTATTTTTTAGAGGAAAAATCATATGAAGAAATCAGTGATATTTTAAGAATATCCATCGGAACAGTGGGAACACGGATTGCCCGTGGCAAAATGTTTATGAAAAAAATATGCCAAAAATAAAAAAAATAAAAATAGAGAATCTAGAAAAAACAATTATGAACAAAGTGAAATCGAATGAAATTACGATGAAGCCTCATTGGTATTTTGTTGCAGGAAGCGCTATGACTTTCATTGGTTTTGTTGCATTTACAATAATATCTGTTTATTTGACGAATCTAATATTATTTCTTGCAAGAAAACATGGCCCAATGGGACAGTTTCGTCTTGAACAGATTCTAAATAGTTTTTCATGGTGGATTCCTGCGCTTGTTATTACCGGAATTGTGGGAGGAATTTTCTTTTTAAGAAAATATGATTTCTCCTATAAAAAAAATATCTGGTTGATAGTAGTTGGATTTTTTATTTCAGTAATTTTTGCTGGTTATTTAATGGACGTCTTAGGCTTAAATGATCTTTGGTCACAACAAGAACCAATGAAAGGCTTCTATCATCGACTTCAAGGTCAAAATAATGATTCTCAAAGAGGGCAGGGAATGCGGGGACAGGGCAGGGCATTTAACAGGTAGTTCTTAAATAGGTTCTAACGTCGTCTTCATTCGACTGTGCTCAGGGTCAAGACATTGCTCGGAGCACTTCGGCAAGCTCAGTTTAAACAAATTAGTCTCAAAACACCTATTGACTTATATTATCAAAGTAATATAATAATATCTTATGAATAAGACGGTTTTACAAATTCCAATCAATCGGGATTTAAGAATTAGTGCTGAAAAAGAAGCGATCTCTCAAGGATTTTCTTCACTCCAGGAATTAGTTAGAGTATTCTTATCTAAGATTGCCACACGTAAAATAGAAATCACACTTCAAGAATCAACAATGCTTTCAGAAAAGAATGAGAAAAGATACCTTGACATGACAAAAGATTTTGAATTGGAGAAGAATACCTATTCTTCAGGTTCAGTAAGTGATTTAGTCAATAAATTACATGAAAATTCAGTATCATAGAGAGTTTCTAAAAAGCTACAGGAAAAGAATTGCTCCATATCCAAAGCTTGAAAAACAATTTCAAGTACAACTAGAAAAACTTCTAAAAGATTCTAAAGATTCATCATTAAGAGATCATAAATTGATTGGTAGAAAGAAAAATTTCCGTTCATTTTCAGTAACTGGTGATATTAGAGTAGTTTATATAGTTATTGATAATAATATTTGGCTATTTGATATTGGTTCTCATAACCAGGTCTATTGAACAAAATAGGTTCGAACATCGTCCCCGTTCGACTGTGCTCAGGGTCAAGACATTGCGCGGAGCAAATTAGCCTCAATTTTTACTTCTGGTATAATAATCTCATGATAATCACAAAATCAGAACCTTTTACCAAAGATGAAATTGTAAAACTAAGAGAACTATTTGATACCTATATTAAAACGGTTATTGATGTTAAAAAAAGAGTATGTTCTGCTGGTGCGGACAGGCATTATGACTGCGAAAAAATCTTACTCGGAGAAGGCTCAAATCAATCCGATCTTTGGGGTGGAGGAATAGACCTGGAAACAAAGATGACAGACTGCAATTCTTTTATTAATGTAAGACCCTCTGATAATAATAACAGTAATGAAATTCAGGATCCTGCATTAAGAAAAACTTTTGAGGATATAACTAAATATTTTTTCAAAAACATTATATGAAAAATAAGCAAGTCTTAGGAGCATTAGCTTTAGATCTAAAACGTGTGGCCACAGGTTATTTTAGGGGGTCTAATATAATGGCGGATAGGTTTTACGAAGAGGCTTTAAAAAGAAGAGAAGAATTAGACAGGAAAAATCTAAAGCCATACTTAGTTAATATTTTAAATAAACTAGATAATCTTAAAAAACAGCAAAAAATAAGAGTCGCTGAAGATGCTCTTTTGTATAGTACAATTCTCCAAAATGCTGCTGTTTCCAATAATTAATTTAGCAATATTGACGGACTATAATCCTAAACGGGTCTAAACCGATCCGGTGAGTTCAATATTCTATTGTATAACTATCATTGCTTAACTTCATGTAACCTAGATTTTAGCATAGTAGGTTCTAACATCGTCCCCATTCGATTACGCACAGGACTTCGGTCTCATATTATTCGGAGGAAGTTTTTATTTAATATGCAGAGTTTAGCTTCATTCAAAATTTGGAATGTGGAAGTAAAAATTTAAGTTATTTTTGCAAACAAGTATATGTAAATTCCATTTTTTGAGTTACTTCATTTACTTTATTTTCTATTTTAAACTTGCATTTTTTTTCTTTGCCATTTACCAAACTCATAC
>Ga0210044_10000754_pt1 | contig 49480 bp, 42 predicted proteins | sample CryGey13umfilter_2_FD_183959 | JGI IMG/M metagenome (GOLD analysis project Ga0210044, IMG submission 183959) | Groundwater microbial communities from aquifer in Utah, USA - Crystal Geyser 4/9/14 3 um filter (SPAdes) (version 2) | ecosystem: Environmental > Aquatic > Deep subsurface >...
TTCTACTGCAATTAACAAATTTTGGCTAAAAAACAATTCAGAGCTCGTCAACGTAACCCTGTTACGCTTTCCTCACTCTTTATTGTTTTCGCTCAAAATTATTTAATTTCGCTACGAAAAATTATTTCGTAATGAGTCTAATGTCATTTTTACTGCAAATTACCGAATTCTACCGCAAAAGCACATTTTGGGACGAGCTCGCACAACTAATTGTATTAATTGAATAATCCTATCTTACCAAAAATTAGAGTAATCTGTCAAGGGCTAAAATATAGGACGCTTCGCGTAGGCTAGCATTGTGTTGCTTAGAAAGCGCGATTACCTTATCCCACGAAGATTTCATCATCTCTTCGAGTTGCGTTAAAATCCTTGCTTTTTCCCATTGTTTTTTCTCCATATTTTGCTTCCACTCAAAATACGAAACAGTCACGCCACCGGCGTTGGCTAGCACATCAGGGATTATCATCACTTTATTTTTTTGTAAAAATTCTTCCGCTTCTTGCGTAATACCGTTATTTGCCATTTCTAAAATTATCTTGGCTTTGATTCGTTTCATATTATGCATATTTATTTGGTTATCAATCGCTGCCGGCACTACAATATCCACTTTTTGTTCCAGCACTTTATCCGCGTCCACTAATTTGCAATCTGCTAAACTGCAATTTCCTTCTTTGCAATAACAGGTGTGCTTTAAAATTTCTCGCTTCATAGTGGCTTTCATAGTCTGCTGAATATCTAAGCCATTTTGGTGGTAGGTGCCTCCATTTGCTTCAGCGATCGCCACTACTTTATATCCTCGCTGGTCCAACTCCCTGGCTAAATGCATGCCCACATTGCCAAACCCTTGAATAGCAACCGTTAGATCTTGTGGGTTTTTTTTAAAAATTTTAATCGCTTCGTCAAGAATGATAGCTCCGCCGAGTCCGGTTGCTTCTTCGCGCCCTTCAGACCCACCAGCTCCAATCGCTTTGCCGGTAACAACTGCTGGGATTTTCTTGCCGACAATCTTTGAATACTCGCGCTCTATCCAGCCCATTGTTTCCGAGTTAGTATTGACATCTGGCGCTGGAATATCTTTATTCGGTCCAATAAAATCCGCAATTCTTTGAATAAATAATTCGGTAATTTTTTTTAGTTCTTCTTTAGTATATTTAGCTGGGTTAATTCTAAGCCCGCCTTTAGCTCCGCCAAACGGCAAATCCATCACCGCGCATTTCATTGTCATTAGAGCCGCCAATGTTTTAGCTTCACTTAAATTCATGTCCGGATGATAACGGAATCCGCCTTTGTAAGGACCGAGTTTAGAATTATGCTGAACGCGCCAGCCAGTGATTATCTCACCCTTAAACAAAAAATTAACCTCAATAATTCTCTCCGGAATTTTTAGTTCCTCAAAATCTACCGGCTTCTTACCCAGCTTCTCACCCGCTTTTTCCAAGTTAGAAATAAAAGTTTGATAGGAAGTCATAATAAAATTTCAAATCTTAAAAACTTGTCCCGCGCTTGCCACCTGTTCCACCAATCTTGTAGAATATCCCCATTCGTTGTCATACCAAGCGAAAATTTTGACAAGGTTACCAGCCACAACGCGCGTCAAACCCAAATCAACAATGGCGGAATATGACGAACCAATAATATCGGTAGATACAACCGGCTCATTAGTAGTGGTTAAAATTCCCTGAAATCTTTCCTCCTTAGCTACCAGTATAAACATTTTATTTAACTTTTCAACTGTTATATCCTTTTTCACTAAAGCGGTAATATCAGAAATTGAGCCAACCGGCACTGGCACTCGGATCGCCATACCGTCAAATTTTCCCTTTAAGCTAGGGATAACTTCAGTTGAAGCGATTGCCGCCCCAGTCGTAGTTGGCACGATATTTTCCGTGGCGGCGCGCGCCCGATGCAAATCATGATGAGGCGCATCCTGCAAACTTTGGTCGGCAGTATAGGCATGAACTGTGGTCATAAATGCTTTTTCTACCCCTAAATTTTCTTCTAACACTTTCATTATCGGGGAGATGCAATTCGTCGTGCAAGAGCCGTTGTTGATTATATCTTCATCGCCTGTCTCGTTCACTCCCAAAACATAAGTGAGGGCGGGATTATCGCCCTTGGACGGAGCGCTGATAATTACTTTTTTAGCGCCAGCTTTCAGGTGAAGCGCCGCTTTATCTTTTTCAGTAAAAACGCCCGTGCATTCTAAAACCACATCTACATCTAATTCTTTCCAGGGTAATTTATCTGGTTCTTTTTCCGCCAGCGCTTTAATTTTTTTTCCATCTACCATAACCGCGTCATCGCTTGAGCTGGTCTGATGCCCCCAAACTCCATAGTTGCTATCATATTTTAAAAGATGCGCGAGCGTGGCATTATCTGCTAGATCATTGATCGCCACCACCTCGATTTTATCAGGAAATTTATCAAACGCGATTTTAAACGCGCTCCTGCCGATCCGACCAAAACCATTGATCGCGACTTTAATTTTGTTCATTTTTCTCTCCTTCATACTTATTTAAAACTTCTTCTATTTTTTTCTTGGCTTTATGAGCTCTTTCTTCTTGGCGTTGTCGTATTTCCTCCATCTCGTCTTCGACACTAAGGCTAGGATCGGAACCAAATTGTTCTGAATCTTCTATACTAATGTTCTCCATTTATCTCTTTTATTTTTCTAATCACTGCTTGTTTGATAGCTTCTCTTGCATCGCCCAAATACTCGCGCGGATCAAGCGTGGCTTTATCTTTCAAATCTTTTCTGATAGCCCCAGTGAACGCCTGGCGAAGCTCGGTGTCAACATTGACTTTGCAAACCCCCATCTTGACCGCTTTTTTTACGTCAAAAGTTGGTAAATTGGATCCGCCGTGGAGGACCAGTGGCGCTGAAACCGCGTCCGCCACCTCTTTCAAAACAGCAAAATGAATTCTTTCATCTGGCAATGGCAAGCCGTGGGCTGTTCCCAGCCCCACCGCCAACGCATCCACTCCGGTTTTTTCAATAAATTCTCGAGCTTGTTCTCCTGTTGGAAAAACGATTGCATCTTTATCTATCTCTAATTTCTTTAAATCTGCCACCATTCCCAGCTCGCCTTCAACACTAATATCCTTGCCTTTAGCAAACTCTACTACTTTTCTGGTCAGTTTAATATTTTCCTCAAACGGATGTTTGGAACCATCAACCATCACCGAAGTAAAGCCAGCTTCAATCGCTTTTTGGCAAATTTCAAAAGTTTTACCATGATCAAGGTGGAGTGCCATCGGAATTTGAGAAAACTGCTCGGATAAATTTTTAACAATATCCACTAAATTTTCAATCCCCGCATACTCAATCGCTTTTTCTGAAGCGCCAAAAATCACCGATGAACCCATCTCGCTCGCTCCCTCGGCAATGCCTTGCGCCACTTCCAAATCGGAAAAATTAAACTGGGCAATGGCATAGCCACCTTTGCGAGCATCTGATAGAATTTTATTTAAATTGGTAAGCATACCTTATAATTTTGTTGCTTTGAAAAGTAATGCTCTGGATAATACATATTGAAGTTTTTTATCTCCCCTTTATTTTCCCCGTGAATATTTACCATACCCTGCTCGGCAACCTCGCGACTCTTTTCTGGGTCCTCATTTCTTGTTTGTACGAATTTTTTTATATCATCTGCGTTCACTGCCGGATCGTCTGTTTCAAAAATCGCGTTAGGATTATTGTCCACTATAGCCCGTATCAATTTTCTACCCTGACGGGTCATTTCTGCTTTTAGCCCTACCGATAAGTCAGAATGACTTATCTGCCCCATTGCCGTAGGAGTAAATAATAAAGCATACCTTCTTTTCATTTCGGCATTGTCAAGCATACCGACCGGATCAAATGAAGCTCTTAGTTCTTTTCCTTTTCCCTCTAATTCTTTAGGATCAAAACCAAATTTTTTTAGGAACTCTAAACGAGCTGGCTCGCTTGCTTGTTTTTTGGTTATCTCCTCAAAGCATAGTTGTGCTTGCTGAGCATTTTCCTTGTATTTTCCTACATCTGACACGGGCAATGATTGATCTGGTGCATACAGTCTAGACGCTAATTCGAGTGGTTTCTGCATAGCTCCTTCTAATTCGGGCGAACCCACCATTTCTGTCGACATAATGGCCTCCTTGATATAATTGTTAAAATTTTATTTAGATTAACTAACATAAAAATTTTGAATTTTGAATTGTCATCCCTCAACTTCGCTCGGGACAAGCTTCGAGATTTAAGATTTGCATTTTGAGATTTTTAACAAACCTGATTCAATGGCTTCTTACCACCCAAAACCGCAATAATATTTTTTGCCGCCACCTCTGCCATCGCGTCGCGCGCCTCGCTTGTTGCCGAAGCAATATGAGGCGTTAAAACCACATTATCCATTTTGATAAGCTCTGGGTTGACTTTCGGCTCCTCCTCAAATACATCCAGCCCAGCGCCCCAAATCTCTTTACTTTTCAGCGCAGATACCAGCGCTTTTTCATCCACTACCGGACCTCGGCTAGTGTTGATTAAAGTGGCGGTTTGTTTCATCTGTTTAAATTCTTGGCTAGAAATTAGGTGCTTGGTCTTGGGGGTTAGTGGAACGTTCAGGCTCACCACGTCCGCATTTTTTAATAATTTGGCAATCGACGCAAACTTAGCGCCAGTTTTATTCTCAAACTCTTTGTCGCGCTTGAGGTCAAAATAGATTACCTTCATCTTGAATCCGCTATGAGCCATCTCACCGGTCAAAGATCCAATCCTGCCCATACCAATAATTCCCATCGTTTTTCCAAAAAGCGACGGACCGATAAAACCAAGTGGCATCCACTGCTTGAATTCACCTCGGCGAGTAAAACGATCAGCCTCTACCACTCGGCGAGTGGTCGCAAGCGTTAAAGCCAAAACATGTTCTGCCACTGCCTCCGTCAAAACATCGGGCGTATTGGTAACCATCACGCCTTGGGCTTGGCAAGCTCTAATATCAATATTGTCCACTCCCACCGCGTAATTTGCCACAATTTTAAGTTGCGAACCAGCTGACGCTAAAACCTCTGCGGTGATTTTATCTGAAAGTAAAGACAAAACCGCGTCCATTCCAGCTACTTTTTTCTTGAGCTCGTCAGGCGACAAAATTTTATCAAGCGGATTTTTTTCAACCTGAATACCGGCTTTTTTTAACATTTCCTCTGCAATCTCTGGAATCGGTCGGCAAATAAAAACTTTTTTTATATTCATAAATTCTCCTAAAATTGTATGTTTTGTTTTTCTTATCAGCCTTAGACTCTGGTTCGAATCTCAGACTCTTAAGAATATGAAATTTGGCAAATTAAAATTTCTTTGCTTTTATCTGATATTTTCTCCCCCACTCTTGATAACCTTTTTCTGTTAAAAGCCCTTCTTGTCCGCCAATAAATTGGATAACTGACGAGGAATTAAAATGCGCCTGACGCATACTTTCTGCCATATCAAATCCTTTGGCTAAAGAAATCGCCATACCCGAAGTATAGGCATCGCCAGCGCCAGTGGCTTCTTTTCTAGGAATCTCTTTCAAAATTCCCATTTGCCAATAATCCTTGCCGTCCCAGGCATATGAGCCCTTGGTTCCGTCAGTAATCACGATTTTTTTAGGACCTAATTGGACAATTTTTTGAAATAAATCCTTGATCTCAATATCTGATTTTGAATTGGTGTACTGGATTGCCTCGTCGCGATTAACCACAAAAAGCTCGGTACATCTTAAAATCGATTTTGATTTTTCGGGCATCAGGCGAAGCTGAAAAGTTCCCGGCTGATAGCACAATTTAACCTTGTTTTTTTTAATATAGTCAGCTAATTCGTTAAAAATAACTTCCGACCCTTTTGCCATTGAAGTTAAATACACCCATTTAGCTTTCTCGAGCTGTGGCAATTTATAGTCGCGCTTAGTATGATAAATTAAAATTGTTCGCTCGCCATCAACCGCAATAACGGTTGAATAATTACTTTTTGTCCCTGCTTCTTTTTGAAAATACTGAAGTCCAACTTTTTCTTTTTCAAACATTTCTTTGGCTAGCCCAGCTGTTTGATCTTCGCCCATTTGTGTTACGATTGCTACCCGAAGCCCAGCGCGAGAGGTAGCCACCACTGCATTCGGCGCGTTCCCTGCAATAATTTCCTTGATTGTGTCAACTGGCACTTTGTCAGCATAGTTCACGCACAGATATTTGTTTTCCTTTTTAATGTCAAACATCAATTTGTATTCATGCACAATTAAAAAAACATCCAATGTTGTATCTCCTATAACGATAAAATCAAGCATCTACCTCCTTAAAATTATATTAGCACAATCGCTTTTATTTGCAAATGAATACTAAACTCGGTTGCTCTGATGAGTTCTAATCCTAGAGACAACTTCACGCGCAACATCCTCCAAGCCACGCCCGTCTTTGATATCAAAAGCCGCTGCCTGAGGGTGCCCGCCACCGCCAAACATACCAGCGATAGTGGCAACATCAATATTCTTTTTAGTGGCGCGCAAGCTTCCGTGAATATTGCCATTACGCTCAGTAATAAGCAAAGAAAAATCTGTATCTGGCACACTTTTCAATAACTCATCAACTACTCCGCCCACTTCGCTCAAATTTGCGCCCACTTCATTTATTTCATCTTTTGACGCAGTTGACCAAACAAACCGCAACCTACCTTCGTCTTTTAAGTTGGTTAAAACTTTCCCCCAAATTTTTAACGTGGTGATTGATTTGGTCCGAAAAATACTTGTAATAATATCTTGCTGTCGAGCGCCCAGCGCCACTAGTTGCGCCGCAACGGTAAATGACTTAGGGGTGGTATTTACATTTTGAAAACTACCTGTGTCTGTTATTATTCCCGTTAGCAAAGCAGTAGCAACTTCTTCGTTAAATAATTGATTTCCTTGCCCCAAAGCTTCAAGCAACGCTACTAAAATTTCACAAGTGGAAGTAGCTGCTATATCAACCCAATTAACTTTTCCAAAATAATCATTTGACGAGTGATGATCAATGTTAATCAGCGGTATCTCGTAAAATAATTCTGTATGTTGGTCAAAAAAATCACCCAACCTTTCAAGGTCAGGCGAATCAAGCACTACGACCAAGTCAAAACCAAAAGCCGATTTCCCAAAAGACACATTTTCTGGCTTCAATTGCCCGGACGAAAGTGTAACTACGATATTTAATTTATTGTCTTCCGGCTTTTGTTTATAGCCCAATTTTTGCACCTCTGCTTCGGTTGTGTCAAGCGTGATAACAAAATCTTTAGATGACTCAATGTTAAATTGCAATTTGTCAATATCTTTTAAAAAATTCATATTATCTGGCATAGTCCCTGAGCACGGGCAAACAGCCACCACTTCTTTTCCTAGTGTCTGAAGCGCGATTTTAAATGCTAGAATAGAACCGATTGCGTCTCCGTCAGGATTTTTGTGAGTGACCAACAGAATCTTTTGCGATTTTTTGATAAGCTCGATAGCTTGTTGTTTTGAAGAAAGTTCCATAAGAATATGACTATAACAAAAATAAATTTTTCGTCAAGGGTATGGATCAGAAATCAGACGTAAGATTTAAAATTTAGCATTTCTAAATTTCATGATCCTTGCAATCACCCGCAAAATTTGTTATGATTGTTTTATAAAATAAATATTCAAACTAAAATTTTGCATTTTTCATTTTGAATTATGCATTTAGCGAAGCGATTATGCCAATTATTAAATCAGCTAAAAAAGCATTGCGCCAAACTAAAAGGCGTGAAGCGCATAATAAATATCAAAAAAAAACGTTAGCCATACTTATTAAAAAAGCGACAGTAGAAAATTTATCAACTATCGTTTCGAAAATCGACAAAGCTTCAAAGGTGAGACTGATATCTATGCAAAAAGCGTCTAGGATCAAATCACGGCTTTTTAAAACCCTAAAACCGCAAAAACTTGCCCCAAGAAAATCAAAGTCAGCAGTAAAAAAGGCAAATACAACCAAACCAAAGACATCCGTTAAAGATAAAAAAACGCCCCAGCCAAAACTTAAAAAATGAACTTTTCGCGCCTTTTCAATGTCACTTATGTTTTATTTAAAAATGTTCTTATTTTGGCAATAATTTTAATTATTTACCATCTTTTTATTGGCACAATTTTTGTTGTGTCAGGCGTTAGTATGGAACCGAATTTTCACACTGGGCAATGGGTGTATGTCAACCGAATAAGTTTTTTAACCAGCGAACCTCACAGAGGCGAAGTGACTATCACCAAATTTCCCGGAGATCCTAAAAATAAAAAATTTGTTAAAAGATTAATCGGACTGCCCGGAGAAAAAATTGAAATTCTGGACAATAAAGTATTTATAAATGGCAATGAATCAATCGAAAGTTATCTCGATAAAGGATTAATATTCTCTGAAAATTTATCGCGCCTGCTAGATAAAGACGAATATTTTTTAATGGGCGACAATCGAGCGGAATCGCACGATTCACGCATTTGGGGACCGGCAAGTCGCAAAGATTTAATTGGTAAAGCTACATTTGTGCTCTATCCTTTTTCAGATTTTAAAGCGATTACCGCGCCGGCTTATTGAGCCCGCCTTACTCAACGCGGGGATCTTTAATAAATGTAAAAGCGCTTGATAGCCAATTAAGCAAATTGAGTAAATTTTGAGAAAAATTTTTTATTGTCACTTCTTGGTCTAAACAAACATACCACTCTGGCACATCAACTGAAACCTCTCTAAACCTTTGAACCCACTCCTCTTCTACCCCCATAGCCAAAGCAAAAGGCAAAAATCGGGTAAAAATCTTGTCTGTATTATTTTGATTTGTAAAGGCGATTGGATTGGTTAAATAGTTTTTCAACGCTTTCCATTTTCGCAATGTTTCCAAGCCCTTGGGACTAAGGTAGTTTATTTGCGAAGAATTTTTGATGATAATTCCTCCAGCCACAACTAGCCCTAACCACAGCCAAAATAAATTGACTGGCGCAAAAAGTAGCGCCAAGGTAGCGCCCAGTATCCCAGAGAAAAAAACCGCCAAGCCCCCGTTGCGCCATTTTTTATGCGTAAGGTGAGGCGCTTGATTGAAATATCCCAGCGAAAATGCCTCATCATAAATCAAATAGTAAAATGTGGCGATTTTATCAGAAAATAATCGGTGCGTAATACGAAACTGGACATCCTCATCACTACTTTTAAAACCAGTATCCTTAAAAATTTTTGAGATTAAAGCTTTTTCTGCTGGCTCTAGGTTAGCGTCTTTAAATTCTTTGGTCTGTTGACCAAAACGAGCAAACAAAAAATGATCATTCTTAAAAACTATTTCAAGGAGCCCTTTATTTGCCATTTGAAGCACAAAAGCGGAAATAGCGCGAGAAGTAATTTTGCCATTATATAAAACAGCCACCACTGCTGGATTTGCCATCCCGGGAAGCTCGGACAACTCGTAATTCACCTGCGTGCTACGTCTGATTTTTGCTTGTTCTCTTAATTTTTTAAACAACACAAAAAATGTCATTGTGGGCAAAAAAGCGGAAATAACAATCCAAAATAAAATTGCCTGACTTTGCAGAAAACCGCCCGCCAAACGCCCTAACGGAAAATCAAGATAACCCTTAGGAATCAAGAGCTTGAGAGAAAAAAGCGCCTGCGAATCGAGCCCATAGCCTAAAATAATAATTTTATTCCCTTGCGTGGCAACATTGGCTTTGGGAATGCTTGTATAAGTGATAATCGGCTCTATTTTAACCAAATCAGCTGATAAGTTATCCGGTAGATTGACCACCAGGGTCACATCGCCAATATATCTGCCGGGCGCGTTATAAATTTGGTAAAAAAAAGTATCCATATCGCCAAAAAAACCCGGAGTAAGCGATGACGAAATATCTTGCCCGTTCAAAGTAACGACCGCATTTTCGCTGATGTCGAGCTGAGAGTAATTAGGGCTTGTGAAAACATCGGCTGTGATGCGATTATAAGCAAAATAAGTGCCAAATACTATGATAAAAATTCCCACCCAAAACAAAAAATGCTTGGTTTGAAAAGAAACAAGTAGCATATTCCTCCTTAAAGTTCGCAAAATTTACAAGCGGTCAAATCAAGCGCTAACTTTAATTCTATTTTACCAGTTTTTACTTTAACATCATAGTCAAATAGCATTTGATAAAACTTTTTTAACTGGGTAAAATCTTTTTTCAGCAAAAAGGCTTTCTGCGCTAAAAAATAACTGATGCCTAATTTTTTTTGCAGAATAAAAGGATTTTTATTAGACTCGTTGGCAATCAGCAAAAGATTTCTGAATAAATTAACTATTGTCCCCCAAATAAAAAACTCGCTTTGATTGATTTTGATATGGTCAATCTTTTTCAAAATATGACTGGCACAATTTTCAGATAAAAACGAATCGTAAATTTCATAAAGTTTATCTTCGTATGACGGAGCCACTAATTTTTTTATTATAATAAGAGAGATAGTTGGCTGACTAACAAAAATCAATTTTTTTATTTCAGGCAAAATCTTGCTGATTTTGCCTTGTTTTATCCTCACTAAATATTCTAACGCCTCTTGATCTATCGTTTTCCCCTCTTTAGCAAATTGTCGCTTAATCCATTCTTTTTGTTGCCAGGGAGCTAATTCTTTGAATTCTTTTTTCACTGCGTTTTGGGCGAGATATTTATAAAATTTCGTTCGTTTATCAGGAAACCCGCGCTCAAAAAAAACCACGATAGTGCTTTGGGAGTTTTTAATGGTTCGAGTAAATTGCTCAACCGGCGCATCTTTAGCTTTGAGAGCGTGTTTGATAACTATCAATCTATTGGTGGCTAAAAACGGTATGGTGGATATATTAACCATCACTGCATTAAAATCATTTTTATCCTCTAAATCATATTCCGTGAGATTAAACAAACCTTTATTTTTCTCACAAAATTTGGCTTTTAAAAATTTCACATACTCAACCGCGCGAAATGTATCGTCTCCATAGATAAAAATTAAATTTTTCATAGTAGCGCTTGTTGCTCGAAATTTTTTCTCTCGCTTTTGGGCAAACGGCTGACCAAGCTCTTAAAACCCAATTTGATAAACTCTTGCTCGACTTTTTCTTGATTAAAGTTCTTTAATCTACTATCTTCTTGGGAAAAAACGATCGGCGCGTTGGTGTCTATTTGAGCCAGCTGGCGCGACAATTCAGCTTGGCTTTTACCAGCAGACAATAAAGTTTGGGTACGACTTGATAAATTAGCTATATTTTGGTAAATCGTATCAAGCTTGGCATAGCGACAAACCAATGTTTGAGCGGTTTTTTTTCCAATCCCGGCTACACCGGGAATATTGTCTGACGGATCGCCGGCTAGCGCTTTAAAATCCACCATACGCTCTGGCATAAAACCAAATTTATTGAACACCTCTTGCTCGCCAAAAATATCGCCATTACCCAAACCTTTGGAAGGGTAAAAAACTCTTATTTTACTATCTATTAGCTGAAAAACGTCTTGATCGCCGGTGACAATAATAATTTGCCAGTCGCCCTGCGCTAATTTTTTTGCCAGTGTCCCGATCAAATCATCTGCCTCAAAGCCATTTTTTTCCAGCATTGGGACCTCTATATCTTTCAATAATTGCTTGATGATTGGTATTTGCTGATAAAAATTATCTGGTGGCTTAACCCTTTTAGCTTTATATTCTTGAAATAATTTATCGCGAAAAGTCGGACCCTTGGTATCAAAAGCCACTGCTGTGGAATCAGGCTGAAATCGTTTAACTGCCGCCAGCCAGATGCTGAAAAACCCGTAGACTGAATTGACTAACTCTCCAGTCGGCGAAGTGAGCGGTGGGATGGCGTGATACGCCCGATGCATAATCGAATTACCATCAAAAATCAAAATAAGTGGCATATTAATATTCCTCTTCAACTAGCTGGTTGGCTGACTGGACGCCATATTCTTTTTTTTCAATATCTTGAAATTTCATTTGTTCTGGCACAAAATATAGCTCGGTCTGACCAGTCGGACCATTGCGATGTTTTTTAACAAATATGTCCGCGATATTTTTCCGATCTGTTTCTGGATTATAATAATCTTCTCGATAAATAAACATCACCACATCAGCGTCTTGCTCTATCGATCCGCTGTCGCGCAAGTCAGCTAGTTGGGGGATTTTAGGATGACGCATTTCAACTGCGCGCGACAATTGGGAAAGAGCCATCACCGGCACATTCAGCTCCCTGGCAATGGCTTTTATTCCCCGAGAAATCTCTGACATTTCTTGCACGCGCGAGCCCTCCTTTTTGGATTGAGCGCTTCCTTCCATTAGTTGCATATAATCAATTACAATTAACCCCAACCCTTTTTCCATCTGGAGCCGTCGCGACTTAGCTCGCATTTCCATCACATTTAGAAGCGGAGTATCGTCAATATAAATCGGCGCTTCGGACAAAATTCCCATACTATTACCTATTTTCGGAAAATCGCTTTCTGATAGATTGCCGGTACGGAGTCGCCATGAATCAATACCTGCCACAGACACAAGCATTCGATCAACAATTTGGTCTCGACTTTGTTCGATCGAAAAAAAACCAACTGGCACTTTATGGTTGACAGCGGCGTTTATTGCGATTGAAATAGCAAAAGATGTTTTCCCCATTGACGGTCTCGCTGCCAAAACAACCAAATCCGAATTCTGTAGCCCTGCCAACACGCTATCCAACTCTCTATAGCCAGTAGGTACGCCACGCATTTTCCCCTTATTTTTATTTAGCTCGTCAATTCGCTCGAATGTGCCAGCCAAAACATCTTTGATTGGCACAAATGTTTCTTTTAAAAATCCTTGTGTCACCTGAAAAAGCATTCTTTCTGCTTCGTCCAAAAGCTCGGTTGTGTCTCGCTCTTCGCGAAAACCCAGCTCAACAATTTTTGACCCGCTGGAGATAAGATTGCGTAGCACTGAGCGATCCCGAATAATTTGCGCGTAAGCAACAACATTGGCTGAAGTGGCTGTTGAGTTTACCACCTCGGAAACATAGCTTGCTCCACCCACCTCTTTTAATTTTTTTCTTTTTTCTAGCAAATCGGTTAGAGTCAGCACATCAATCGGCTGATGATTTTGGCTTAAATCCATCATCGCCTCATAAATAATTTTATGTTCATTTTTATAAAAATCTTCGGATTTCAAAATATCAGAAATTTTAAAAACCACATCATTGTCAATGAGGAGCGCCCCTAAGACTGATCGTTCAGCTTCCAAATTTTGCGGTGGTAATTTTATGCTCATAAGTCATCAAATACTTCACTTACCCTTGAAAATAATTCATCATCTTGTTTTTTTTCTTGCTCGAGAATTTTTTGCGGATCAACTGTTATTTTCAAATTAAATTGAGCGCCCAAATTTTGCAAGAGAATTTTTTCCACAAGACGGAAATTTCTGGGTTGCTCGATGAGGTCTTTGTAAAACTGATATTTAACACAAATTTTTACTTCTCTTGCCTGAATATCAACTATCTTAGCGGATTGCAAAAAACCGGCGAGCGCCACATTTTGTTTTTTAATTTCACGAATAATCGCACTCCAGTGCTTGTGGATATCAATGCCTGCGTCTAGTTTTATTTTAACGCTTTGCCTCAGGCTGTGGTTAATTTGGCTGGGAGAATTTTTTAACTTAATATGAATTTTAGGTTCAGCTACTTGAATTTGGACTTTTTTTTTCACGCTACTGGCGCCTTGCGAGACAGGCGCTTTGGATTTTACCATCCGATAAATCGCTAGTTCAAGCGGAATAATTGGGTCTGGGCTATACTTTATTTGCTCAAGCGCTCCCAGCAATTCCTCGATCCAACGCGCCAAAGATAAATCTCCGCCAAGCCTGAGTTGCTTACGCAACTCCAAAACTATCAAATCAATAAAATAAGAAATACTTTTCCCGCTTTTCGCGACATTGTCAGTGATTTCTAGGGCTTGCTTTAAATCGTTAGCCCAAAGCGCAATAATAAATTTATCTGCCTCAGCCAAACTAGGCAAGCCCAAACTTTCTAGAACCCATTCAAGGTTAATTTTTTTGTTTGTGCCAGCCACTTGATCTAATAAAACCAAACCGTCCCGATATGACCCATTTGCCATACGAGCAAGTTGCGTCAGCGCTGGCTCGTCAATTTGCACATTTTCTTTTTGGGCGATTGTTTTTAGGTATGAAACTAAATCGTTAATTTCTGGTCGGCGAAAATCAAAACGTTGAACGCGCGATAAAATTGTGTCAGGAATTTTATGCGCTTCGGTGGTGGCTAAAATAAAAACCGCGTGAGAAGGTGGCTCCTCCAAAGTTTTCAAAAGCGCGTTAAACGCTTCTTTGGTCAACATATGGACTTCGTCAATAATGTAAATCTTTTTTACCCCTACCGTCGGCGCAAAACGAACCTTGTCGCGCAATTCACGAATTTCGTCAATCCCCCGATTTGAGGCAGCATCAATCTCTATGACATCTAAGCTCGAACTCAGCGCGATTTCCTGACAACTTTGGCAATTATCGCAAGGCACGCTTTTTTTCGTCTTGTGTTGGCAATTAATCGCTTTGGCTAGGATGCGAGCGGTTGTGGTTTTCCCCAGCCCGCGCGGACCAGCCAAAAGATAACCGTGCCCAACGCGATCGCTTTCTAGGGTGTTAATCAATATTTCCCTAATATGTTCTTGCCCTGCCAAACCTTGCAGTGTTTGCGGACGATATTTGTGATATAGCGCCATAAATCCAATGTATAATGAATTGTGGAAAATGTAAAATAAAAAACGCAATGCTGATGTTGGCATTGCGCTATATGATTTTAAAGATGTTTTTTGGGGTGGGATAATGATGCTTGGTTAATATCGTCACAAAGAATCAAACTCTTTTTCTTTGATAGATATTATTTGGGAAAGCGTATCAGCTCTACTATTTCTGGTGAAAGAAGATCTGTTAATTGTCTCGTGAGAGCTATGAGTGCTTGAACGTCGCGGAATTGTTGCTCTATTAAACCCATAATATGTTCATATTTACTCCATTGACCAAGCTTCCACCAACTAATAGCTACTATACGGATCTGACGCTCAGCCGCAACTTCGGACACTAAATATAGCATGCCCGGTATTTGACAAGATGGGCATTCAATAATAATTCCACATATCTGCCGATCAACGGTAACGGACAGGTCATTGTCGGTCAATCTCCGTTTAAAATCTTCAATGCCCCTTGGTTTGCTAATTTGAATTAAAATCCTGCTCTGATCAGTAACCATATTGTCAACCTCCCTTTGAATAATATAATTACAGCTTATTGCAAAAAAAACAATTTTGCAATACACCACATTAGCTACGCCCGCTTGATGGACAAACCGTAACGTCCTTTTTCCTCGTCAACAGTGACCACCTTGACTTTCACGATTTGTCCGATTTTCAGCACTGAGGACACAGTTGGAATCCGTTCCGGAGAAACTTCAGAGATATGAACCATACCAATCCGTCCGGGCGCCACTTCAACCAACGCGCCTATTTCAGCGCCTGAATCCCGTTGCTTAACAATCTCTACCACTTTGGCATTGTCAAACACTTGCCCGACTTTAACCTCGTAGGTTAGCTCCTCAATAATCTTTTTAGCTTGATCGCCAGCTTCTTTGTCAGTAGCTGAAATATACACACAACCTTGATCGTCAATATCAATCGACACTTTTTCATCTCCACCACAAGTTTCAATAATCTTGCGAATGGTTTTCCCGCCTGGTCCAATAATATCGCCAATTCTTTTGGGATTGATGATAATTTTTTTAATGCGAGGAGCATACTGGCTCATTTCTTTTTCCCTAGGAATAACTGCCAGCATTTTTTCTAAAATTTTAAGTCGAGCGACTTTGGCGATATCCATAGCCCGCGAGGCAATTTCAAAAGTAATACCATGCAACTTGGTATCCATCTGAATGGCGGTGATGCCATTTTTCGTGCCAGCCACTTTGAAATCCATATCTCCGCCAAAATCTTCCAACCCCTGAATATCAGTTAAAATTTTATAATCACTATCCTTAACATCCGTTGCTTTAATCCCGTTAAAATTTTCACGAGTAATTAGCCCGATAGCAATCCCAGCCACTGGCGCTTTAAGCGGCACGCCCGCGTCCAGTAGCGCCAATGTTGATCCGCAAGTAGCTGCCATTGACGACGAACCGTTGGAAGACAAAATTTCTGAAACTAAACGGATAGTGTAGGGAAAATCTTCTTTAGATGGCACCATTGGCAAAAGCGCTTTTTCCGCTAGCGCTCCATGCCCGATCTCTCGGCGGGAAGTGGACCGCATCGGAGAAACTTCGCCAGTTGAAAACGGCGGAAAGTTATAATGGTGCATATACCGCCTGGTTCCTTCTTCTTCCATCGTGTCAACAAACTGTTCGTCTCCGGGCGCGCCTAACGTAGCGATAGTTAGCGACTGAGTATGTCCGCGCGTAAAAAGACCCGATCCGTGAGTGCGGGGTAAAATCCCCACCTCAACCGAAATAGGGCGGATCTCATCTAACCTTCTTCCGTCTGGACGAATTCCATCTTCTAAAATAGTTTTACGGACTTCTTTTTGAATCAATTTACCAAACGCGGACTTTAGCTCAATTTGCTTATAATTACCTTCAAAATTGTTTAAAATACGCAGTTCAAAATCAGCAATTTTTTGCTTTTGCTCGTCATCTTGTTTCAATTTCAGCACCTCTTTTAACTCTGCTCCCACAAAATCTTTCAGTTCGCTATGAATTTTCTCATCCAGTGGTTCAACCTGCAAACTAACCGCATCTTTGGCAAGATCTGTTTGCATTTTTAAAATTGGCTGAATTTCTTTTTGCGCAAGCTGAAACGCTTCTTTCATCACCTCTTCGGGAATCTCCACTCCCTCGGCTTCAACCATAATTATCTTATCTTTAACCGATGCAATAACCAGTTCCAAATCTGATTTTTTAATTTCTTGATCAGTTGGATTAGCGATCAGTTTGCCGTCAATTCTCCCGATTCTAGCCGCTCCCACCGGACCGGCAAAAGGCGCTTTGGAAAGCATCAACGCGCTTGAAGCAGCAATAATTGAAACAATTGACGGGTCGTGTTCTTTGTCGTAAGACAGCACTGTAATCACTACCTGCACATCATTATAAAAATACTTGGGGAAAAGCGGTCTTAGCGGGCGATCAATCATTCGCGCGGTAAGTACTGCATTATCAGACGGACGCCCCTCTCTTTTAATAAAACGGGAGCCAGAAATTTTACCTGACGCATACATTCGCTCTTCGTAATCGATAAGTAGCGGTAAAAAATCAATCTCTTCGCGTACCTCATTTGACACTACTACGGTTGCTAGGACCATTGTTTCGCCCCAGCAAACAGTGACAGCTGCGTCAGCTTGCATTGCCAGGTTGCCTTGACTAATCGTCAAATCAGCATTGCCGTAAGCAATTTTGTGAGTTTTCTCAATCATTTTTTCCTTTCTAGAATTTACCTGAACGCAATTATAACGTATTAAGGCAATCCTAACATAAGAGAACTTTGGGAGGTGGGAAATGCCCTGCTCATTTCTCACACCCCAAGCCCAGTTCTCTCTTGGCAAAAGCCATTAAATTTATTTCAAGACAGCTGCATACCCCGTGGCTTGCCACAGAGATGAAGTCATCTCAAATAGCGAAACAAACGGATACCCCGCAACTTGTTGTTGCGTGGGTCGTTTATTTTCTCAATCCTAAATCAAGAATCAATTTTAGATATTTCTTTTCTTCTTTTTTCTTTAAGTAATTCAAGAGTCGTCGTCGTTTGCCGACCATTTGCAAAAGCCCGCGCATTGAGTCATTGTCTTTGCTATGCTTTTTCAAATGTTTGGCTAAAGTTTCAATCCTTTGGCTAAACAAAGCGATTTGCACCTCAATTGAGCCAGTATCTAACTTATGCCCGCGATATTTTTTTACTAAATCAACTTTGGCAATTTTAGTTGCGGTTGGCTTGACTGCTACTGTTTTCACTTTTTTTGCTGTTGCTAACACTTTAGTTTTACTCTCTGTTTTGGTCAAGTTAACTTTTTCTTTTATTGGCATTTTTTCCTTTCCTTTTTCCTATTATTGATAATAATAGCAAATTACTTCTTGTATGTCAATTTTCCCGATAGCCCATCTTGCCCAGTATCTTTTTCACGATATCTTGCTCGTTAAAAGGAGCCAGAATGGACAAATGCGGGTTTTTCGGATGCGCCACTGCCATCACTTCCTCGTGCCCCTTGCCAGTTATTAGTGCTAAATCTCCTACTTGAGCTAGTCTGCAAGCTTTTTTAATCGCTTTTTCCCGATCAATAATTTGAAAATAATTTTTACCGCGGTTAAATTTTTTACGATCAACTCCGATAGCTACTTGTTTAATAATTTTCACAGGATTTTCGGTGTAAGGGTCTTCGTTGGTTAAAATAATTATATCGGCAAAACGGGAGGCGATGGCGCTCAGCATCGGTCGTTTTCCAGTGTCGCGATTGCCAGTAGCGCCAAAAACCGCTATTATTCTGCCCTGAATAATCGGTCTTAATGTTTTATAAATTTTTTCAAACGCGTCTGGGGTATGAGCGTAATCTATGATTACCCGAAATGGTTGCCCTTGGCTAATTTCTTCCATCCGTCCGCGCACTAAATCAACACTTTCTAGACCATACTTAATCGTTTCTAAACTAATCCCTAAATTATGCGCCACAGCTGCGGACGCTAATGCATTGTAGATATTAAATTTACCTTTGATATTAAGCTTAACAATAATCTGCCCTTGGGGAGTGACCAATATAAAATCCGTTGTCTTAATATTATAAATAATTTTTTCAGCGCGCACTTGGGCTTTTTTTGAGCCAATGCTATAGCTAGTTTGGTGGCTAGATGCCAGTTGTAAAAACTCTTTGCTTGACGAATCGTCAAGATTTATTACTGAAATAAATGGCTCTGCTTCAAATAATTTCAACTTAGCGCTCACATAACCGGCAAAAGTTTTATGATAATCTAGATGATCGCGCGTGATATTGGTCAGAACTGCCCCCAAAAAATCGATCCCCAGAGTGCGAAATTGCTCGAGCGCGTGCGATGTTACCTCTAAAATAACATATTCACAGCCAGCTCTTTGCGCTTTGGATAAAAAACTTTGCAAAATCCACGGAGAAATCGTGGTCATCTTGGTATTATTTTTCCAAACGCGCGCGCCGATTTTAAATCTCACTGTGGTTGCTTCAGCCACTTTTGAACCAGCTAATTCTAAAATTGCACCCAACAAAACGCAAGTGGTAGTTTTTCCGTTGGTGCCAGTCACACCGATAATTTTTAGCTTCCTGCCCGGATAATTATATCTCCAAGCAGCCAACCCGGCTTGTAAACGGTGGTACTCAGAAATTGTTTTATCAGATAAAAATGGTCTAATTTTTGCCTTTAGGCAGTTGAACATAATAATTATTTATTGCTTTTTCTTCAAGGAATAAATTTTATACCAAAATGGGCGGTATATCAAGTCTAAAGCGTCCGGATAATTGATTATCCTCCCCTCTGGCGCAAACCCCAATTTGAATCTAGTAATCCCCGCCCAGGAATGGTGAATGTCAATTTGACTATAATAATTTTGAGATTTTAGATTTGAGATTTGAGGTTTTAATTTGATTCCCCACATATCATACTGCCCGCACCCTGCTCTTTTGGCGATTTTCATAATTTCCCAGTGCAACTTGTAGGGCGCCATTAACTGACGCGCCTCCCAAAGCGACGCGCCGTGCAAATAGTATGTTATCTCGCCCCAAAACAAAACAATCGCTGACGCTAAAATTTTCCCTTCTTTAATTGCGCTAAATATCTTGATTTTGGGCGCCAATGTTTTAAGCATAAGCTCAAAATATCTTTTGGAATGATAACGAAAATTATCCCGCGCACTGGTTTTTTGCGCTAGCGCCCAGAAACTTTCAAACGTATTTTGCTCGATCACCTCTACTCCATGCCGAGTAGCGAGACGGATATTATACCGAGTTTTGGATCGCATTTGATCTAAAATTTTTTCCTCGCTTGATCCAAGATTAACTAAAAGTGTAGTTTGCGGTTGCACAGTAGCAGACTGTTTAGCGTTAGGAAAATCTGTTAATAAAGCCACTTTGTATGGTTCTATTTTAACAAAAACCGCTTTTTCTTTTTTAGCCAAGACATTGAGTTCGTCTTTAAATATTGCCAGCGAGTTAATTTTACCAACCCGCGGAGCATATAAATACGGCAGGCGCATCTTAGGGTTTTTAATCAAGAGCACTCCCTGAATGCGAAAAACCCGATTTCCAAATGCTTTTTGAAATTTTTCCCACTCGCTAGATTGTAAAAACGATTCTTCCATAAATATATTTTAACTCTTTTTATGGTAAAAAAAAAGACCGAATCTATTTTTGATTTTAAGAAACGGTCATAGAGTTTGGAAGGGACATTGATTGTTCAAAGCATTTTTGTTTGAGCTCTTTCGGACAATCGAGCCCTTCTAATGAGTTGCAACACCAACCATCAAAATCTTCTCTTGTTTGGTCGATCATCCCGGTAAACTCTGAAATTGCCCTGTGAGACGAAGGTTTGCCTTGTTGGAAATAAGTTTGGGAAAAATCTTTTTCGCGAATTGGTTTGTTTTTCATCGTTTCCCTCCCTTGTAGGCTGATATTTAAAAGTGCAATAACTTGATTATTTATCATAATACATTAAAATTAGCTCTGTGTCAAGGGATATAAAAATTTTAGCGATAGAAACTTCGTGCGACGAAACCAGCGCGTCTGTTGTTGGAAGCGATTATAAAATTCTATCAAATATCACTTACTCTCAAATACCTTTTCACCAAAAAACGCAAGGTGTGGTGCCCGAAGTAGCCAGTCGCCTGCACGAAAAAAAAATTATTCCAACGATCGAAAACGCTTTAAAATCAGCTGGCATTAAGATTGAACAGATTGAAGCAGTGGCAGTTACCCAAGGACCAGGGTTAGTGGGTTCGCTACTAGTCGGAGTTGAAACCGCTAAGACCATAGCATGGCTACGGCATTTACCGATCCAAGGAGTCAACCACATTTACGCGCACTTAATTTCGCCGATTACCTCATTTGATAATTTTAAAACAATCAAATTTCCCGTTTTGGTTTTGACTGCCTCGGGCGGACATACGTTTTTAGTGCTACTTCTGTCGTGGACTAATTATCAAGTGCTAGGGCAAACAATCGACGATGCCTCAGGCGAAGCATTTGATAAAATTGCCACATTGCTCGGTCTCCCCTATCCAGGAGGACCAGCGCTAGAGAAACTGGCGCGAGAGTTTCAGGGGCAATCAAAAATTATTTTCCCCAGCCCTAAAATTAACTCTGATGATTTGAATTTTTCATTTTCCGGACTGAAAACAGCTGTCCTTTACTATCTACAAAAAAACCCGGGGGCTAAAAAAACAGAAGTGGCTTACGCCAGCCAACAAGCTATAATTAAGGTGCTAGTTGAAAAAACCGAAAGAGCATTTGCCCAGTTCAAGCCAAAAACAATTTTTATTGCCGGAGGAGTATCTGCCAATAACGCCCTCCGCCAAACAATGATTGAAAAGTTTAGCGCCCGCGCGCCAATTTATTTTCCCGCCAAAGGATTTTTTGGCGACAATGCTGGTATGATTGGTCTGGCATTTTTTCTAAATCTCAAAACTCCCAGTGAAGCTTGGGATAAAATCAAAGCCCAGCCGAATTTAAAATTGTAGTCGCAAGATATAAAACATCTTATGCCAAACGATCCAATCCTCGCATCCCTCAATCCGATTCAAGCCCAAGCCGCCCAAATAAAAGACGGACCAATTTTGATATTGGCAGGAGCCGGAAGCGGAAAAACCAAAACTCTAACCCATCGGATTGCCTATCTAATCAAGCGACACCATATCGCCCCGAGCGCGATATTAGCCGTTACTTTTACCAATAAAGCGTCTGAGGAAATGCAAAATCGCATCAACCAGCTACTTGGTCTTACTTCCCCCCTGGCGTGGATGGGAACTTTTCACTCGGTCTGCGTCAAAATCCTGCGCCGAGAATTAAACCGCGCCTCTTTGCCTTTCACCTCAAATTTTTCTATTTGGGATACCCAAGATCAGCTTCAAGCCATTAAAAAGATAATGAAAATGATCGGGCTTGACCCTAAAAAATTTAATCCGCGGGTAATCAGCGCCTATATCTCGTCAGCCAAAAACGAAATGACAGGTAGCGACGATATGAAAAAATACATTGAAGGATATTTCCAAGAAAACGCCAATCAAGTTTTTGAGCAATACGAACTACTGCTGAAAAAATATAACGCCCTTGACTTTGACGACCTGCTACTTAAAACCGTTGAACTTTTTACTACCCACCCTGAAATTTTAGCGCGTTACCAAAACTTATTTCAATACATTTTGGTTGACGAGTATCAGGATACTAACGAAATTCAATATCAACTGGTAAAAAAACTAGCCCAAAAACATAATAACATTTGTGCCATCGGAGACGATTGGCAGTCCGTGTACCAGTTTAGAGGGGCAAATTTTCGCAATATCTTAAATTTTGAAAAAGATTATCCAACCGCGCAAGTTTTTAAACTAGAGCAAAACTACCGCTCAACGAAAAAAATCCTGGAAGCTGGACAAAAAGTGATAGAAAAAAACTTATTTCGGACCGATAAAAAATTATGGACCGGCAACCCCGCTGGCGCGCCGATTACTTTAGCCCGTTTATCTGACGAAAAAGAAGAAGCGATTTTTATTATCAATGAAATAAAAGATTTGGAGCATTTTGATCTGAACCCGGAAGATATGGTAATTTTGTACCGAACACACGCTCAATCGCGCGCTTTGGAAGAGGAATTTATAAAAGTAAGCATGCCTTACCAAATTATCGGCGGAGTAAATTTCTATGAACGAAGCGAGATTAAAGATGTGTTAGCATACCTCCGCCTTCTGGCTAATCCCAAGGACTGGTTAAGCTTGGAAAGGATAGCCGGGCGACCACCAAGGGGTATTGGACCAAAAACATTGGCTCAGGGCGGACAGAAACTTGATTTATTCAGAGAAAAAATAGCGCAAATCAGTATATTAGCCAAAGATAAAACACCATCGGAGACCATTTATTTAGTGGTTAAAAAAACTGGCTATAAGGATTGGCTCCTGGATGGTACGATTGAGGGCGAAACGCGCTGGGAAAACATCAAAGAGCTAAAATCAGTGGCTACCGAATTTGCCAATCTAGATGAATTTTTAGAAAAAACCGCGCTTTATCAGTCAACTGACAAGATGGGCAACGAACCAAAATTAAAATTGATGACTTTCCACACTGCCAAAGGGCTTGAATTCCCAGTGGTTTTTATGATTGGAATGGAGGAAGGATTATTCCCGCACTCGCGTAGCCTCTTGGAACCGCAAAAGATCGAAGAGGAGCGCCGTCTGTGTTATGTTGGAATAACTAGGGCTAAACAGCGACTTTATCTTACCCACACGGACTTTAGAAAAATTTATGGTTCACTACAATCGTTCGCGCCCTCGCGGTTTCTGGATGAAATACCGCCTCAGATTCTTGATAGAATTTGAGAATAAAATTATTTTCAATTTTTAACGGTATTATTTTTTAATTACACGACTTACGAAAAATATCATTATACCCTCTTGTCATCCTCAACCGACTGCCCCCCTTGTCATCCTCAACCGAAAGCGAAGCGCTTCGGATTGGGGATCCACCCCCTCCGTCATCCCGCACTTGATGCGGGATCCATCCCCTCCCGTCATCCTCAACCGAAAGCGAAGCGCTTCGGATTGGGGATCCACCCCCTCCGTCATCCCGCACTTGATGCGGGATCCATCCCCTCCCGTCATCCTCAACCGAAAGCGAAGCGCTTCGGATTGGGGATCCACCCCCTCCGTCATCCCGCACTTGATGCGGGATCCATCCCCTCCCGTCATCCTCAACCGAAAGCGAAGCGCTTCGGATTGGGGATCCACCCCCTCCGTCATCCCGCACTTGATGCGGGATCCATCCCCTCCGTCATCCCCAGCTTGACTGGGGATCCAGTCCTGTCTGGATTCCCGTTTTCACGGGAATGACACATTCTTTGTCATCCCGCACTTGATGCGGGATCCATCCCCTCCCGTCATCCCGCACTTGATGCGGGATCCATTCGGACTGGATTCCCGTTTTCACGGGAATGACGGAAGGGGGGCGGGGATCCAGAAACTATTTGTCTGGATTCCCATTTTCACGGGAATGACGGAAGGGGGGCGGGAATAACAAAAAGGAGATACGGAAATGACTTGCGGGATGAGAATGCCAGTGGATGAATTAAGCATAACAATAAGTAGAAGTACACAAAAAAAGGCTCGAGTGTAGGCAAATTGAGCATAAATTAAAATTAAATTATATCTCAAGCCAATCTTCCCCGAGCCTTGGCGCAGATACCAGTTATGAGAAAACCTTCTTAGGACTGCGTCGACTTAAGAAAGTAATCTCCACAAGCATCCGCAAGTAGTAGTGTCCAGACAAGCTGGACATTTCCTTGCCTTTGTAAGGTACGAAACCGTTGAAGGGTTTTTGTTTAGTCCGATGACCCTAAATTTAATAGCCATCGATTTTTCGGCAAGGAACTACAAAACACCCTCTCTTAGTGCATAGTTTTATGCATTCAAAACGAGTAAATGAGAACGATGTTTTTTAAGCCCCTCCCCGGAACTTTTTCCCCTCCCTTTCAATGTTCATTGAATATAATCATAACACGGCTTGAAAAAATTGTCAATAGTTAAACCAGTTAAACAATCTCAAAACGGAAATCCCAAGATTACAATTTAATTTTATGGCTTGGCAATTTTTACATTAATGACACCAGCGCCCAGGGGCGCCAATACAGCGAACGCGTCTGGGGAGAGATCAATAATTGCTCTGCCCATAATTCCCCCACCAATCACATTAACTGTTACCTTTTTACCGTTGGACACATTGGTTACCTCCACCACCGTGCCCGGTGGCAGGAAATTATGGGCAGCGGTCATAGTCGGCGCGTCAAACCAAGTGGCAACACCTATTCCATAAACAACCTCTTTCGTCCCGCGTAAAATAATTTTTGATTCTGGCTCTTTCAAAGCCTTAACATTTTTCAAATCTCTTGCCACTTCCTGACCATTTTCCCTTCTGACTAAATATGTCAGCTCCTTCTCCCCCGCGCTACCTTGCCGACTGACTCGCTCTTTGCCCTTCTCTAAATTTGGATCGTCTTTGTATTCGGTTTTAAATTCAATTATTTTTTTGATTTTTACTTCTGTTTCTTCAACCCGAACAATTATAATTGCCATATCTTTGACTAGCTTCCCGTCAATATTAGGCGTAATTTTGTCTTTATCTCCAAGCTCGATATTTTTTTCAACCAAAAAAGCTTTTATATCTTGGCTGAAAGTTCGCAATAACTTTTCTTGATTGCCGTCCATCACTTTAACCGGCAAAGCCCGAGTAATTTTCATCACAAACCCTACCCCAAATCGCGGATCGGGAAAAGTTTTTATCAAATCCTCCGGATAAGCCACGACCTTTAATCGCTCAATTAGTTCGCCTGCGCTTTTTTCATAACTTGCCCCATAAAAAGTTTCCTCATCAAAAGTCACTATGCTTTTGTCGTCAACTTTTTTGTCCTCAATACCTAAAACAGCTAGCCCGTCGGCTAGCTTGCCATTATCAGATTTCAGCTGTGGTCTGGCAATTTGGGAAAAAATTACAATGCTAACAATAATTAGAATGCCGATAATTTCACGCAATGCGTCCTCCTGCAGATAATATCTATTATCTAACAGGTATTATCTTTTGTCAAGCGTCTGCCCACAAGCAAACCACTTGCTTTTTTAAACCGCTTACTTTATCATCTTACTATGGACAATAAATCATTATTTGGACTAATCGTTATCACTGCGTTGGTTATTTGGGGATTGGTGGCTTGGGGTTCAAAGCCCAGCCAAAACACGCCAGCCACAACCGCCCAAAACCAAATACAAAATGTTTCCGACCCAGATGAATTGGTTTTAGGCAGTCGCGATGCCAAAGTCCAAATTGTTGAATACTCTGATCCGCAGTGCCCAGCCTGCGCCCTAGCCAACGAAACGATAAATGACATTATCGCCAACAACCAAGGAAAGGTAATGCTTCTTTATCGGCACTTTCCGCTTTCGTACCACCAGTTTTCCAAGCAAGGCGGTCGCGCGATGCAATCAGCCAGCCGCCAAGGAAAATTCAAAGAGATGAAAGATATTATATTTCAAAATCAAGATAAAATATCTGACACCACGATTACTGATTTTGCCCAACAAATTGGTTTAGATATGGCTAGATACCAAGAGGATTATAATGACCCGAAAATTGTCGCCAAGGTTGAGTCTGATTACCAAAAAGGGCTGGCAGACAAAATTGACGCCACCCCCACTATATTTTTAAACGGAACTAAAATTGAGAACTGGAGCGACCCCATCGCCTTCCAAAGACAAATTGACGAACTATTGAAGTAGTATTTTCATTCCAAATGTCAATCTAGTTAAATCTATTTTGAACTTGGCGCGTCTGGCTTTTTTGAAGATATGTAACCTTTTTTAACTCTCTCTAGTTTTTTTGCACGAGCTTGCAAAACTAACTGAATCACCATTATTTCATTTATCGCTTCTTGGCGAGTAAGTTTACCCCACGAAATCCTAGCAAAATCGCCTAGCTCGTTCACAAACAGACCATCTAATGGATCACTAAGAATTTTTTCGTGCTCAAGCCCGCGCGTGCGAGTGATGTTGTTGGTTATTCTACGCATACTACTATTCATTAGTGTTATTCTGCCGAGCTGTCGATCAATTTCCCCGGGCGATAATTGCGCAAAGTCAACTGACCATTCACTTCCTTGCCAATCATCTAAGGCTTGTGCCTTTTTTACCATCCTGCCCTCGAGTTCGTGCCTTAATGCGAAACTAATACACCCTTCTTTGATTTTTTTATCTACCTCTATGAGTATGGTTTTTTCGATTATCAATCGTGCCTCTTTAATATGCTCTTTTATTACATTACTGACAGATTCCTGCAATAATTCATCGTAGTCAATTTTTGGAAAAACAAAATCCTCGTCTATTTTATCGCCATCAATTAGCGTTTGTTGCAATTCCGTATATTTATCCGAATTTTTAAATGCTAAAATCTTTGCTTTAACAGCATTGGATACAACATCAGCCACCGCTCCATTAACTCTGTTTTCTCTTAACAATTCGCTAACAAATGCTTGGAAAAAGGAAAAAAGCTCGGTTTGAAATACCCCTTCGTTTTTCCCAGTAATTTCGTTAGCGTCTACATCTCTACTCCACAGTATTTTACCAATTGCCCTGCCAACAAGATCGTTTTTTTCTGTTTCCTTGTTTTCGTCAGTGTCCTCAAGCACTAAAATATCTGCCAACTCGCCCAAAGATTGTCGTTTAATTCCTTCCTCTTTAATTATTGGCGTGCCTCCTACCTTCATTCTCTCTAGCTCTTCCTTCCTCTTGCCTAGGGGAATATCGACAAAAGGAAAACCGCAAGATTCCATATTCCGTTCCATTTCGCTGGTCCATTGTTTCAAAGCGACCATTTTATTTTTATACGGAGCAACCATCCAATACTGATCGTTAAATTGCCTAACCCTATCAACATAAAACCCTCTGGTAGCAATGGCAAAATTTCTACGCTCTGGTCTCATGTTTTCTCTGCTTAATGCTTTTTGTATATTTAAAAAGGCTGAACGATTCGGATCGTATGCCTCGGTTGTTAAATGCCTGACTCCCCAGATTGGATGCTTGGAAATCCAAGCAAATTCCAAGCTTCTTCTTGCCCCCGCCATTTGCTCAAAAGCTTCTCTGTCAGTCACATTGGAAATAGTATCGTCAAACAGAAAGTTAACGCCTCGCGTAGTCTTGGTAACCATATATTTAATCAATCCACCACTGGCACAGAGATCGCCTTCCTTATATTTTACCCCCCCTATTTTAAATTCTTCAATAGAATACGGGTCAAGGAGCATAGTCTTTAGATCACCTTTTTTATACCCGCCAGCATCCAAGACTTGCTTGATAGTTTCAAGTTGCTCGATCAATGTTTGCCTCTTTCGTTGTGTTTTTTCTATTTCTTCTCTTATTCCATCGCTTAAATCAGAACGATACTTTAGCAATGTTTGCAAAGCCCGTAATTGATTGGCTACTTGTTTTATTTTTACGGGCAAAATATCATCTTTTTTGATCGCCAAGCGCGTATTGGCAGCTCGGGCATCCTCGTCTTTAAGGTAAGTATTAAAGATAAAAACTTCTGGAGCAACGGTTTGCGGGCTACGGCTGGTTTCGTACTCAACCGTTGTTAGTTCTGATGCTTTAGCGATTTTTGTTTCGTTTCTGACGCTAATACTGATTTTCCCAGTCACTTTATCCACAATCATTTCAAACCTGGTGGTATCTTTAAGGTCAAAAGATCCTCCCATACTTTTGGCAATCCTTCTTAAACGCGTTTCAAAGGCAAAATCTTCTTTATTGGCTGGCATTTTAAGCGAAATCATTTTCTCTGGATTGTCAGGATCGGCAACGGTTCTCTTTTTACCATAAGAATCCCAATACTTATCAAAATGTTGCTGGTTAACATTTGAACCCATGGCTAAAGTGAATAAAATCACCTGAGTGTTAAATTTATCGCCTGATTGACGCGCTAACTCAAAATAACTTTCCAAAATTGTCGTGCTTAGTTCCGCATTTTTTAGCTCATTGGCTCTTTCGGTCCAAAGCTTTGCCATGGTAGTTTGCCACGGAAAAGAAAGTGGTAACCCGGGTTGGTAAAAAAACCCTAGCAGATTCCTAAATAGTTTGGCGCCAGCTTTACTTTTAGCTTCTCTCTTTCTCTCCGCCATATTGGCTTGGGCAGCTTTGGCTCCCCTGGTCTTGTCGCTCCAAAGCAAGAGTTGCTCAAGCAAAGCGTCTGTATCAAATATCTTTTCTGTATCGTCTGGCGAAACTCCCGCTCTTTCTTGCTTTTGCCACTGAATAAATTTATTGAACTCCGCTTGATTAAAACCTGGCTCACCACCATCGCCTCCATCATCATCTGGATTATCAATTATATCAAAATTTTGCGCTTTTTCTTCTTCTTCTTGCGCATCCTTCAAAATTTTATATGCCTCTTTAAGCTCTTGATTATCGCCACCTAAACTTTCGCTATGCGAGTTTTGAGTGGTTGTGGTTTGATTATTGTTTGACATAACTGTTTCTTTTTATCTTAAAATATTTGCTTTGTCAATAGGTTTAGGGCTGACGATAAATTTTGGAAGCCAACTCCAGCTTTAATAATAAAAGAATAATCTGCCTTTTGGATAAAAGCTTTAAATTAACCAACGAATCAATGGACAATTTGGCTAGCTCGTCATATTCTTGACTAGTCATCAAGGAGCCAGTTGATTTTCGCAATGCATTTTTAATTTTGGCGACTGCCTTTGTCCATTCAGCTAAATTTTTTATTTTTAATTTCTGCGCCATCTCTTGCGTCGCAATTATTTGACCGACTATTTCGCTGGCGCTTTCCAGCGCCTTTTGCCGGCGCAAGAGCGTCAAAGTCATATAAAGTATGGCGTCGTCAGCGCCCTCTTGGGAAGTATCAACCTTAAATTCTGTTAAAATATCTTTAATCTGCTGGGCGATATCTTGCTCTGTTTTAGTTGGTTGGATAATCTGCTTGATTCTGGCTTCTATTTGGGCTTTGTTAGTAGCTGTGATTTGAGGTAAATCTTGGGCTATTTGGCTTTCTAGTGGCTCTATTATTTTCTGAATCCTGGCAACGTCAAGCTTATCTGCCCCCTCCCCCAAAAGAATAACTAATATGTGAAACTGCCCCTGCGAAGAAAACAGCGCGTTCATTTCAGCGCGATTTTGATGGTTAATTTGGGAACCAAAAATAGTTTGCTCGGCAATAATCCGCAAACCTTTTAACTTGGCATTTAGCTTGTCTTGGCGATCGTAAAAATCTTTAATAATTTTTATCGCTTCTTCAAAGCCCAGATTGTCTAATGCGTCAGCCATATTATTTCCTTGGTGCGAACGAGTTATACCCTGATACCATTGCCTCACCATTAGCATTCAAACTATTAGTAATACCTACCTTATCTCGTCGCGAAGCGCTGGCATAATAATTATATGCTTGGCGCATACCGGCTGAACCCTTATCGATAAAATATCCCAGCTGGTCCTTGGGTATTGTCGCGGATAGTTTGTCAATAATAATTTGGTTGCTCGGTAGGTTGGGCAATTTTATCACCGGTTTATTTTTACTAAGACCGTTCTCATAATATTTTACGGCTTTTTTTGCTTGAGTGACATTTGTAGGATCTTTTTCAATTTGCAACTCTGTCACAATTTTCCGTAGACAAACAATCATTTTCGTTATATTATTTTCACTACTAGCATCATCGGTGCTATCAAGAAAAGCGCCTTGCCCTGCGGCGGTATTAATTTCGTTTGCCTTAATCTGCACTTGTTGCGCTGGAGTAAGTGTTATATTTTGTCGCCTTAAAATAGCTTGCGCGTCTTCGTCGTTTTTTATACACCCCAAATTGTTAGTGCTTCTTCTGATGCTACGTTCCGCCCTGTCTATTTCGTCTTCCGATTTACCTGCACTTCTCATATTAGCTTTAAGGCGCTCTATATCTTCCTTATCATCTATCTTGTAATGCTTTCGCGCGCGCGCTTGCATGCGCGCTATTTGTTCGTTGATATTAGCGTTGGTCGGAGCTTCAACTCCTTTAAATACATCCTCTGTTGTGATAAAATCCTTAACATCTTCGTATTCTTTGGACCGTTGGTTGACCCTCGCTCTCTCTTGGTCTTTGGCGCTCATTAGCGGATTGCCCCGATGTGACAACCCCACCCTCAAATTTCTAGGATCTAATTTCCCCCACCCTTGTCCCACTGTTTTCAAACCTGGCAACCACTGTGCCTTAGTGACTAATCTTTCGGTTGCTTCTGATGCCTTAGCTCTGCCTGGCGCCATCGACTCTTGGTCAGATCTTTCTTTCGCCTCCTTGATGCCAGCAGCAACCGAGCGATATGACACACCGCCAAATCTTGACTCCATCTGCCGATTAGCGGTATTCCAGGCAGTGCCCTTTGCCACGCCGAGGGCGCTAGTGCCGTATTTTTTAGCATAGCCAGCGATCACCGCGCCAACCGCGCCACCCATTTTAAACGGCACTGAGGCGGCGAGGAAAATTGTCAAAAGACCGAGGATATATTTCCACAGCGCGGCTTCGCCAGTGGAACCAGTAATCTCGTAAATTCGAATACCCGCCCAGAAAAAGAAAAACGAAACCGGCACAAGAAAGGTCCACTGGATAAATTGGTTCCACCACTTTTTGAAAAATCCCTGCAAAGGTGGCCACCAGACGCAGAAAAACGCAATCGGCGAAAGAATGATTAAAATAAATAGCAAAATCGTCCGCACGTAAAATAAAAATCCCAGTACCCACATTATCAGCCCAGGCACTCCAGCCAGCACCAACAATACCAGCGCCGCAAATAGTATCGTTACAGGCGCTGCCACAGCTACCAACCCCAAAATACCAAGCAATCCATTGGTTGATGATCCATCCTTAAGGTCAGCTCCGCCCCGCTCATTAAAATTGGTGTCTTGATAGCCGGGGATTATCATATCCGCTAATGTGCTTCCCAATTTTTTAAAATCGCCACTATCTGTCGCTGAATTGACAAAAGTGACGGTCATTACATTTGACAAATCCAAAAAGAAACGGCAAATCAAAAAGCTAAAATTCGCCAGCACTATGCCAATAATTATCGGCACGATGGCAGCTTTGATGTGGTAAGTGTCTATTTGGATGTGAAAAATTGTGCCAAAGCCGATGACGATTAAGATCAAAAGTAAAATAAAATTAACAATGCCGAGCGTGTATTTCCACGCGGTTTTAAGCGAACCTAAATCGTTTTGTTCCAACTGATAGTTCACGTTGAGCGTTGTTGGTGCCGTTGTTGCGCCTGCTTGAGAGTCTGGTTTGGCTGTCTCCATACCTTGGATGGCAAAATCTGTTCCTCTGTTAAAAATCCAACCACCTGCCCTTACGGCTATATCCAAAAACCAACAAAGAGCGTCTTCGGCTGTGCGATTCAAAAGCCCCAGTCCATTAATTTCAATCGCGCATTTGCTGTCAGAATTCGGGTCGGGGGTCGGGCCACTATTTTCTGGCAACACACCACCAGCATCAGTTAAATTCGCATTACCTTCTTGATCTATTTTTATACTACGCATCGTGACTATACTTTTTACTGTGCCCCCCGTTTGATAAGGACCAACCTTGTTCGAATCTATCAATTTTCCATAATCTATTACCGTCGAAATAAGTTTATAATAAATTGTTGTATTGGGTGTAAATAATTGGCTTTGAATTTTCGTAACTGTATTGCTAAATAAAGTGTAACCATTGTACACACAAGCACCGGGAAAATTTTCAATATCATCTTTTTTGTTTGGTCCATCTATAAATTTATGAATAACCTTACCACTGGTGGCGTCCTGTGTCGCGTCTTTAATTTGGTATAAAATAGTGCTACATACACGGTATTGCCTTTCCGCCGATTCTCTGTCAGCTAGAGCAAGCTTCCCGAGATAGGCAATGCTAAATTTTATTTCATCGAATAAAATTTTTTGGTTATCTTCTATGCCATTTTTTTTACCTGGATTTGGTTTTAGAATTATTTGACTAATAAAAATACCATCATTCATGGCTGTTACAGGAGGGTACCATTCAATATATTCATCACTCCCCGATGGAAGCAACTGTAAATAAACATCTTTATTTTGTTGATTTTTAGCTAATAAATATGCTTTATATTTCTGGTCATATTTAATCTCGCCAACCCTGTCTTTTACTTGAGCTACGAGATCGAGTTGCGCCCTGTTATTTGCATATTTGAGTGAGGATAATGTAAACGGATTGTTGCCTGAAGATTTTTCAAAAACTACATTTATATCACTATAATCAATAGATCCTTGGGGATCAAAAGGGTTTGTAGCTCCTGAAGTATTCGTTGGTATCGTATAATTACTTGGTATATTTTCTTGTTTAATATCAAACCCAATAATTACATCTGTATTTGGGTTAACTGGATTACCTAGAAAATTTGTTAATCCATTTACAATTTTTAAATTTGCTTGCATTTTGTTTGCAACAGTTATGTTATTTATTGTTTTGCTAGCCCGCGCGACATCCGCTTGCCCGTCTCCAACAAACAAAAAATTCCCCACCGACAACAAAATTCCTCCCAATAACAAAATCGCCAGTTTTCGCTTGGAAAAAAAACTCCCCAAAAAACTTCGTATAGAAATCAAAAATCCTCCTTTTTTACATTATAGAACAACATTTGCTAAATGAAAAGCTACAAAATTTGCCCATAACAAACTAACCCAAATTTGCCAGCCCGACGGGCTGGCAAATTTGGGTTAAAATAAAGAATACCGCGGGGCTTGCTCCGCCGGATTCTTTATTGTTTTCGCTCAAAATTATTTAATTTCGCTACGAAAAATTATTTTGTAATGAGTCTAATAAAAAAACTATTTTTTAGAAGCAACACCTTGCGCGATGTACACCTTGATCAAAGACTGGTATGGAACATTGAGCTCATTGGCTCGTTCTTTTACTCTCATCAAAATCATACTGGGTATTCGAATGGAAATCGGGCGAGAGGTCGGTTTCAAGTTTGGAAAAGACACTGGCAAAAAATCCTTTGGCTGGTAAAATTTTGACAAATCTATTTTTTCCCAAAAATCCCTTTCTACTTTATGATTTTTGAATTTAGGTATATTAATTTTTTTCATATAATTTCCTTTCTCTTTTGTTTAAATCGCGGGCGCTTATAATTCTAATTTTATTTTTACGAAGCGCAAAGACAACAAACAGCAATCTTTGTTGTTTTGTTTTCCCAATAATCAAATATCTTGGTTCTTGGCTAGAATGAAGGGGGTCTGCTAACAATTTTTTTCCTTGGTCAAAAAACACCTCTTCGCATTCTTCGTTTGAAACCTTGTGTTTAAGCCAATTTTTATTGATATTGCCTGTGTCCCACTGAAAGCCATCTACCTTTAAAAAATGTTTCACATTTATTTATTATATTGTATATACTCACTTATACATTGTCAAGTGTTCTGACTATTTTTTCGCCTGCTTAATTTTATCAATTAGTTCTAAAATTTTGGCTGATTTGGGGTCAAGTTTTCTAGCGCGGAGCAAGGATAGTTCGGCTTTTTCCAAATTGGTTTTTTCTGCAATATCGCTCGGATTATCAACAAAATAATCGCCAGTTGCTTCATAACTTTTTAAATAAGTATAGCCAAGGAGATAATGCCCGTCGCGAAAATCAGGTTTTAACTCTACTACCCGCTCAAGCGAGGCAATCGCCAATTCTAATTTCCCGCTTTCCAAAAAGCTTTTACCGGCTTTAAACAAAGTAAAAAAATCATCTGATTTTTCAATACTTTGGATAAGGATTGACTTTTCCCCTTGCGCGCTTTCCACTCCCAACACCGTCTGCTCGTTTAACGGCTCAATATATTTTTGAATTTTATGCGGTCCCCCAAAAAGCGCCCAGAATAAAAATATCAAAACTACAATGGTAAATGTTAGCTTGCATTGGTTTTCTTTCAACTTATCGGGGTTTGACATAATAATCCTAATTATGATAAAGTAAGTGTAAATAACGGTCATTGACCCCGCCCTACATTGGCGGACGAGACCGTTTTTTAAATTTCACTGCTTAATAGATTCCTCCACTCCGCTGTTGCTTCGGTCGGAATGACAAAATAATTTAAATTTACGGCTTACGCAAAACTACCACTTTCCGTCATTCCCGTGAAAACGGGAATCCAGACTGTAATCTCTGGATCCCCAATCCGAAGCGCTTGGCTTTCGGTTGGGGATGACAAGGGGGTTTTCGGTTGAGGATGACAAGGGGTGTGTCATTCCCGCCCCCCTTCCGTCATTCCCGTGAAAACGGGAATCCAGTCGTTTTATCTGGATCCCGCATCAAGTGCGGGATGACGGGAGGGGATGGATCCCCAATCCGAAGCGCTTGGCTTTCGGTTGAGGATGACAAAGGGGCTTTTGGTTGAGGATGACACAGAAACGAGACAGGGCTGGCAGGCAAAGCAGAGAATGGCACCAAGAATCCGTTTGATAAAAATCTTGCGTAAGTCGTGTAAATTCTTTCATTAGACTTATTTCATAATAAGTCTATCAGCAATCATTGGCTGACTGACTAATTTTTCCTCATACAATTTACTCCAAATTTCTTCGGTGATAAACGGGATAAAAGGGTGAAGCATTTTAAGTGATTCAACCAGAAGGTAAATTAGAATCTCCTCTGTATTGGCTTTCAATTTTTTATCTTGCATCTGTTTTTTAGAATTTTCTAAATATGTGTCTGCTAAATTATGCCAGATAAAATCATAAAGCAAATGCGCCACTTTGCCAAATTCAAACTTTTCCAAATCTTTGGCTACTTGTAATTTTACCTTGGCAAGTTTTACTAAAATTTCTTTGTCGCTTTGGGTTCTAGGATTTGGTTTTTGGAATCTATTTAGAATTTGGTTTTTGGAATTTGAAGTTTCTAAATTTATCCCAATAAATCTGGCAATATTCCACACCTTATTGCAAAACTTCTGGCTGGCGACAATCGCTGACTCGGAAAATTTTAGATCTTGAACTCCGGTATTTTGATACATTAAGCCAAAACGCACCGCGTCCGCTCCGTATCTGTCAATCAAAACCAGTGGATCAATCCCAGTCCCCAGCGACTTGGACATCCGTTGCCCTTTTTCGTTTAACACCGTGGGGTGAATATAAACTTTTTCAAACGGAATCTCGCCTAAAAATTCAAGCGAGGAAAAAATCATCCTGCCTACCCAGAGAAAAATAATATCGCGGCCGGTTGACAACACCGAAGTAGGATGAAATTCTCGCAAATCCGCGGTTTCGGCTGTTCGCTCACCAGTCCAGCCAAGCGTGGCAAACGACCATAACGCTGACGAAAACCAAGTATCCAGCACATCCTCGGATTGCGTCCACCCCTCTCCCTGCGGTTTTTCCAATCCGATAAAAATTTTTACTTTTTCATTTTTACTGTTTACTTTCGTTTGCCAAACCGGCAAACGGTGCCCCCACCACAACTGCCGAGAAATACACCAGTCATAAGATTTTTCCAGCCAATTTAAACAAATTTTTTCATATCGTTTGGGAGTAAATTTGATTTTGCCAGCTTTAATCGCTTCTATCGCTGGCTTTTTCAGCTCAGCCATTTTCAAAAACCATTGGCTCGAAAGCAAAGGTTCCACCACCCTCTCACAACGAGAACATAAAGGTAAAACCATATCATAATCCTCAACTTTTTCCAAAAATCCTGCCTGCTCCAAATCTAAAATCACTGCCTCGCGCGCCTCGCGCGCTTTCATCCCTTGATATTTCTCTGGCGCCCGGTCGTTAATCCGTCCTCGCTCGTCAATAATTTTAATCTTAGCCAAATTGTGCCTGACGCTAATTTCAAAATCAACAAAACTATGCGCTGGTGTCACCTTGACCGCGCCAGTGCCAAATTTGTCGTCAACCGCCCCATCTGCCACAATCGGAATTTTCCTATTGGTGAGTGGCAAGATAACTTGCGCGCCAATCAATTTCGCGTATCTTTTGTCTTTTGGATTAACTGCCACTGCTGTGTCGCCCAGCATGGTCTCTGGTCTGGTCGTCGCCACTGTGATGAAATTATAAATTTTAAATTTTAAATTGTCATCCTTCAACTTCGCTCGGGACAAGCTTTGAGATTTAAGATTTGAGATTTGAGATTGCAAGGGATATTTAATAAAATACAGCTTACCTGATTGCTCTTTGTTTTCTACTTCAAGGTCGGACAGCGAGGAAGCGCATCGGGCGCACCAGTTAATTACCCTTTCGCCCTGATAAATTAAACCTTTTTGATAATAATGCTCAAACGCGTGGAGCACCGCCCTTTCGTAATTTTCATCCAAAGTAAAAACCAAACGACTCCAGTCGAGCGAACAACCCAGCTTTTTAAGTTGACCTAAAATCTTGCCCTCGTATTCTTTTTGCCAGCGCCAGACTTCTTTGACAAATTCAGCGCGCCCTAAATCGTGCCGACTTTTGCCTTGCTTTTTGAGCATTTTCTCCACTACATTTTGCGTGGCAATTCCCGCGTGATCTGTGCCCGGAATCCACACCACTTTTCTGCCTTGCATGCGGGCAGAGCGAACTAAAACATCTTGACAAGTATTATTGAGCGCGTGCCCCATATGAAGCGAACCCGTGATATTGGGCGGAGGAATGACAATTGAAAACGGCTGACCGTTTCCTTTTGGCGTAAAAATATCCGCCTTTTCCCACTGAGCATAAATTTTCGCCTCAGAATTTTTCGGCTTATATTTTGATGATAAATTCATAATAATTTCATTTTAAAGGAAAAACCCTTGACATTCAAGTTTTTATTTGCTACAATAGATTTGATCATAAGAGTCCATTGGACTCTCAAGAATGATCTCTTAAACAAAATAATAAACAAACTAGCGAACTAATACTATTAATTTTATATATTTAATTTATAATTTTTGTATTGCTAGTTTTCAAAAAGGAAAAATATGAACGATCGAACGACTCTCTATGTGCCCGGCAAGAGCCAATCGACTAATCTTGCCCAAACCAAACCCGGGGATATCCCCCTGCGCCGACCTCCTCGCCAGCGCCAAACTAGCAATAATCGCCGTCAGCCGATCCAAGTACGTGGTTATAATAGTGGCGAAGAAAGACCAGTGCTTACACATCCGCTTAAAAAAGACACTCTGAAAATTATGCCCATCGGCGGATTAGGCGAATACGGCAAAAATATGATGATCTATGAGTATGGCGACGATATTGTGGTGATTGATTGTGGGCTGATGTTCCCAGAAGAGGAAATGCTAGGAGTGGACTTTGTGCTTCCTGACACTAGATATTTAGAAGAAAATGCCGAGCGCATCAAGGGCTGGATTTTCACCCATGGTCACGAAGACCATGTTGGCGCCATTCCCTACATCATTCCAAAAAAATTTCCTAATGTGCAAATGTACGCCAGCCAGCTTACCGCCGGGCTGATTAAAGTTAAATACGAAGAGTTTAAACATCGCCCAGCCAAACTCAGTGTGGTAAAAGCTGGTGAAAAAATAAAGCTCGGCGTGTTTAACATTGAATTTATCCAACTCGCCCACTCAATCCCCGATACTCTAGCCATTGCTTTAAAAACTCCCGAAGGACTAATCGTCCATGTGACCGACTGGAAGTTGGATCATACTCCAATTTTTGGTCAAAAAACCGATGTGGCGCGACTGGCTGCTCTTGGTCAAGAAGGGGTTAAGCTACTTTTATCAGACTCAAGCAATGCTGAACGACCAGGCTACACTGTGTCTGAGTCGGTTATCACGCACACTTTTGACAATATCTTTAAAGACACTAAAAACCGCCTGATTATCACTATGTTTGCTTCAACCATTAACCGTATTCAACAAGTGATTGATATGGCGCAAAAATATAGACGAAAAATTACTGTCTCTGGTTTTTCAATGCAAAGAAATATTGAGATGGCTTTAAAGCTTGGCTACTTGAAAGCGCCCCAAGATCTATTTATGGATATTCATAAAGCCCAAAATCTGCCGGATGAAAAAATCGTTATTCTTTCAACTGGTTCGCAAGGCGAGGAATTTTCCGCTTTAACTCGTATGGCGTCAGGCGATCACAAACAAATTAAAATTAAAAAAGGCGATACTGTCCTAATTAGCGCGTCAGAAATTCCCGGCAACGAGCAATCGATTTCCAATACTATTAACGGGTTATTTAAGCAAGGCGCGTATGTTATTTACGGAAAAAGACTTGACATACATGTTTCAGGTCATGCTTCGCAAGAAGAGCTAAAAATGCTGATTCAGCTCACCAACCCTGAATACTTTATGCCCATTCACGGAGAATACCGTCACCTGAAAATCCACGCTCGCCTTGCTGAAGAGGTTGGGATCGACCGAGATAAAATCCTCATCAGCGATAATGGCGGAATTATTGAATTTGAAAAAGGTAAAGGTAGCGTCATCAGCACTAAGGTTCAATCTGGCTATGTTTTGGTTGATGGGCTAGGTGTGGGCGATGTGGGCAATATCGTGCTTCGCGATCGCCAAGCGCTGGCTAAAGAAGGAATGTTTGTGGTGATTCTCACCGTAGACAAGCAAACCGGAAAAATCATCACTTCGCCCGACATCATCTCGCGCGGTTTTATCTATATGCGCGACCAAGAAGAATTAGTCCATCAAGCGCGAAAAGAAATCCGCGATTTATTTTCGCGTCACAACGAACGATATCCAATGCAATATGACCATATCAAGCGGGTTATTCGCGACGATGTGGGTGAATTTTTGTTTCGCAAAACCCAACGCCGTCCTATGGTAATACCGGTGGTTATTGAAGTTTAAATTTTACTCTATCCAGCTCAAATCCCGTTCTGTGTCCGACTCCTGCCCAAGTTTTTCCCCGGGCAAACAGCTTTGTTTTTGGATAATTAGTTTTTACTTTTTCATTTTTACTTTCAACTTGTTAGTGTGCTATAATAAAATTACGCAAAATAAGAATTTAAATTTTTTGATGGGGAGAAAAAGAAAATACCATAAGCATTCCCAAGATGCTTGGTATCAAAAATTTGATTGGTCGCTTGATCCGCAAACCAAAAGGGAAATTTTTTCTGTTGCATTCATCGCGCTTGGAATGATTTTGATATTCTCAATTTTTGGCTTTGCCGGCGTTATAGGTCAAAAAAGTTTTGCGATAATGTCAGACCTTTTTGGGCTAGGCGCTTTTGTGGTGCCGTTTGCGTTCCTTGCTCTGGGTTATTTTCTCTGGAAAGCGCGCGAGCTAAACATCAAAGCTACAACCATTATCGGCATTGTCGCACTTTTTGCGTTAGTGCCTTCGCTTTTTGCCCATAGTGGCGGCATCATCGGCTCTGGCATTTACCAGATATTCGTCAACCTTTTTGGCGCAGTACTCGCTATCATTCTCAATATCTGCCTAACAATTATTTTTCTTTTACTCTCAACCAATTTGAGCTGGCGACAATTGCGAGAATGGTCAGCCAGCGACGAAAGCAAAGAGCCAACCACTAACGAGTCAAGTGTGTCGGTTTTTGAAACTGTTCGTGATCACTTCCGTCGCAAGCCCAAAGAACCAAACGAAGCCCCAGCCCAAGCATCGATTTTTGCCTCACCCAGAACCCGCGACCGCGATTGGCAGTTCCCTCCGCTTGACCTCTTGTCTGCTTCGCCCACCCGCGCCACAGCAGGCAACATCACCCGCAATGTTGAAATTATTCAAAAAACCCTTAAAGATTTTAACGTCAATGTAACTATGGGCGATGTGAATATTGGTCCCACTGTCACACAATACACATTAAAGCCTCACGAAGGAGTCAAACTAAACCAAATTGTTGCGCGCGCCAACGATCTAGCGCTTACGCTCGCCAGCCACCCGATCAGAATTGAAGCCCCTATCCCCGGCAAAGCAGCGGTTGGAGTTGAAGTGCCAAACAAAGTGCCTGCCACTGTCACTTTGCGAGAAGTTTTAGAATCAGAAACTTTCAAAAAAAATAAAACCGGGTTGATATTGGGACTCGGGCGCGATGTTTCTGGCAAACCGCTGGCTGTTGATTTGTCTAAAATGCCCCATTTACTGATCGCTGGCGCCACTGGTTCAGGCAAGTCAAACTTCATCAACGCCATTGTGCTCACTTTATTATTTCAAAACTCGCCCACTGATATACGTATGATTTTGGTTGATCCCAAGCGTGTTGAATTTACAATGTATAATGGCATCCCCCATCTGATGACACCAGTAGTGACTGAGGTGAAAAAAACTATCAATACTTTAAAATGGGCGGTGGCAGAAATGGAAAAACGGTTTAAACTATTTGCCGAAACTCACAAAAGAAACATTACTGAATACAACCAAAACCCGACTGCCGGGCATATGCCTTATATAGTAATTGTGATTGATGAATTAGCGGATCTAATGACACAGGCAGCCAACGAAGTTGAAGGCGCTATCGTGCGCTTATCGCAAATGGCGCGCGCCACTGGCATCCACCTTATTGTTGCCACCCAAAGACCATCGGTTGATGTGATCACCGGCCTTATCAAAGCCAATATACCCACTCGCATTGCTTTTGCCGTAGCTTCGCAAATTGACTCACGCACAATTTTAGATAATTCTGGGGCTGAAAAATTACTGGGCAACGGCGATATGCTTTTTCAGTCAGCTGATTTTGGCAAGCCACGACGGGTTCAAAGCCCGCTCATTTTGGACAAAGAAATCAAGGCGGTTAGCAACTTTTTAAAAAGGGAAGGTGAAGCAACTTATGACGAATCAATTTCAGAATATAAAACAACTGGACGCTCGGGTATGCCGACCAGCGAAGAAGATATTGACGACGATCTTTACGAAGAAACCAAGGATATTATTATCGCTGCTGGTAAAGCATCGGCGTCGCTCCTCCAAAGACGACTTCGCATTGGCTACGCGCGCGCCGCGCGCCTTTTGGATATTTTAGAAAGTCAAGGGATTATTGGACCGCAAGAAGGTTCAAAACCTCGCGAAGTTCTCACTAAATCATTAGACATTATGCCCGGTAATGAGCCACATCAAGAGCGGGAAAGAGAATTTAGAAATAAGCATTAAGAAATTATAATTTAAAAATTAAAATCTTAAAATTATTTATTTAAATTGCACACACCGAGCAAACCTAATCACCAGTGGACAGGACATCTATTTTTAAATTTTAATTTAATCTCTTATTTCTCTATTTTAACTTATCATTTTAATTATCTTACTCTTGCATTTTGCCCTCGCCCTGATAAATTAGATATATGGGGATTAAAAATTTTAGAACCAGAAAGATTCAACGACGATCGGTTGGCGCCCGAGTAAAAATGGCTCGAAAGAGAAAAAAAATCTCTTTTAACGAAGCAGAAGTGCAAACAAAAATCCACGAGAAATTTTTGAGAGCAATTGAAACAGATAATTTTAATGTGTTGCCAGCTGAGGTTTACGCCAACGGATATTTTAAAAAATATGTTGAATTTTTAAACTTAAAACCAGAGATTGTCGCGGAATTTAAAAGTGAGTTTCGCTTATGGCGAAAAAACGAATCTCAACTGCTCATCGGAGATCGGCTAAAAGAGCCACGAATGATAATTACGCCTAAAATCATATTAGGATTTTTAAGCTTTGCTATGGTTGGCGTAATCGTCGGTTATCTTTATCTACAAATTAGCACCCTTACTTCTCCGCCAAGTTTGGATATTATTTTACCTAGCGGCAAGGAAGTTGTGCGGGTTGACATGATTGAAATCATTGGCAAAGTTGACCAAAATGCAAAAATTTTAATCAACAATGAATTAGTCGCGCTTTCGGGCGCTGGCGAATTCTCCCAACAGGTCAAACTCGCTGACGGAGTTAATAATATCCAAATTATTGCTGAAAATCGTTTTAGCAAAAAAACAATAAAAAATTTGCAAATACTCAAAAGCCGCGGTGATACAAATACAAAAATCTAGAATATTGAGTTAAAACGATTTAACATAAACACAAAAAAATAAACCAAAAGGAACAAAATGAAACGGACAGCGAAAATCAAAGGGACAGAATACACCAAAGGGGAAACCAAAGGCAAGGGCGCAGCCATAGAATCAGCCATCAGTCAAATCGAAAAAGACTTTGGCAAAGGTTCTATTATGCGTTTTGGCGATATGGAAAAACTTAATGTAAAAGCTATCCCTACCGGTTCAATCGCGCTTGATTTAGCGTTGGGCGTGGGCGGTTTCCCCCGAGGCAGAGTGATTGAAATCTATGGTCCCGAATCATCTGGAAAAACTACCCTCGCTCTATCCTCAATCGGACAAGCCCAAAAAGAAAACGGGCTATGCGCTTTTATTGACGCGGAACACGCCTTTGATCCTGATTATGCCAAAACTCTTGGGGTTGTATTGGAAGATTTACTTATTTCCCAGCCATCTACCGGTGAACAAGCGCTGGAAATTACCGAAACATTGGTTAGGTCAAACGCTGTTGATGTGATCGTGATTGATTCAGTCGCCGCGCTGGTGCCACGGGCTGAATTAGAGGGAGATATGGGTGATTCGCATATGGGACTACAAGCGCGCTTGATGAGCCAAGCGCTTCGCAAGCTCACCTCATCTATCTCCCACTCAAAATGCGTGGTTATTTTTATCAATCAACTCCGTATGAAAATCGGCGTGATGTTTGGCAACCCGGAAACAACCACTGGCGGAATGGCGCTGAAATTTTATTCATCTGTCCGCATTGATGTTCGTCGTATTGAGCAAATCAAAGATGGCGATGTGGTGATTGGTACGCGCGTTAGGGCAAAAGTCGTTAAAAATAAAGTGGCGCCCCCTTTTCGCACAGCTGAATTTGAAATTATTTACCAACAAGGGCTTTCTCACGAAGGCGAAATTATTGATATGTCAGTTGCCAAAGGCACGGTTATAAAAAATGGACCATGGCTATCTTTGCCTGACGGAGAAAAAATTGGGCAAGGACGCGAAGCAGCCAAACAATACCTGAAAGACCACCCGGAAATCACTAAAAAACTAGAAAAAGAGTTGCGCTCTTAATTCTTTTTGGTAAAATGTTGTTAGAAACTGACATTGATTCTCGGCTCACCGATTCGTGAGCAACGGGATACAATTTACCAACTATCAATCAATAACAGGGAGGGTGTTATCAAAAATATCTTTTGGCTGAAAGAAATTGACCGCTCGCTTTCCAGCTATGTTGGAGAAAAAGCAACCCAAATTGGCGAGCTGATTCAATCAGGGGTAAATGTCCCCTCTGGTTTTGTGATTTCGTCGGCTGTATATTTTAATTTCTTAAAGCATACCGGGCTGGATAAAAAAATTGACCTTATGCTACGCGATTTGGACACAGAGAATACTCGCTTACTCCAAAAGCAGTCCACTATCATAGAAAAAACGATATTAACCCAAAAATTCCCTGAGTCATTTGAAAAAGAACTAAAAGAAACTCTTGTCAAACTCAATTCAACTAAAAACTCTTGGGCTGTAAGGTTCTCGCCGGCTATGCTTGATCCCAAACATAGCCCCTTTGCTGGACAACAAAAAGCTTTTTTGAACATTAAAAACGAAACTCAATTAAAAAAAGCTATTTTACAAATGTATGCGGTTATATTTTCTCCATCCTCTATCTATTATCGCTCGATGCATCAATTTGGTCATTTTGAAGTTGGCGTAGCGGTGATTATTCAAAAAATGGTAAATGCGCAAAAATCAGGTATCCTTTTCACTATCAATCCTATCACGAGTAACCAAAATGAAATGATGATAGAAGCTGGGCTTGGGCTAGGAGGACCAATCAATGAAGGCACCATTAACCCCGACCAATACATTCTTGACAAACAATCCGGCGAAACGATCAGACAAGTCATCAACTTTCAACCATGGAAGCTGAGGCTGGGCGCGAACCTAAAACATACTGCTATCGCCGGTAAAGCTAGATCGAGCGCCAAACTATCCCCTGACGAAATCAGCACCCTCTTTCGCTGGAGTAAAAACATTGAAAAGCGGTTTTCTCTCCCCCAGAATGTTGAATGGGGATTTACTAACGAAATTTTATATTTCTTTGAGTCAGCGCCCATTATTGACACTCCTGCCACTTTGCCTAGCCAGCACAAAAGAATTAAGGGCTTATCTGGCGCGTTGGGACACGAAATTGCCCATGGAGTAGGCGCCTCGCTAGGAATTGAAACTGGACCGGTGCATTTGGTCCACAATCCAGATGATTTAACCCAAATAAAAAACGGCGAAATTCTAGTCACGGAAATGACCAAACCGACCTTCATTCCAGCTTTGAAGAAAGTGCGGGCAATTATCACTGACACCGGCGGAGCTACCTCGCATGCTGCCCTGATCGCGCGTGAGTTAGGAGTGCCAGCAGTAGTGGGAACCGGACAAGCCACTTACATTTTGAGAAACAATCAAATTGTGACTGTGGACGGCACGCATGGAGTAATCTACAAGGGGCAAGTAAGCCATCCAGCCATAAAATCGCATCACTTTCACTCGTCCCATCCATTTTTCTACAAAAAAAAACGCTTTACTGTGCCCATAACCGGCACAAAAATTTACCTAAATTTATCTGACCCAGACCAAGCGGAGAAGCTATCCCAACTGCCAGCTGACGGAGTGGGACTGTTGCGCGCTGAATTTATGATTGCCTCATTCGGCGAACATCCCAAAGCCATGATCGCCAGTGGTAGGACTGATGAATATATTGATGCCCTAGAAGAAGGAATGCGTAAAATTTCCGTAGCTTTTTCGCCCCGACCGGTGATTTACCGCTTAAGCGATTTTAAAACCAACGAATACCGCGGGCTAAAAGGCGGAAGCCATTTTGAGCCACATGAAGCCAATCCGATGATTGGATTTCGCGGAGCGCTTCGGTACACCAAAGAGCCAGATGTAGTAATGCCAGAGCTAATCGCCTTAAAAAGAGCGCAAGACAAATACGGCATTGACAACCTGCATATAATGGTACCATTTGTGCGCACCACCAATGAGCTCAAAAATACATTAGAACTGATTAAAAAAGCCGGATTAAAACAAGGTCCTGATTTCAAAATCTGGATGATGGTTGAGGTTCCGTCCAATGTATTTTTACTTGATGATTTTATCGCTATGGGGCTAGACGGAATTTCAATCGGATCAAACGATCTCACGCAATTGATTTTGGGGGTTGATCGTGATAGTTCAAATTTGTCCGAGCATTTTGACGAACGGAATAAAGCGGTCAAAATCGCGCTGAATTTTGTCATTAAAAAATGTCGCGAACATCATATTACTTCCTCGGTTTGCGGTAACGCAGTCTCAGTCTACCCGGAAATTGTTGAATTAGTGGTTAATGCAGGTGTAACTTCTCTCTCAATCGCGCCTGATATGATTATGCAAACGCGTAAATTAGTGTCTTCAATTGAAAAACAGATCGTTCTCGCGCATAGTTTGGAATAATGGCAAAGAGGCAAATTTAATTTCTAATCAAATCCCAATGCCATAATTTCTGATGTGAAAAAATTATTTTATTAAAAAAGGGCTCTGACCGCGCTTTTACCTCCTTGGCAAATGCCTCCGAGACGCGATCAGAAACCCAAAGTTCATCGCTGACGAGGGCACCAGTGCTCCAGTTGTCCGCAGACAACCAGAGCGCATAGCGCCACCGCCCCGATGAATTCTACCCCGAGACGAATTTGGGCTGGCACATCGCCCGCCCAAACCGCTTGCTCGAGGCAGAAAAACAACCCCTTGAAAAAGAACAAGACAACCCCTAGCCCCGCGACTGCTATGAGATACTTCATTTTCTCTGCTCCTTGCAGAATAGATTGAAAACAATTCTATTATAACTAACTTCTCCCCAAAAGTCAAGGTTTGATGTTACCACACTTGACAATTGGTAACCAAAACAGGATAATAAATTTATGATCACTAAAAATATATCCGACTCAAAAACAAACCTACTCTCCCTCCCCCAAGCCGCCCGCATAACGGGCTATTCAAGGGTGGAAATGTTTCGTAAAGTAAAACGAGGCGAAATACCGGCGAGACGAATTGGTCGCAATTATTTTGTGCAACGGGCAAATCTAGGTCCAATATACGCGCCAATTAGTCAAAGCGCTTCCCAAACCGTTGATCGAGCTGTCGCCAAAACGCTCAAAGACTTTGGCGAAACAATCAAGCTTTTAGGCAAAGAGTAATTTTATGCAATTTATTACTGTTGACGAAGTCAAGCGAGTGGCTTTTGTTTTAGCCCAAAAACAACTAGTGGGCGACGAGCCGATCCCATCTTTTGAATCTCGCTATGCTGGCAAGCTGGAAAATTGCCTAGCACAATCAGCTGTCACTTACGCCAAGCGCTCTTTATACCCCACACTGATTGATAAGGCATCAATTATTTTTTATCTAATGATTAAAAATCACCCATTTTTAAATGGCAACAAACGGATCGCAGTCACCTCCCTGATGCTCCTGATGTATAAAAACAATCATTGGCTCAAAGTTGATCCGCGTAATTTTTACGAATTTGCTGTCTGGATTGCGTCCAGCCCAGCCAAATTACAAAAAGAAGTTGTTGAGGCAATCAAAAGTTTTATTAAAATACACTTAATCAAACGAACATAATGTGATTCTTGGCGGTGTGCTTTCAAAAAAATTCGAATTCCGTTTCGAATTTTAAAATCCAATCGTTCGGGCGGGCAAAAAGGAAGAGGGTTGGAGTGTCATCCCCACCAGGAATTTTTGCCCGTCTTCGCTTTCTGATTCCAATTTTTTTCCGCCACCACCGAATTTCGTGCCAGTAAAACTGGCGCACTGCCCTCTTTTAGCTATTGTTGATAATACAAACTCAAACCTTCTTCGTGAAGTAATTCTATCACATTGTTATTATCTTTTAGATCAATGGCTTTCAAAACTGTCTCCAGTTTGTTTTCGCTATAGAGTGTTTTCCTTTTATCGTAATCAACAAAAACGATATATCTTCCACTCGGCGATAAATCTACAGCGTTAAAATCTAACCAAAGTCCGCTTTCATCTTGAGTTGTATCCGTATACTTTAGAGCTATTTCTCCGTTTTCTAAATTTAATGTGAAAATTTGTTTATTGGTCTCAAGAACGAGGGTTTTCTCATCTGCTGACCACACCACAGAATAAATACCGCTTCCGTTATATGCTGTATCATTCATTGAGGAAACATCGTATTTTTTAAGTGGGGCGGAAAGATTATTACTTTCATAAAGCAACAAATCCCATTTATTATTATTTGATTCCACCATAACAAATCTGTTGAGAGATGGACTGAATGCCCCAGCAGGAACTCCGGCACGTTTTTCTTTTTCGTCTAATGAATTATATCCAGTTGTTTGCTGAAGCGACTTATTATTTAAATTAAATACATAGACTGGCGACGCATTACCAATTCCTTCACCGCTCAGGTGTCCATAAAAAAGATTTTTTACTGAATCCCATTTATACCACCATAACATCCCACCCCCAAACCACTTACCAGCCAGACCTGTTGCTTTATAAGCCGAAGCTAAAGAATCTGTTGTAGAGCATTTTTGCGTTGCGATATCGCAAATAAATTCATCAGCTTTTAGAGTAGGGAGTGATCCGTTAAATTCGCTTGGCTTTTGAGTTTCGTCAAAGGTAGTGAAAACTACAATAGCTTTTGTCTTGTCTTGAGACACAAGGGTTCTGGTCAAAGAAATGCTAGTTTGTTTATTTTTTACTTCTTTGGGCAAACCAATAAACTGAATAATGCCGTCCGCTGGGTTTGTTGAAGGTTTCAATTCCTTTGTTAAAATATTTATTTCATAAATCCCATTACTTCTATTAAATAAAATTGTGTCATTTTTTTGTTGGCTTGGCGTAATTTGATTTGAAACTTTAGGCTTTGTCAGTTCATTTTTGGGAACAGTTTTGTTTCCAAAAATATAAAAACTGGCTACGCCAACGCCGATAACTAACAAAACAATCAAAACGCCCACTAATATTTTTAAATTACGATTGGAATTTTTAGGTGGTATACTGGAAAAACTTTGTTCTTGATTACCGACTTCGCTATTTGACTCGTTTAATTTGTTGTTATCTGCGTATTCCATATTTTTGTCCTTTCTTTTTACTAGCTATCAAATAAATTAGTAGCTAATTTAAGAAATTATTTGGTTATTATTAAAAATCGTACGACCTTACTTATATTTTACCCCCCCGACGCTTTTTGCAATATTTTTTACTTTAACAAATCATCAACTGAAACATCCAATGCTTTGGCGATTTTCTGCAATGTTTCAATCGTTGGATTAGTAATTCCGCCAGTTTCAAGTTTTATGATTGAATTATAAGAAACATCGGCTAATTTTGATAACCGATCTTGCGACAAGCCTTTGGCTTGTCTTAGTTTTTTTATGTTCTTGCTGATTTTATTCTCTTGTGCCATACTTGTATTATAATACTATTATTGGTAAAATAATGTCATGCGAACTTATATTGAAATCATATTATTAGGATACATCTTTTCTTTAATTTTAACAAGGGAGTTTTTGTTGTGTGCGCACGGGCGGGCGGGGCAAGCACAATTTCCTTATTAGTGGCGCATTTTGCAAAGCAAAATACGAAATTCGGTGGCGGCGGAAAAAAATTGGAATCAGAAAGCGAGGGCGGGCAAAAATTCCTGGGATATTCTAAACTTTGCTCGAAATTTCTTTGAACGAAACTGACGCTCCGCCCCGCCGCCGCTCGCTGACGCTCGCCACCCCGCAAAAAAGTTTTCTCTACATTTTTTAAT